>Ga0233375_1000142_pt1 | contig 42506 bp, 36 predicted proteins | sample ElkDunMinimDraft_10_FD_191539 | JGI IMG/M metagenome (GOLD analysis project Ga0233375, IMG submission 191539) | Fecal eukaryotic communites from dung pellets of Tule Elk in California, USA - Elk Dung E16 | ecosystem: Host-associated > Mammals > Digestive system > Large intestine > Fecal | place...
GGTGGAGCCTTCGTCGAGCAGCGCCACGGCAGCGGCCACCTGTTGCGGGCGCACGCCCAGTTCGTTGGCGATGCGGGAATTGATGCTTTCCATGTGTTGAGTCCTGCGGGCGGAATGACGGCCGACCGGCCAAGAAAAGGGCGGCAGTATACCTGCGGTCGTTGCATGGCGGTTTCGAATCGATTTGTAAAAGGCTCGGCGGAATGGGCCTAGGGCCGTAAGGCTGCATCAGGCAGGAAAACACGTCGGCCCAGCAAGATACTTGTGGTATGAAAGGGCCCTGGGCAGCTCTGTTATTGGTCGAATTGCCATGCCGGTAATGCCAAATGATGTCTCTGAGCAAAGATGGCCAATTTTGCTCTGCCCGCTCCATTGAGCCGAGGAAGCTGATGAACAGCGAACCCCTGAATGAAGCTGCCGACGCAGCTGCGTTGAAAACCAAGCCGGGCCTGAAGCGCCTGGGGAAGGCACTGCGCTTTTCTGCCGCTGGTTTCGCAGCGGCCTGGCGGCACGAGGCCGCTTTTCGTCAGCTGGTGTTACTCGGAGCCGTCCTCACGGGTGTGGCCTTTTTCGTTACCGACGTGCCGCTGGAGCGGGCCATCCTCATCCTGCCGATTCTCATGTCGCTCGCGGTAGAGCTGATCAATTCGGCAATCGAGGCGACGGTCGACCGGGTTTCGCTGGAGTTGCATCCCCTTTCAAAGCGCGCCAAGGACATGGGCAGCGCCGCGCAATTCATGGCGTTAGTGAGCATAGCGGTGGTGTGGCTGCTGGTGCTGTGCGGGTGATTGGACAGTGCGCGGGTAGTCTCAACAGAGGAAAAATCTGCTAACAATGGCTGTCGGTTGCTTTGATATCCGTAGGCGCATAATGCGCCGTCGAAAATTCGGGAGTTTCCATGAGCAGCACAGCGCCAGCCAGCGAAGGCGAAAAAATCCTTATAGTCGATGACGATGCGCGTTTGCGGCGCCTGTTGGAGCGGTTTCTCGACGAGCAGGGATACCGCGTGCGAACCGTGGAAAACACCGAGCAGATGAACCGTCTGCTCAGCCGTGAGTTGTTCCACCTAGTGGTGCTGGACCTGATGATGCCTGGCGAAGACGGCCTGTCGGCATGTGCACGCCTGCGCGCTGCGGGCAATGAGATTCCGATCATCATGCTTACCGCCAAGGGCGACGAGGCCAGTCGCATCCAGGGTCTGGAGCAGGGCGCGGATGACTATCTGGCCAAACCCTTCAACCCCCGTGAGCTGCTGGCACGCATCCGTGCCGTATTACGCCGTCAGGCGCCACAGGTGCCGGGCGCGCCGGGCAGCGAAGACGAAACCGTGACCTTCGGTGACTACGAGCTGTTCCTGGCCACGCGCGAACTGAAGAAGGGTGATCAGGTACACATGCTCACCACGGGCGAATTCGCCGTGCTGAAGGCGCTGGTTCAGCATGCCCGCGAGCCGCTGACGCGCGACAAGCTGATGAACCTCGCGCGCGGTCGTGAATGGGATGCGCTGGAGCGCTCCATCGACGTGCAGATCTCCCGCCTGCGCCGCCTGATCGAGCCTGACCCGTCCAAGCCTCGTTATATTCAGACAGTGTGGGGCGTGGGCTACGTGTTCGTGCCTGATGGCAACAAGTAGCCGATTCCTTCTGCACAGAACGCTGAGCGAGAGGCATCCGTGCGCTCTCGTCCAGTCGTCGACGCTTGCATTTCGTTGCTGACCGATGAAAACCCCCCTCTGGTTCCCGCAAAGCTTCTTCGCCCGCACCCTGTGGATGGTGTTGATCGTCGTCCTGTTCTCCAAGGTACTGATGCTGCTGTACCTGATGATGAACGAGGACGTCATGGTCGATCGCCAGTACAGCCACGGCGCAGCTTTGACGCTGCGCGCCTACTGGGCTGCCGACGAAGCCAATCGCGAGCGCATCGGCGCGGCGGCTGGTGTGCGGCGTGTGGACGAGACGGACGTGCCTCCGAGCGAGTACCACTGGCCCTACACGGAAATCTTCCAGCGGCAGATGCAGGCCGAGCTTGGCCCAGGCACTGAGGTGCGGGTTCGCATCCAGCCGGATACCGCGATCTGGGTGCGCGCGCCCAGTCTGGGACCGGACTGGTTGCAGGTGCCGCTCTACGCTTACCCGCTGCGCGGGCAGCGGATTTGGAGCGTGCTTGGCTGGTTCCTTGGCATCGGCCTGTTGTCCACCGCGGCGGCCTGGATCTTTGTCGGCCAGCTGAACCTGCCGCTCAAGCGCCTGGTTTATGCCGCCCGCCAGCTCGGCAAGGGGCGCCGCGTGCGCCTGCCGATCAGCGACACGCCGAGCGAGATGACCGAGGTCTATCGGGCCTTCAACCAGATGGCCGAGGATGTCGAGCAGGCCGGGCGCGAGCGCGAATTGATGCTCGCCGGCGTGTCCCATGACTTGCGTACGCCCTTGACCCGGTTGCGCCTGTCGCTGGAGCTGATGGATAACGATGATGAGCTGACAGACGACATGATCCGCGACGTCGAGGACATGGACGCCATCCTTGATCAGTTTCTGGCCTTCGTCCGCGACGGCAGTGATGAGCCCGTGGAAAAGATCGACCTTGGCGAGCTGGTGCGCGAGGTGGTGGCGCCCTACAACCAGTACGAGGAAAAGGTTCGCCTGCGCGTCGAACCGATGCCGCCGCTGGCGTTGCGGCGAGTGTCGATCAAGCGCCTGCTGGTCAACCTGATCGAGAACGCCCAGCGCTACGGCGGCGACGGGGTCGAGGTGGTCGCGCACCTGTCCGGCGACCACAACGCGCCCTACGTGGTGCTCAGCGTGCTTGACCGTGGCGCCGGTATCGACCCGGACGAGCTCAACGAGATATTCAATCCCTTCATCCGCGGCGATCGCGCCCGCGGCGGCCAAGGCACGGGCCTCGGCCTGGCGATCGTCAAGCGCATCGCTTCGCAACATGGCGGCGTGGTCGAGCTGCGCAATCGCGAAGGTGGCGGTCTGGAGGCGCGGGTCAGCCTGCCGTTGGGGTTGCTGCTGCCACGGGATGCGATAAGACCAGAAGCGCTGTAGCTCTACTAGCCCTTGCCCTTGGTCCGGGTCAGGTGCGGACCGGCGTTCTTTTCCATGTGTTGGATGATCAGCCCGGCGACGTCCTTGCCTGTGGTTTCCTCGATGCCGGCCAGGCCCGGCGAAGAATTGACTTCCATCACCAGTGGACCGTGATTGGAGCGAAGGATGTCCACGCCGGCCACCGAAAGCCCCATGACCTTGGCCGCGCGCAGGGCGGTCATGCGTTCTTCGGGGGTGATCTTGATCAGGCTGGCTGAGCCGCCGCGGTGCAGGTTTGAACGGAACTCGCCTGGCTTGGCCTGGCGCTTCATCGCGGCGATGACCTTGTCGCCGACCACGAAGCAGCGGATGTCGGCGCCGCCGGCTTCCTTGATGTATTCCTGCACCATGATGTCTTGCTTGAGGCTCATGAATGCCTCGATCACCGACTCGGCCGCCTTCTCGGTTTCGCACAGCACCACGCCGATGCCCTGGGTACCTTCCAGCACCTTGATCACCAAGGGCGCTCCGCCAACCATCTGGATCAGGTCGGCGATGTCATCCGGAGAGTGGGCAAAACCGGTCACCGGCAGGCCGATGCCGCGGCGTGACAGCAGCTGTAGCGAACGCAGCTTGTCGCGCGAGCGGGCGATGGCTACCGACTCATTCAGGGGAAACACTCCCTGCATTTCGAACTGGCGCAGGACCGCGCAGCCATAAAAAGTCACCGAGGCGCCAATGCGCGGGATCACCGCATCGAAGCCTTCCAGCGGACGGCCCCGGTAATGGATCTGCGGCTTGTGGCTGGCGATGTTCATGTAGGCCCGCAAGGTATCGATCACGACCATTTCATGGCCACGCTGCTGACCGGCCTCCACCAGGCGGCGGGTCGAGTACAGGCGTGGGTTGCGCGACAGCACGGCGATTTTCATTGGGCACCGGGAGAAGTAAGGGTCTGGGGTTTTTGCTGCACATAGGTGCGCGCAGGGTCGATCAGCCATTTGCCGTCCATCAGGGCCTTGGAGCCGAGCAGCAGGCGGTAACGCATGGTCTTGCGACAGGTCAGGGTGAATTCCACCGGCCACAGGTGGTCGCCAAGCGCCAGTAGCGTGCGCACCACGTAGCGGGTCTGGGTATGACCGTTGGAGCTCTTGATCAGCTTGCGAGTCACCAGCCGAGCTTCACAACGGTGCCGCCGCTGCACCAATGTGCCCAGGTGGGCGTCGAAGCGCACCCAGCGCTCACCATCGCGTTCGAATTCGCTGATGTCGGTGGCGTGCAGCGCCGAGGTGCTGGCCCCGGTATCGATCTTCGCGCGCAGGCCGACCACGCCAAGCTCGGGCAGGGCGATCCATTCGCGCAAACCGATGACGGTATGTGGGTCAAGACACTTCAACGGGTGGTATCCAATCGATTTCGGCGCATTCTAGATGCAGGGGCATGACAAGCGCATCCACCTGTACGACTCTATGACAACGAGGATAAGCAGGCGACACGGCAGAATTGAGTGATGAGCGAAAAAGACGACGGTAAGGTCCGCCTGGACAAGTGGCTGTGGGCAGCACGTTTCTTCAAGACGCGTGCTCTGGCCAAGGCCGCTATCGAAGGTGGCAAGGTGCATTGCAAAGGGGAGCGCTGCAAGCCCAGTAAGGAACCCAAGGTCGGCGATGAGCTGGTGATCCGTGCTGGTTTGGACGAGCGCACGGTAGTAATCCGTGCGCTGTCCGCGGTGCGCCGGGGTGCTCCTGAAGCGCAGCAGCTGTATGAGGAAACCGCCGAGAGCCTGGCCCGCCGCGAAAATGCCGCGGCCATGCGCAAGGCCGGCGCGCTTGGCATGGAAACCGATGGCCGGCCCAGCAAGAAGCAGAGGCGCGCTTTGCAGCGCTTCCGTTCAGACGCCCAATGAGCGCGCCGGTTGGATGGTTGCCACTTTCAACCTAGAATGCGGTCCCTTCTTGCAGGCGCTCGCGCCGGAGCCGTGGTTGCGTGAAGCATCATGGCAACCGGATCGCCGGCCCTGACCCATCCTCTGCCTTCTGGTCATGCCCATGCTCGATTCCGATTACACCCAGCGTTTTCTTTTCGATGACACCGATGTGCGTGGCGAGTGGGTCGGGCTCGAGCGCAGTTACGTCGAGGTACTGGCCAAGCATGCCTATCCCGAGCCGGTAGCCCAGCTGCTCGGCGAACTGCTCGCTGCGGCGGCATTGCTGGTCGGTACGCTGAAGTTCGATGGCCTGCTGGTGCTGCAGGCTCGTTCGGCCGGAGCGGTGCCGCTGCTGATGGTCGAGTGCTCCAGTGAGCGTGAGGTGCGTGGCATCGCCCGTTATCACGAAGACCAGCTGACCCCCGGCGCCACCTTGGCCGAACTGATGCCCGAAGGCGTGCTGGCAATGACGGTCGACCCCGCCAACGGTCAGCGCTACCAGGGCATCGTAGCGCTGGATGGCGTTACCCTGGCGGACAGCCTGTCAAACTACTTCTCCTCATCCGAGCAGTTGCCGACACGTTTCTGGCTGAATGCCGACGGCCGTCGTGCCAGTGGCATGCTGTTGCAGCAATTGCCGGCCGATCGCATCCGTGACAGCGAAGAGCGCGAAGCCAGCTGGCAGCATCTGCGGACTCTGGCCGATACCCTCACCGCCGAGGAGTTGCTGGGCCTGAACACCGAGACCCTGCTGCACCGCCTCTATCACGAGGAGCAGGTCCGTCTGTTCGAACCGCGGCCGATCCGGTTCAGTTGCAGTTGCTCGCGGGAGCGCTCGGCCAATGCGCTGGTCAGTCTGGGCCAGGCCGATGCCGAAAGGTTGCTGGCCGAACAGGGCGGCAGCGTCACCATTGATTGTCAGTTCTGTAATGAGAAATACCGATTCGATGCCGCTGACATCGCCCAGTTGTTCGCCGGTGCCGGTGTCGCGGGGCCGTCTGGTACGCGTCACTGACTCGCGGGCGCCGGCTGCGCAGCGTCAGGCAATGTTTTTCGTTCAGCATGCCCAGCACGCTTGACGCTCAGGGCGGACTGATCGTGAACCTTTTCACCGTCACGGGCTCATACCCAGCGCGGCGCCTTTTCTGGCATAATCGCGCGCACTTTTTCAGATGTAGCTTGCCAGCAGGTGCGCTACAACAGCATGGAGGAATCGGCCCAAGGCCGACGGGGAACTCATGACGCAAGCCACTAACGCCGTGTACACCGACATCAGCGCTGCCCAACTGGTTGAACAAGCGATCAAACGCGGCGAGGGCGAGCTGGCCGCCAATGGCGCGCTCGTCGTCAGGACTGGGCATCGTACCGGCCGTTCTCCCGCCGATCGATTTATCGTCGAAGAGCCGAGCAGCCAGAGCAACATTGCCTGGGGGCCGATCAATCGTCCGTTCGCCGCTGACAAGTTCGACGCTCTCTGGGACCGGGTTGAAACCTTCAATCAGGCTCAGGATCACTTCGTTTCCCACGTTCATGTAGGTTCCTCCGAAGCGCACTACCTGCCGGTCAAGATGACCACCGCCACGGCCTGGCAGAATCTCTTTGGCCGCCAGCTGTTCATCAACCCCGAGCACTACAACCCGGCCGGCAAGGACGAGTGGCAGGTCCTCAACGTCGCCAACTTCGAATGTGTCCCCGAGCGCGACGGCACCAACTCCGATGGTTGCGTGATCATCAACTTCGCTCAGAAAAAGGTACTGATTGCCGGCATGCGCTACGCCGGCGAAATGAAGAAGGCCATGTTCTCGGTGCAGAACTACCTGCTGCCCGAAGCCGATGTGCTGCCGATGCACTGCGCCGCCAACATCGGTGAAGAAGGTGATGTGACCTTGTTCTTCGGCCTGTCCGGCACTGGCAAGACGACGCTGTCGGCCGACGAGTCCCGCTACCTGATTGGCGATGACGAGCACGGCTGGGGCACCGGTGTGGTGTTCAACATCGAAGGCGGCTGCTATGCCAAGTGCATTGACCTCTCGGAGAAGAACGAGCCGGTCATCTGGAAGGCCATCAAGTTCGGCAGCGTGCTGGAGAACGTCGTTCTCGACGACAACAGGGTTCCGGACTACGCCGATGCCAGCCTGACCCAGAACAGTCGCGCGGCTTACCCACTGGAGCACGTCGAAAAGCGTTCTGAGAAGAACCTTGGCGGTGAGCCGAATGCGGTTATCTTCCTGACTTGCGACCTGACTGGCGTGCTGCCGCCGGTGTCGATCCTCAATGAAGAACAGGCTGCCTACCACTTCCTTTCCGGTTATACCGCGCTGGTCGGTTCCACCGAGATGGGTTCGGGCAGTGGCATCAAGTCGACCTTCTCCACCTGCTTTGGCGCGCCGTTCTTCCCGCGCCCTGCCGGTGTCTATGCCGAGCTGCTGATCAAGCGCATCCAGGCGTTTGGCTCCAAGGTCTATCTGGTCAACACGGGCTGGACCGGCGGTGGCTACGGCGTTGGCAAGCGTTTCAGCATTCCGACCACCCGTGCGGTGATCGCGGCGATTCAGGGCGGCACCTTGGTGGGTGCGCCAACCGAGCATCTGCCGATCATCAACCTGGACGTGCCGACTGCGGTACCTGGCGTCGATACCCAGCTGCTCAACCCGCGCAAGACCTGGGCCGATTCGAATGCCTACGACGAAGCGGCCAAGCAGCTGGCGGACAAATTCATCGAAAATTTCAAGAAGTTCGATGTTTCCGACGCCATCAAGGCGGCCGGTCCGCAGCTTTAAGCGCTAAGCCGAGCAGAAGCCGCCTTAGGGCGGCTTTTTTATGGCTGCTTGTTCGCTCTGGATCGACGGTCTCGATGGTTTACGCCAACAAATGCCCATGGATCGGATCGATGCGCAGGCTTAGCATGACGCCCTAATTCATCAGCGGAGTTCGTCCCTTATGCATATCGAAGAAGCCATTCAGAGCCGCCGTGCCGTAAAGGCCTACGACAGCAGTTTCCAGCTCAGCCGCGAGGCGAAGGATGATTTGCTGCGCCTGGCACTGCTGGCGCCTTCAGCGTTCAACCTGCAGCATGTGCGGTTGGTGGAAGTTGCCGATCCGGCCTTGCGCGCACAGATTCGCCAAGTGGGCTGGAACCAGGCGCAGATGACCGATGCGTCGATGCTGGTGGTGGTTTGCGCGCAGGTGGACAGCTGGGAAAAGAATGTTCGCCGCGTCTGGGAAGGCGCACCGCCCGAGGTACAGGACTACATGGCCGGCGCCATCGACACCTATTACCGTGGTAAGCCTCAGGTGCAGCGTGACGAAGCCATGCGTAGCTGCGGTCTGATGGCGCAGACGCTGATGCTGGCCGCGCGCGGCAAGGGCCTGGATTCCTGTCCAATGGACGGTTTCGATTTCGATGCGGTGGGTAAGCTGATCGGCCTGCCGGAAAATCACGTCATCGCGATGATGGTGGCGGTAGGCAAGCGTACCGTCGATCCGAGGCCGCGCGTTGGCAAGCTACCCTTCGATGAAGTGATCATTCGCGACCGCTTCTGATCGGTTACCGCGCCGCCGCATCGCTGGCCTAGGGTGGATATCGCGTTTTTTACGTCCAGCCGTGACTCCGTCCGGTTGATCAGTGAGGCGTGACCCACCCTGCGCCGTCTCTCCTTTCGCTAACCTTGGAGTTCCGGTCAAAGGAGTGACTCAGCATGATTGAACAAACCCTCGCCCAGACATTTGGCTACGACGGTTTCCGCCCTGGTCAGGAGCAGACCATCCGTTCCGTGGTCGCAGGCCGTTCGGTCGCGGCGATCTTTCCTACCGGCGCTGGCAAATCATTGTGCTATCAGCTGCCGGCGCTGCACCTGCCATACCTGACGCTGGTGATATCACCGCTGTTGGCGCTGATGCAGGACCAACTTGCCTTTCTGCACCGGCACGGCATTGCTGCGGCAAGCATCGACTCGGCGCAAAGCCGCGAACAGGCCAGCGAAACCATGAACCGCGCCCGGTCCGGCGAACTCAAGATACTCATGATTTCGGTAGAGCGGCTGAAGAACGAGCGCTTCCGCCATTTCATCGCTCAGGTGCCGATCTCGTTGCTGGTGGTGGATGAGGCGCACTGCATTTCCGAGTGGGGACATAATTTTCGACCGGATTACCTGAAGCTCCCTGAATACCAGCGCCAGTTCAATATTCCTCAGGTTCTGCTGCTGACAGCGACGGCGACGCCGCCGGTCATTGCCGATATGCGAGCGAAGTTCTCTATCGACACCCAGGACGTAGTGACCACCGGCTTCTATCGCGCCAACCTCAATCTTTTGGTGGAGCCGGTCGTGGGCATCGACAAATTGCGGCGGTTATCCGAGTGGCTGGCGTGCCGGACGGGGCAGCCCAGCATCGTCTACGTCACCCAGCAGAAGACTGCCGAACAGGTCGCCGAGCATCTGGCGCAGCGCGGTTTTCCCGCCAGCGCCTATCACGCCGGAATGGCCCATGCGCTGCGCGAAACCATCCAGCGGCGTTTCATGGTTGGCGAGCTGAACTGCATCGTCGCCACCATCGCCTTCGGCATGGGCATCGACAAGGCCGATATCCGTAACGTGGTGCATTACGACCTGCCAAAGTCGGTGGAAAATTACAGCCAGGAAATCGGTCGTGCCGGTCGTGACGGTCAGCCGTCCGACTGTCTGGTACTGGCCAATCGCGACAGTCTCAACGTGCTACAGAACTTCGTCTACGGCGATACGCCAGAGCAGGAAGGCATCCGCTGTGTGCTTCAGGAGCTGTTGCAGGCTGGTCAGGGTGGTCAGTGGGAGTTGATGCTCAACCAGCTGTCGGACCATAGCAACATTCGCCAGCTACCGCTGAAAACCTTGCTGGTGCAGTTGGAGCTGCGCGGCATCATCGCACCCCGTTTCGCCTATTTTGCCGAGTATCGTTTCAAGTATCTGCTCGAGCCCGAGGCGCTGGTGGCGAAATTCGACGGCGAGCGGCGGCAGTTCGTTGAGGCCATCGTGCATACGTCGGCGCGCGCCCGCACTTGGTGCACCCTGGACTTCGAGGCGCTCTACCGGCAGCACGGCTGTGACCGCGCAAGGGTGATAAAGGCGCTGGAGTACTTTCAGGAACAAGGTTGGATCGAGCTCGAAAGCAAGCAGATGACCGAAGTATATGCGCTACTCGATGCGAACTTCGATGCGCACGCTCTGAGCAGCGAGTTGCACGTCTATTTCAAACAGCATGAAACCAGTGAGATTGCCCGCATCGACAGCATGCTCGCGCTGTTCGGGTCCCACGAATGCCTCAGCTGGCGTCTGGCCGATTACTTCCGTGACCATCAGGCGCCGCGGCATTGCGGGCATTGTTCGGTGTGTGCGGGGCATGTCGCGCAATTGCCTCAAGCGCCGGCGCTGCCGCCGCTGCATGAACTGGATGTCGCTGACCGTTGTGTCGAGTTCACCCAGCGCTACGGGCAGTTGACGAACAGCGATCCCGGTGCGGAATGCCTGACACGTTTTCTCTGCGGCATCAGCGTGCCGTTGTTCAGCCGGATCAAGGCGCGCGGCATCCCCGGCTTCGCTTGCCTGGAAGCCTATCCCTATGCCGAAGTGCGCGAGCGCGTCGCGCGTTTGTAGCGGAACCGCGCCTGACAAGCGGGCTCGGTGTGCCGTCCGCCGAGCAGCGTTTCGGCGACACCTTGGCCTTGTGGAGGTGTCGGCGGTAGGTTTGCTGCAATCGTGCAATGCCGTCATCGGCAAGGCTCATGGCAGCGTTGAACGTGCTGCCGGCGTCGAGGCGGTAGGCGTATCAACGATTCGCTGCGTAACGCGCGGCGGGCGCTGCGCTGTAAAACTGAGGTGCTTTTATATCGTCGATTGCATGCCAGTCCCTCAGCTAGAGCTTGCTTGCATGCCGCTGCGGTCTGAAATAAAGGGAAAAACCTTAGCCTTCCAATCAGCAGATCACCTTGTCGATGTCGACCATACTCAATCGCCAGCCCCCCGAAGCCCTCTGGAGAACAGGCCCATGCAGACGCGCCGTCAGCTGCTTAACCGTTCCGCACTTGTGGCCATGGTCGCCGCCCTTGGGCCGCTTCTGCCAACTCTGGCTTGGGCAGAGCCCTTGCTTCAGCGAAGAATTCCATCGACGGGCGAGCTGCTTCCCGTGATCGGCCTCGGTACGTCGCGCACCCATGACGTGAATCTTGATGACTCGCAGATGAATGCGCTTCTGCTGGTGATGCAAACCTTCCTTGAAGGCGGTGCGAAGCTGATCGATACGGCGCCGAGCTATGGTAATGCCGAGGCGGTTTGCGGCGAGATGGTTGCACGGCTTGGTGCGCGTGATCAGGTTTTTCTCGCCAGCAAGGTCTCGGCGAGCGGCCGCGAGCGAGGGCTGGCGCAGATCGAGGAGAGTTTCCAAGCCCTGCAGACCGACGTTATCGACCTGATTCAAGTGCACAACCTGCAGGACACCCAAACCCAGCTTGGGCTGCTGCGCGAACTGAAAGAGCAGGGGCGCATCCGTTATGTCGGCGTAACTCACTATATAGAGTCGGCCCAAGACCAGCTGCTGGATGTGCTCAGGACCGAAAAGGTGGATTTCGTCCAGTTCAACTACTCGGTCGGCGAGCGCAACGCCGAGAAACGCCTATTGCCGTACTGTGCCGACAACGGTATCGCGACGCTGATCAACCGACCCTTTGCCCGTGGCAATTTACTCGGGCGGGTCAGAAACAAGCCACTGCCCGATTGGGCGGCCGAGCTCGACGCAAGCTCCTGGGCTCAGCTGGCGCTCAAGTTCATTCTCGCTGAGCCCGCGGTAACCGTGGTGATCCCCGCCACTTCCAACCCGCGTTACATGGCTGACAACCTGAAGGCCGGCAGCGGCCCCCTGCCGGACGCGCGGCAGCGCCAGCTGATCGTCGATGCCTTCGGTTGAGACTGAGGATGCCCTTGGCGAACCGGTTAAGCCTGACGCGGCTGATTAACGCCCGTCCCGGTGAGGCGCGCGCCGCGCTGGCGGGCTTTGGTCTGTTCTTCTGCCTGTTCAGCGGCTACTTCATGCTGCGACCGATCCGCGAGTCCATGGGCATCCAGGGTGGCGTGGAGAACCTGCAGTGGCTGTTTACCGCGACCTTCGTCGCCATGCTGGTGGCCGTGCCGCTGTTCGCCTGGCTGAATTCCCGCGTGGCGCGCATCCATTACATCGACTGGGTATACGGCTTCTTCTGTGCCAACCTGCTGCTGTTCGCCGCGCTGTTCTTCTTCCTGCACGAAAGCGTCTGGCTGGCGCGAGCGTTCTACGTGTGGATCTCTGTCTACAACCTGTTTGTGGTTTCGGTGGCCTGGAGCCTGATGGCCGATGTGTTCGACGCGCCACAGGCCAAGCGCCTCTTCGCATTCATCGCGGCGGGTGCCAGCGTTGGTGGTCTCGCCGGGCCGGCGGCGAGTGCCCTGCTGGTAAGCGTGATGGGTCCGTTCGGCTTGATGCTGCTGGCCGCATTGCTGCTGTTAGCGGCCGTGGCACTCAAGCACTACCTGATGGCCTGGCGGGAAGTGGGCGGTGCCGGGCGAGCCGGTGCCGAGCCGGCGGAAAGTCCACGGCGTCCGGTGGCGGGCAACCCGTTCAGCGGGTTGACGCGGGTGCTGGGCTCGGGCTACCTGCTGGGGATCGCCGCATTCGTGTTGTTGCTGACCACCGCAAGCACCTTCCTGTATTTCGAGCAGGCGCGGCTGGTAGCCGAACTGTTTCCTGATCGCGCCGAGCAGGTGCGGGTGTTCGGCGCCATCGACTTTGCGGTGCAGGCCGGCGCCCTGCTGACGCAACTGTTTATCACCGGGCACATCGCACAGCGCCTCGGCGTGCGCGTATTGCTGGCGGTGGTGCCGGGGCTGGTCTGTGTGGGTTTCATCGGCTTGGCGCTGGTGCCTACGTTTGCCGTATTGGCAGCGCTGATGATCGTGCGGCGTATCGGCGAGTACGCCTTCGTGCGTCCCGGGCGTGAGATGCTTTTCGCGCCGCTGTATGCGGAGAGCAAATACAAGGCGAAGAATTTCATCGATACCGTCGTTTACCGCGGCGGCGATGCCTTCAGCGGCTGGGTCAAGGCACTGCTGGACACGCTTAGTCAGGGCACCTTGCTGGTCGCGCTGGTGGGGGCCGGTTGTGCGGCGGTCTGGGGCGTGCTGGGCTGGTATCTGGGCGGTCGGGCAGATCGACGTGCGGGAAGTGCCCTGCAGGATAAAATGCCTGCGTGACAACGGATAATGGCAAAATGCCTTTATTTTCTCGACACGGAGGTTTCCATGCGCATCGCATCGCTGATGACATTCATCGCTGCCATGGCCATCAGTGGCTGCAGCATCAAGCAAACCGTTAGACCCGCGACACTTTCTACCGAGTTGGTGCCAGAGATCTGCATGATTCCGGCGCTGAATCTGCGCACTGGCTTCACTACTGCCTACCAGGCATCGTTGGTGGAGAAAGGCTTCACGACGCGGCTGATGGCGCCCGGCAGCAGCCCCGACCGCTGCGCAATTGCCACCACCTTCACCGGCAACTGGGGCTGGGATCTTGCCTTGTACATGAAATATGCCGAGATCCATGTGTACGAACGGGGCCGTCAGGTCGGGCATGCGCAGTACGATTCGCGCTGGGGTGGCGGGCGGCTGGACAAGTTCATCAGCGCGGAAAAGAAGATCGCCGAACTGACGCACCAGTTGTTTCCCAGCGGCGTGGCGAACCTCGGTCGCGCCTCCCCGGAAGTTGCCGACGGCTCGGCGCCTCTGAGCAAAGCCGCTTACCGCCAACAGCAAATCGATCGGCTGATGAGCGAAAACCTGCCCTACGCTGATTACCAGCGGCGCTATCGCGAGCTGATGGCTGAATAGACAGATAAGGTGATCCGTCCGATCAGTCTGAACCTCGGCGCGTTTCCCATCCTCGAACTTGGGGCGTATCCCATGAAAAAGGTGAAAGCGAATGCAGATCCAGGTGAGGAGTAACCATATCGAAGGCAGCGTCGAGCTCCATGAATGGGTAGAAGCGGCGGTGCACGACCGGTTGGAACGTTTTGACGATTTTCTGATGCGGGTCGAAGTCCACGTCAGCGACGAGAATGCGCAGAAATCAGGCTCTGCGGACAAACGTTGCCAGATCGAAGCGCGGCCCAAGGGTCACCAGCCGCTGTCCGTCACGCACAAGGCCGAATCGCTGCGGCTGGCGGTGGATGGTGCGGCTGAGAAAATGCACAACGCCATCGACCATCTGATGGGCAAACTCGATCCCAAAGTGGTCTCCAGCGGCCAGCTGAACGATCCGCTGCTCGATGAAGAGCCTCAGCGCGTTACTGACGCCCTGTTGCAGGAAGAGTTTCTTGCCAAGCAAGAGGAATTAGGCAAGAAGTAAATCATCGCCTCGCCGCAGCTTGGCGCTGGCAGCACGCCTTGCCAGTTTGCGGCGAATCTCCACCAGCGCCTCTGCTGGCTCGCCGTCCAGCCCCTAATGAATTCATCGCGTGTGGCTTCGGTGCGATAGGGACGATGTGACGGATTAAGCGGGGCTGGCTAAATACCTGTTTCGTGCAGCTATAGCGAAAGGCTTACATGCCGTCGTGCTTATTGGCGCTTTAGCCCATGCCCTTTAGTGCTTAATCTAAGCCCATCTCTGAAGCGCAGGACGCGCTCAGGATCAAGGATGATCGACCACGCCAGGAAGGTACTTCAACGGATTGAAATGGTCAGATAAAGCCCGCTTCGGCGGGCTTTTTGTTGCCTGGAGGACAGCAAACCTAGCCGTCGATTTGCCTTTCTCCCGACTGCCAGACCTAATCCGTGCGTTTATTGCTTGACCCGCGAACCGCCCGCGCTCCGGCGTTGCAACGCGCGATCTGCCACCATGTCAGCTCCGCGCTATCGTCACTATCTGCTCGATCATCCATTGCAGGGCCGCATCTCGCTCACGCTGGGCGATGCTGACGATATCCAGCTGGAAGGTGCCTGGCTCGAACGGCAGCTCGAATAGTTGCAGCGGCAGCAGCTCGGCGAAATAGCGGGCCAGCTGGGTCGGCAGTACGGCGGCAAGGTCGCTGCTGGCGACGATGTGCGCGGCCTGCAGGTAGTTGGGTGTGGTGTAAACCACTTCACGAGACAAGTCGTGATCTTCCAGCCATTGGTCGACCATCCCTCGGGTCTGTCCGCCATGCACCCAGAGGTGACGCAGGCGTAGAAAAGCCCTTAGGTCGAGCGTGCCGCTAACCAGCGGATGGTCTTTGCGCAAGGCAACCTGCAGGGTCTCGTCGGCCCAGTGACGGCGGTGGAAGCGGGCCGGGACTTCCAGGAAGCGGCCCAGCACCAAATCCAGTTCGCCGTTATCCAGCGCCTCGGCAGGCAGGGATGGGGTCAGGTGCTCAATGGCCAGCTGGATACCCGGCGCCACCTGGGCCAAATGCGCCATCAGCGGCGGCATGCAGATCAGCTCGACGTAATCGGTCACGGCGATGACGAAGCGCTGCCGACTGGTGGCTGGATCAAAGCAATCGCCGGCATTGAGCGTATGTTCGATTTGCTGCAAGGCGTCACGAATCGGTGTTTCCAGGCTCAGCGCACGCGGCGTCGGCTGCATGGCGCGACCGACGCGTACCAGCAGTGGGTCGTCGAGCAATTCGCGCAGGCGACCGAGCGCATTACTGACGGCCGGTTGGCTGAGAGATAGGCGTTGGGCCGCGCGGGATACGTTGCGTTCGCGCAGCAAGGCGTCTAGCACGCGGAGCAGGTTGAGATCGAAGTTGTAGATATTCATCTAATGAATCTGAATCATCACAAGACTAAATTTCAAAAATAGTACCGTCTTCATCTAAGGTAGGTCTTCGGATTTTTCTGCCTTGCGACGAGGACTGCTGCAATGAGCCAAACCCGCTTCGATATCCAGACGGCCGCGGTGATCGGCGCTGGCACCATGGGCCGTGGCATCGTCATGAGCCTGGCTAACGCTGGTGTTCAGGTGCTGTGGCTGGACAGCAACCCCGAAATGCTCGAGCAGGCCTTGGGGATGGTGGCCGATACCTATGCACATAACGTACGTCAGGGGCGTATCGATGAGGCACAGGCGGCAGCGCGGCGTGTCTGCATCAGCAAGGTGGCTGATTACCAGGCGCTGGCCGAGGTGGATCTGGTGATCGAGGCGGTGTACGAAAACCTTGAGCTGAAGCAGAACATCTTCCGCGAGCTGGACGGCGTCGTAAAACCGAGCAGCATTCTCGCCAGCAACACTTCGGCGCTGGATATCGACGCTATCGCCGCCGTCACCCAGCGACCGGAACAGGTCGTGGGCCTGCATTTCTTCAGCCCGGCGCACATCATGAAGCTGCTGGAGATCGTCCGTGGCGCCAAGACCTCGAAAGCCGTGCTCGAAGCCTCCACCGAGCTTGGCAAGCGCATGGGCAAGATCAGCGTTATCGCCGGCAACTGCCCAGGTTTCATCGGCAACCGAATGCTCAAGACCTACGTGCGTGAGGCGCGGGCAATGCTGCTCGAAGGCGCCTACCCGCACCAGATAGACGCTGCGCTGCAGGGCTTTGGTTTTGCCATGGGGCCGTTCCGTATGTACGACGTGGTGGGCATCGACCTGGAGTGGCGTGCCCGCGAACTGGCTGGCAAGGGTCAGGATGAACCCGAAGTGCAGATAGACAATCGCCTCTGTGAGCTGGGCCGCTTTGGCCAGAAGTCGCGCATGGGTTATTACCGCTACGCCGAAGGCAGCCGGCAGGCCGAACATGACCCGGAGGTGGATGTGCTGGTGCAGTGCGAAGCCGAGCGTCTTGGTTACCAGCGTCGCGAGATTGGCGAGGCGGAAATTCTCGAGCGTTGCCTGCTGGCACTGGTCAACGAGGGCGCGAAGATATTGCAGGAAGGCATGGCCGAATCCAGCACGGATATCGACACCGTCTATTTGAATGGCTACGGCTTCCCGGCAACGGTCGGCGGGCCCATGACCTGGGCCGATCGCGAGGGGCTACCGGCTATTCATGAGCGCCTCAATGCGCTGGCCGGGCGTCACGGCCCTCACTGGCAGCCGGCCGATCTGATCGCCAGCCTGGCCACCCTCGGTGGCCGCCTCGTCGATTACCAGAAGGAAGCCTGAACATGGAATACAACGCCCCACTGCGTGACATGCGCTTCGTGTTGCATGAGCTGTTCGACGCCACCGCCCATTGCGAGCTGCTGGGCAACGGCCTGGATCGCGAGCTGATCGATGGCGTACTGGAAGAAGCGGCGCGCTATACCAGCGGCGAGATTGCCCCGCTCAATCGCAACAGTGATGAAGAAGGCGTAACCCTGGAAAACGGCGAGGTCAGAACACCGCAAGGCTTCGTCGAGGCCTATCAGCAGTACGTCGACAACGGCTGGGCGAGCATGACCGGTCCCGTCGAATACGGCGGCCAGGGCATTCCGCAACTGGTGGCCTGTAATTTCCACGAGATGCTGATGGCCGCCTCGCTGTCGTTCCGCATCTATTCCGGTTTGACCGAAGGCGCGGTGTTGGCGCTGTACAAGCATGGCAGCGACGAACTGAAGAATGCTTATCTGAAAAAACTGGTCAGCGGCCACTGGAGCGGCACCATGTGCCTGACCGAGCCCCAGGCCGGCACCGATCTGGCTCTACTGCGTACCCGTGCCGAACCCCAGGCGGACGGCAGTTACAAGGTCAGTGGCAGCAAGATCTTCATCTCCGGCGGCGAGCACGACATGAGCGAGAACATCGTGCACCTGGTGCTGGCGCGCCTGCCGGATGCGCCCGCTGGGGTGAAGGGCATCAGCCTGCTGCTGGTGCCCAAGTATGTCGCCAATGCAGATGGCACGCCGGGTGCGCGCAACGCGCTGAGCTGCGGTGCCATAGAGCACAAGATGGGCATCAAGGGCGCGGCCACCTGTGTGATGAATTTTGACGGCGCCACCGGCTGGATCCTCGGCGAGGCGAACCAGGGCCTGGCGTGCATGTTCACCATGATGAACGACGCGCGTTTCCAGGTCGGGTTGCAAGGCCTCGGCATCGCCGAACAGGCCTATCAGGGATCGCTCGCCTACGCCCGCGAACGGCTGCAATCGCGCGGGCTGGCTGGGGCGCAATACCCGGACAAACCGGCTGACCCGATCATCGTCCACCCGGACGTGCGGCGCATGTTGCTGACGCAGAAGACTCTGGTGGAGGGCAGCCGGATGCTGGCGGCTTATTGCGCGCGGCAACTGGATCTCGAACATGGGCATCCGGAACCCGGCTACCGCAAGGCGGCGGGCAAGCGTGCGGCGTTGCTGATCCCGATCGTCAAGGCGTTCTTTACCGACATGGGCCAGGAGGTTGCCAGCCTCGGCGTGCAGATATACGGCGGCCACGGTTACATCCGTGAATGGGGCATGGAACAGCTTATGCGTGACAGCCGTATCACCCAGCTCTACGAGGGCACCAACGGCATTCAGGCGTTGGATTACGTCCGCCGCAAGCTGCTGGGCGATGGCGGTGCTGAACTGTCGACGCTGCAGGCCGAATTCAGCGAAAGCTGCGATCAGCAACTCGGCCGCCCGGCGCTGCATGAAATGGCGAGCAAGGTGCAGGCGCGAATAGGCGAATGGCGTGAACTGACCGCCGAGGTTATCGCGGCAACCCAGCGCGATGCGCAGGAAATCGGCGCGGTGTCGGTGGATTTCCTCCAGTACTCGGCCTACGTATTGCTGGGTGGCCTCTGGCTGCAGGCCGCAGCCAAGGCCCAGGAGGCGCTGGACGAGGGTTGTGGAGAAGAAGCTTTCTACCAGGCCAAGCTGGCCAGTGCGGACTTTTACCTGCGTCGCGTATTGGCGCGCGCCAGCGCGCACCGCGAGGCGATTGCCGGTGGCGCCGGTTGCCTGATGGCGTTGCCTGAAGGCGATTTCGCATTCTGACCTTATCGATCACAGGAGGCACCGATGCATCCTTTCAGCTTCGCCACAACCGCCCAACTGATCTGCGGGCCCGGCTCGTCGCGCCGTCTGGCCAACCTCTGCAAGGAGCGCGGCGCGCGCTCGGTAATGGTCGTGACCGATCCTGGCATTACCCGTTTCGGCCTGCTCGATGAGGTATTGCCGGGGTTCGGCACTGAAGGCCTTTCGGTTGCTGTTTATGATCAGGTGTTGGCCGACCCCCCGGAAAGCATCGTCTTGGCTGCTGTGGAGCAGGCCAGGTCAGTCAAGGCGGAATTGGTCATCGGCTTTGGTGGCGGCAGCTCAATGGATGTCGCCAAGCTGGTGGCTCTGCTGGCGCATCCGCAGTGTTCGCAGTCGCTACAGGATATCTACGGCGTAGGTAATGCTCAGGGCCAGCGCCTGCCACTGATCCAGGTGCCGACTACCGCCGGCACCGGTTCCGAAGTCACCCAGATCGCCATCATCACCACTGGCGAGACCACGAAGACTGGCGTGGTCTCGCCGCTACTATTGCCCGACCTGGCGCTGCTCGATGCCGACCTGACCCTCGGCCTGCCGCCGGCGGTCACGGCCGCCACTGGGATTGACGCTATGGTGCATGCCATCGAGGCCTACACCAGTGCGCTGAAGAAGAATCCCTTGTCCGACCTGCTGGCCCGCGAAGCGCTGCGTCTGCTCTCGGCCAACCTCCACGAGGCGGTACACAACGGCAGCAATCGCCAGGCGCGTCAGGCGATGCTGCTGGGCGCCTGCCTCGCCGGTCAGGCCTTCGCCAACGCGCCGGTGGCAGCCGTGCATGCGCTGGCCTATCCCCTGGGCGGCAACTTCCATATACCTCATGGGTTATCCAATGCGCTGGTGCTACCGCATGTGCTGCGTTTCAACGTCAGCGCAGCGACCACCCATTACAGCGAACTTGCGCCCGTGGTGTTGGGCGATCGTCTGCGCCGCAGCGATCCGACAACCTTCGCCGACCAACTGATAGAGGAGCTTGGCGGGCTGAGCGGGCGCATGGGCCTGCCGACCCGCCTGCGTGATGCCGGTGTGCCGCAAGACATGCTGCCGCAGCTGGCTAGGGAGGCAATGCTGCAACAGCGGCTGCTGGTGAACAATCCGCGTGAACTGAACGAGAACGATGCGCTGGCCATCTATCGGGCTGCCTACTGACGAGGAAGCAGCACGCAGATGTGCCATGCATCCGCGCGACGATAACTAAATGTATGGAGCGAACCTGATGCCTGAGCAAGTGCAGCAACGGCGTGGCGATTACCGACATTTCCAGCCAATCACCACGCGCTGGCACGACAATGACATCTACGGTCATGTCAACAACGTGACCTATTACAGCTTCTTCGACAGCGCGATGAACATCTACCTGATCGACAAGGGCGGGCTGGATATTCACAACGGCGAGGTGATCGGCTTCGTGGTCAGCTCTTCCTGCGAATACTTCGTACCCATCGCTTATCCCGAGATCATCGAGGTGGGGCTGCGAGTGGCGAAGCTGGGCAACAGCTCGGTGCAGTATGAGCTGGCCATCTTCCGGTTGGGCGAAGCGCAGCCCTGTGCGGTGGGCAAGATGGTGCACGTGTTCGTCGAGCGCGCCAGCAACCGGCCCATTCCTATTCCCATGCCGTTGCGCATGGCGTTGGAAGCGTTGTCCTAGCGGACAGTCAGGTGTGTATCGACCCTTGGCGTTCTGAGGGGTTAGCCTTGCTGCGCTGGAGTAAGGCCGTGGCGAATTGCCTTCAGCGATAAGCGAGAGCAACCACGCGATGGTACCGCAGTCACATTTCCTTGCACCGGTCCGAGCAGCGACGGCGATCAGGAACAAGGGGTGCTCTTGCTAGGGTATGGCCTGCTAGACTCCGGATTTCTCTAGCGCCCAAAAGGTGCTTGAGCATCCAAAAAACAACCCAATAGGAGTGCATCCATGAAGGGCAAATCCTTGGCATGGATTTTTTCCGCTGCATTGGCGGGGACCTGTCTGAGTGGCGTCGCGCAGGCGCAAGAGCGATTCGTAACCATCGGCACCGGTGGTCAGACCGGCGTCTATTACGTGGCCGGCCAGTCGATCTGCCGCTTCGTCAACCGCAACGCCGAGAACCTCAAGTGCAATGCCCCGGCCAGTGGCGGCGGTGTTGCCAACGTCAACGGCCTGCGTAGCGGCGAATTCAATTTCGGCATCATGCAGTCCGACCACCAGTACAAGGCAATGGAAGGCCTGGCACCGTTCGAGAAGGAAGGTGCGATGGATGACTTGCGTGCGGTGTTCTCGCTGCAGAGCGAGGTATTCACCGTGCTCGCTCGCCGTGATGCCAACATCGCAAGCCTCGACGACCTCAAGGGCAAGCGCGTGAACATCGGTAACCCTGGTTCCGGTCAGCGCGACACGCTGGAAGAGATCATGAAGGTAAAGGGTTGGGATCGCTCGGTCTTCGCCCTCGCAGCCGAGCTCAAACCGGCCGAGCAGGCCAGTGCGTTGGGTGATAACAACATCGATGCGATGACCTACTTCGTTGGCCATCCTAACGGCGCCATCCAGGAAGCCACTACCACCGTTGATGCGGTACTGGTACCCATCAGCGGCGAGGCGATCGACAAACTGCTTGCCGAAAAAACCTATTACACCAAGGCTGAAATCCCTGGCGGTCTTTACAAGGGCAGCGACAACGCGACTCCTTCGATCGGCGGCAAGGCAGTTCTTTCCACTACCGCTAGCGTCGACCCAGAGGTTGTCTACCAACTGGTCAAGTCGGTATTCGAGAACATCGACCGCTTCCAGCGCCTGCATCCGGCGTTCAAGGATCTCAAGCCTGAGGAAATGATCGAAGTCGGCCTGACCGCGCCGCTGCACGAGGGTGCGGAGCGTTACTACAAAGAGCGTGGCTGGCTGTAATGGCCAGGGCCTGACGGCGAATACGCCGCTGGGCCTGATCTTCCGGGAACCCGTGCGCCGATTGGCCACGGGTTTCGCCGTTTTCGATCTTCACAGGCCTGACCTCCATGCAAGACAAACAACTTTCTACTGAAGAGCTGATAGCACAGGACGTCGGGGCGCGACTGCCTGAAGGGCTGATGGCGCACGTCATCGCCGGACTGGCGCTGCTCTGGTCGCTGTTCCAGCTCTGGATTGCCTCGCCGTTACCGTTCATCTTCCGCATCGGCGTACTCAACGATACCGAGACGCGATCCATTCACTTGGCGTTCGCCCTGTTGCTTGCGTTCCTCGCTTATCCCGCCTTCAAGCGCTCACCGCGTAACCGCGTGCCCCTGGTGGATATCGCGCTGGGCCTGGTGGCAGCTGCGAGTGCCGCCTATCTGTTCATTTTTTACCAGCAGCTTGCCTTGCGTCCTGGCAGTCTGGCCACCGCGGATCTGATCACCGCCTGCATCGGTATCCCGCTATTGCTGGAAGCGACGCGCCGCGCACTTGGCCCTCCATTGGCGATCATTGCGCTGATCTTTCTGATCTACAGCCTGGCCGGTCCTTATATGCCGGGCTTCCTGGCGCACCGCGGGGTGAGTTTCACCGCGCTGGCCAATCACCAGTGGATCACCACCGAAGGCGTATTTGGTATCGCCTTGGGCGTGTCCACCAGCTTCGTATTCCTTTTCGTGCTGTTCGGCGCGTTGCTTGAGCGCGCTGGTGCGGGGCACTACTTCATCCAGCTGGCGTTCAGCCTGCTTGGCCATATGCGCGGCGGCCCGGCCAAGGCGGCAGTGGTGTCCTCGGCGTTGACCGGGATGATTTCCGGTTCGTCGATCGCCAACGTTGTCACCACCGGTACTTTCACCATCCCGATGATGAAAAAGGTCGGTTTTTCCAAGGAAAAAGCCGGGGCAGTGGAAGTGGCGTCCTCGGTCAACGGCCAGATCATGCCGCCGGTGATGGGTGCAGCAGCCTTCCTGATGGTCGAATACGTCGGCATCCCTTACGTCGACATCATCAAGCACGCCTTCCTGCCAGCTACCATTTCTTACATTGCCCTGCTCTACATCGTGCATCTGGAAGCGCTCAAGCAGGGCATGCAGCCGATCGGTAACCATCAGCCCAAGCCCTGGCTGCGCCGCCTGACCGGCTTTGCCTTCGGCGCGGCGTTGATTTCCGGACTCTCGTTGGCCGTGTACTACGGCCTGGGTTGGCTCAAGCCGCTGCTGGGTGATTATGCGTTGCCGGTTATCTCCGCTCTGCTTGCCGTCGTCTACTTGGGATTGCTGAAGATTGCCGCGAGCAATCCGCCGCTGCCGGAGGAAGATCCAGACAAGCCGTTGACAGAGCTGCCTCAGACACGTGCCGTACTGCTTTCTGGTCTGCATTTCCTGCTGCCGGTAGTCGTTCTGGTCTGGTGCCTGATGGTCGAGCGCCTGTCGCCCGGCCTGTCGGCCTTCTGGGGGTCGGTGATGCTGGTGATCATCCTGCTCACCCAGCGGCCGCTGCTGTCGTGGATGCGTGGCGATAACGGCGCGACCCACGGCGGTGTGGTCGATGGTATGGTCGACCTTCGCGAAGGCCTGATCGCCGGCGCGCGCAACATGATCGGGATCGCCATCGCCACGGCGGCTGCGGGGATCATCGTCGGCGCGGTGTCACAGACCGGTGTCGGGCTGGTGCTGGCTGACGTGGTCGAAGTGCTGTCGATGGGCAATTTGCTGCTGATGCTGATGTTCATCGCGGTGTTCAGCCTGATTCTCGGCATGGGGTTGCCCACCACTGCCAACTACATCGTAGTGTCTAGCCTGATGGCGCCAGTGGTCGTGGCGTTGGGGCAGCAGAACGGTCTGATCGTGCCGCTGATCGCGGTGCACCTGTTTGTCTTCTACTTCGGCATCATGGCTGACGTGACGCCGCCAGTAGGCCTGGCGTCCTTTGCCGCTGCAGCGGTATCCAAGGGCGACCCGATCAAGACAGGCATCACCGCGTTTTATTACAGCTTGCGCACGGCGGCGCTGCCGTTCCTGTTCATTTTCAACACCGATCTGCTGTTGATCGACGTGAGCTTTTGGCATGGTGTGCTGATCTTTTTCGTCGCCACCGGTGCCATGCTGATTTTTGCCGCCGGTACCCAGGGCTTTTTCCTGGTCCGCAACCGTTGGTATGAAGGCGCGTTGCTGCTGCTGGTGGCGTTCACGCTGTTCCGTCCGGGTTTCTGGATGGATATCGTGCACGATCCTTATCGAGATATTCCGCCTGCACAGCTTGCTCAAGCACTGGGCGAGGTGGAGGAGAACAGCCAGCTGCGGCTGCGTATCCGCGGCGAGGATGCCGTAGGCGACTCTCGCGAGTTCGCCCTGTTGCTGCCAGTGCCCGACGGTGCCAGTGGTGAGGAACGGCTCGAGAAACTGGGTCTGATGACTTACGAAGAAGATGGCAGAGTGCTGATCGACAGCGTCACATTCGGCAGCTTGGCGGCGGACGCCGGACTGGAGTTCGATCAGGAGATCCTGGTGGTACGGGCACCGACTGATCGCTGGGCCAAAGAGTGGATGTGGATACCCGGTTTCCTGGTGTTCGGCCTGGTGGTGGCTCTGCAGCGTAGGCGCGCCAAGAGGCACACACCGGCATCCGGACTCCCTCCGCAACCTAACAGTTAACAGGTGACTGACCTGCGCATTTAGTGCGCAGGTCAGTAGCTTCGAAAAGCCTTACGTCCTAGCAGCGCGAAGGTTTACCGCTTCTACAGTGCGTTCAGCCCACGGCACTGTCCGCTGGCGCGCCCGGAGCCAGCGGCGTTTCTGCTCTGGTGCCGCGCTTGCTGGCCTGCGCCAGCGAGTCTGTTTCGATGGCGGCGTAGGCGGGACTGCAGAACAGCGAGTTGAGGCGCTTCATGTCGGCGATCAGCTCCAGGTGAGTGGCGCTGGTATTGATGCTTTCTACCACGCGGTGATGCAGGCGATGAACGTGGGCGTGGGCCAGCTCCCGTTGGCTATCGCGAAATTGCCGCTTCTGCTCCAGCAATTGCCTGGCGCTGTGCGGGTCGCGCGACAGGAATACCGACAGGCCCAGTCGCAAGTTGGCACTCAGTAAGCCATGCAGCTGATTCAGCTCTTCCAGGCCGTCACTGGAAAAGAAATGTCGTTTGGCGGTCTTGATGCGCTGAATCTTGCCCTGCATGTGTTCGATGATATCGCCGGCCTGTTCGAGGTTGATTGTCAGCTCGATGATTTCTGCCCAGCGCCGGCCTTCCTGCTCCGCCAGATCCTCACGGGGCATACGGGCCAGATAGAGCTTCACGCCGCTGTATAGCGCATCGACGTCGTCGTCCATGCGGCGGATTTCTTCGCCCGATTCGGGTCGTTCATCGCGCAAGACGTGCTGCAGGCGCTCCAGCATGCTTTCGACCAAGTCACCAATGCGCAGCGTCTCGCGCGCGGCATTGGCCAGTGCCAGGCTCGGCGTGTCGAGCGCAGCGGGGTCCAGGTAGCGCGGCTGGGCGATGCCGGTTTCCGCCTCGCGTTCTGGTAGCAGGCGCTCGCAGAGCCGGGCCATCAGTCCAACGGTAGGCAGTAACGCCAGGCAGCGCAGGGTGTTGTAAGCCAGATGGAAACCGATGACCTGAGTCTGCGCGCTGTAGCCCAGCGTGCCCATCCACTCCACCAGTGGCCCGAGAAAGGGCAGCACGATCAGCCCGGCCAGCTTGTAAAACAGGCTACCCAGCGCGACGCGACGAGCCGATGCGGGTTGTAGGCTGGCGTTCAGCCAGGCGAGGGCACCGCTGCCGATGTTGGCACCAATGACGAGCCCCAGCGCGACCGGTAAACCGATCAGGCCGGCGCCGGCCAGGGTTGCGGTCAACAGCACGGCGGCCAGGCTGGAATAGGCGAGCAGCGCGAACGCGGCGCCGACCACTACCGCCAGCAGCGTGTCGCCGGCAAGGGAGGAAAACAGCACCTCCATGCCGCGCGCTTCGGTGATCGGCGCGGCAGCGGTAACGATCAGTTGCAAGGCGAGGATAATCAAACCCAGACCGATGAGTACCCGGCCGAACTGACCGGCGCGCGACTGCTTGCGTGATAGGAAGAGGCAGACACCGATCAGCGTGAGCAATGGTGACAGCCAGGAAAGATCCAGCGTCAGCACCCGGGCCATGAGCGCAGTGCCAACATCCGCGCCAAGCATGACGGCCAGCGCCGTCGGCAGTGCCATCAGGCCCTGGGCGACGAACGAGATGGCAAGCAAGGCGGTGGCATTGCTGCTTTGCACCAGGGCTGTGACGCCGATGCCGGCGCCGAAAGCCAGCGGCGAGTACTTCATGCTCTGGCCGATCAGCCGGCGCAAATGCGATCCAAACACACGCATGATCCCGGTGCGCACGATATGCGTCCCCCAGACCAGCAGGGCAATGGCGGACAGCAGATGCAGCAGGGTCAGCATGTCGGGTCGTTCTCCATCGTGTCAGGCATGGCAACGGCAACGCCGGCACCGATGCGGTGCCGCTGGATTTCGCGGAGATAATTGGTTGACCGTCCAGGAAAGCCGGTGTTTCCCTCGTGGACAAATGAGTTGTCACACAATCGTCATCATGGCGACAAGCTCGACTAAAGAGGTGATGTATCAAGCGATCAGAACGCGGAGGCTGCGTGGATGCCGCCGGTTCCTGCTATTTCGTGAAGCGGTTGTGGGTTTCGTTTGACGGTTTCTGTTCCCATGCCTGACCGCATTTTCTAGAGCGAAAAGGAATTGATGAAAAGGCTATGCCTTGCAATCTGGGCGGCGCTCAGCTTGCTGCTGGGCGGGATGGCGGCACAGGCCCTGTGGGAGGCGCCGGGTTGGAGCAACGGCTTCTACCTGCTGCTGGTGGTGTACTGCACGTTTTGCTGTCTTCAGCTCATTCGTGCGTACTTCAGGCCTTGGGGCTTGCTCGGCCCACGTCGGCGCGCGGGCTACTGGTTTTGCCTGCTGCTGCTGCCTGTCACCTTGCTGCCGGTGCACAGTGCCTATCAGATATGGCTGCGGGGAGCCTATCGTTCCGACTCCGGCGAGTCCGTCCTACTCGGCGAGCCTGTCTTCGTGTGGCTGGAGGAGGTGCTGGGCTATGTCGGGCCGATGCTCTTACTGCTGGCGATCAGCGCAGCCATAGCCATCACCCTGTTACGCCTGTTGAAGACTCAGGTCACCCGCTGACGCAGCGTATCCAATCAGTTGCCGAGCAGCGTCAGCACCAGCGGCAGGCTTGCCGTCGCCAGCAGGGTTTGCAAGGTGATGATACCGGCCATCAAGTGGCTGTCGCCGTTCAGCTGGCGCGTCAGCACGTAGGCGGTGGGTGCTGTGGGCAGGGCGAAGAACAGCACCAGCACGCTGGTCTCTATCGGCGGCAGCGCCAGCAGGCGTGCTACTGCATAGGCCAGCAACGGGACGGCCAGCAGGCGCAGAACACTGTTCCAGCCCAAGGCGGAAACCTCCCCGCTCAGCTCGCGCGGCTGCAGCGCAGCTCCCACACACAGCAGCCCCAGCGGCAGGCTGGCAGCGGCCAGTAACCCGAGCAGGCGGTCACTGCCGCCGGGCAAGCCAAGGCCCGCGAGATTGACCAGAGCGCCAGCCAGGCAGGCCAGAATCAGCGGATTCTTAAAAATCGGCAGCAACAGCGAGCGAACACTGACGCCGCGCTCGGCCGTCAGCGCCCAGACCGACATCACATTTACAGTCGGCACCATCAGCGCCAGCATCAGCGCCGCCAGGGCCAGTCCTTCCTGCCCGAACAGGTTGCCCACCGCCGCCAGTCCAAGATAGGTGTTGAAGCGCAAACTACCCTGGGCGATGGCGCCAAAGCGTGCAGCGGGCCAGGTGCGCAGGCGTTTGCATACCAGCAGGGCGATCCAAACCAGCAGCAGACCGAGCATTACGGCTCCGGCCAGGTGCGCTAGCGCGGGATTGTCCATCGGCGCGGTCGCCAGGCTGTTGAACAGCAGCGCAGGAAACAGGATGAAATAGTTCAGGCGTTCGGCGCCTGGCCAGAAGGCTTCACTCGGGAAGCCTTGCCGGCGCAGGGCGTAGCCAGCGACGATCAGCGCGAACAGCGGCCAAAGGGCGAGGAGTAAGGCAGTCAAGAGTGCATCCGTAACAGTGGAGCGGTGGTCTTTGCAGCCCCGGTATCCATACTGCCGAGAGGCGTTTACCAGGGCGGTCTTGTAAGAGCAGCTTTGAGTCGCCTGGCGAATCAGCGGCGTGGCGTTACCGGGCGAGTGCGGCCACTGCCGTCGATGGCGACGAAGACGAATACGGCCTCCGTCACCTTGCGCCATTCGCTGGCCTGGGGATCATCACTCCAGACTTCCACCAGCATGCGAATCGAGCTGCGTCCGACATCCAGGGTCTGGGTGTAGAACGACAGCTGTGCGCCCACCGCCACCGGCACCATGAAGGCCATGCGGTCGATGGAAACCGTGGCTACGCGTCCGCCCGCCACCCGGCTGGCCATCGCAGTTCCGGCCAGGTCCATCTGCGAAACCAGCCAGCCTCCATAGATGTCGCCGAAGCCGTTGGTTTCACGCGGCAGTGCGGTGAGCTGCAAGGCCAGGTCACCCTGCGGAGTCGGATCTTCCTGTTCGTAATCAGTCATCGGTAAGACTCGCGGCGCGTTTGTTGTTCTTGCGCAAGCCCGCGTTAGTGCAGGCGGGCCGAGTATAGCGGTTGAAATGTGACAGCAGCGAACGAGGTGGCAAACTTCTTGGGTTGTCACGAGAACGTCACATGCCGTTCATAGAGTACTCGTGCGGCCTGCAGATACTGGCCCCGTTCCAACACACTCGAGCATCTCCCCTGCTAGGAGCAAGGTATGAAATTGAATCGTTTGATGGCGGCCCTGACCTTCGTTGCCGCTGGTGTAGGCGCAGCGAGCGCGGTAGCCGCCGTCGACCCGGCACTGTCGAGCTATGAGAAGACCTCCGGTGTGTCCGGCAACCTCTCCAGCGTTGGTTCCGACTCCCTGGCCAACCTGATGACGCTATGGGCCGAAGAGTTCAAACGCAGCTATCCGAACGTCAATATCCAGATCCAGGCTGCCGGTTCTTCTACCGCGCCGCCGGCGCTGACCGAAGGCACTGCCAACATGGGGCCGATGAGCCGCCCCATGAAGGACAACGAAATCCAGGCTTTTGAAGAGAAGTACGGCTACAAGCCGACGGCGGTGCCGGTCGCTATCGACGCCCTGGCGGTGTTCGTGCACAAGGACAACCCGATCCAGAGCCTGGATATCGAGCAGGTCGATGCCATCTTTTCCAGCACCCGCCTGTGTGGTGGCGAGAAGGACATCAAGACCTGGGGCGAGCTGGGCTTGACTGGCGAGTGGACGAACAAGCCGATTCAACTGTTCGGTCGTAACTCGGTTTCAGGTACCTACGGTTACTTCAAGGAAGAAGCGCTGTGCAAAGGTGACTTCAAGTCGAACGTCAACGAGCAGCCGGGTTCTGCCTCGGTCGTACAGTCCATCTCCAGCACCCTGAACGCCATCGGCTACTCGGGCATCGGCTACAAGACCTCCAGTGTCCGCGCCGTGCCGCTTTCCAAGGGCGGCGAAGCCTTCGAAGCCAGTGAAGAAAACGCCCTGGCCGGCAAATTTCCGCTGGCACGTTTCTTCTACGTCTACGTGAACAAGGCGCCGAACAAGCCGTTGAGCCCGATCGATGCCGAGTTCATCAAGCTGGTGATGTCCAAGCAGGGCCAGGAGGTTGTGGTCAAGGACGGTTATATCCCGCTGCCTAAGAAAGTGGTCGACAAGACCATGCAGGAGCTGGGTCTGTAAGACAGGGGATTGACGCCTCGGCGTCTGATCTTGGTTGCCCGCCACGCGCAAGCGCTGGCGGGCATTGGCGTTTTTGCGAGCTGTAATTTTTCTGTCATATGGCTTGTTTAGATTAGGCGCCCTGTGGAGCCCGGCGGCTCAGGAACCTTCTTGATGAATGATATAGAGCCCATGACTGCGAACTCAGATGCGCAACGGCTAGATTTCAATACCCCCGCGTTGCAGCGCAAACGGCGCATCCGCGCGTTCAAGGATCATCTGGCGCGCTGGTATGTCAGCATCGGCGGCCTGGCGGTACTGGGTGCGATCTGCCTGATCTTCTTCTACCTCGCCCAAGTCGTTGCGCCGATGTTCCAGGGCGCCGAGTTGCAAGCCGAGGCGCCACAACAGCCGGCCTGGCTGGCCGAGGCCGGCGAGCCATTGCTGCTGGCGATCGAGGAGCAGAACCAGATGGCGATGCGCCTCGGCGCCGATGGTCAGGCGCGCTTCTTCTCGCTTGAGAGCGGCGCCGTGCTGACTGACGTCAGTTTGCCGCTTCCGGCAGGTGCCCGTATCACCGCTATCGGCCAGGACACCCCCGGTAGTCGTCTGCTTGTGCTGGGTCTGGATAATGGCCAGGCGCTGGTGGTTGAGCACAACTACAAGATCAGCTACCCGGACAATCAGAAGACCATTACCCCGCAGATTGCCTATCCCTTCGGCGAGACCCCATTGACGCTGGATGTCCAGGGTCGGGCCATCGAGCACGCGGCGGTCAGTCGTAACGGCAACAATCTGCTCATTGCGGCTTCGACCGGTGCGGCCCTGCATGCGCTGCGCATCGCCTCAACGGAAAACCTGATGACCGGTGAGACCAGCACCGAGCAGGATCGCCTGGAACTGCCGCAGTTGAGCGAGCCCATCCGAGAGCTTTTGCTCGATCCTCGCCAGCAGTGGCTCTATGCGTTCAGCGGCAGGGCCAGCGCGGACGTCTTCGACCTGCGTCGCAAGCAGCTCAACGGCCGCTACAAACTCCTTAACGGCAATGGCGAGGTCACTCATGTCAGCGCCTTGCTGGGCGGTATCTCGCTGCTGGTGGGCGATTCCACCGGCGGGATCGGCCAATGGTTCATGGTGCGCAGCCCCGATGGCCAAGCCGAGCTGAAGAACGTTCGCAACTTCCAGCTGGGCGACAGACCCATCACGCAGATCTTTCCCGAAGAGCGCCGCAAGGGCTTCCTTGCTCTGGATGACAGCGGCACCCTGGGCGTTTTTCACAGTACCGCGCACCGCACGCTGCTCAAGGAGCAGGTGGCCGACGGCATGGCCATGGCGGCCCTGTCGCCGCGCGCGACTCGCTTGCTGGTAGAGGCTGATAGTCGGCTGCAGAATTTTGCGATCGACAACCCGCATCCGGAAATCTCCTGGGGCGCGCTGTGGAGCAAGGTCTGGTACGAGAGCTACCCGGAGCCCGACTACATTTGGCAGTCCACCTCGGCGAACACTGATTTCGAACCCAAGCTGAGCATGGCCCCGCTGGCATTCGGCACGCTCAAGGCGGCGTTCTACGCGATGCTGCTGGCCGCGCCGTTGGCCATCTGCGCTGCCTGCTATACCGCCTATTTCATGGCACCGGCGCTGCGCCGCAAGGTCAAGCCGGTGATCGAGCTGATGGAGGCGCTACCCACGGTGATCCTCGGTTTCTTCGCCGGCTTGTTCCTCGCCCCCTACATGGAAAACCATCTGCCCGGCATCTTCGCGCTGCTGCTGTTGTTGCCGATGGGCATCCTGCTCGCCGCCTATCTCTGGAGCCGCCTGCCGGAAAACATCCGCCTGCGCGTGCCGGAAGGCTGGGAAGCGATGCTGCTGATCCCGGTAATCCTGCTGATCGCTGTCGGCTCGCTGGAGGTCAGCGGTCACCTGGAGAACTGGTGGTTCGGCGGCGACATGCGCCTGTGGCTGTCCAACGAAATGGGCATTCCCTTCGACCAGCGCAACGCTCTGGTGATCGGGCTGGCGATGGGGTTCGCGGTTATTCCGACGATCTATTCCATTGCCGAAGATGCCGTGTTCAGCGTGCCCCGAAGCCTCACCCTGGGCTCCCTGGCCCTCGGTGCCACGCCCTGGCAGACGCTGATTCGCGTGGTGCTGCTGACCGCCAGTCCGGGCATCTTCTCGGCGCTGATGATCGGCATGGGCCGCGCGGTGGGTGAAACCATGATCGTGCTGATGGCCACCGGCAACACCCCGATCATGGAAGCCAACATCTTCGAAGGCATGCGTACCCTCGCGGCCAACGTCGCGGTGGAGATGCCCGAATCGGAAGTGGGCAGCACCCACTACCGCGTGCTGTTCCTTGCCGCGATGGTGCTGCTGATTTTCACCTTCGTGATGAACACCTTGGCCGAGCTGATTCGCCAGCGCCTGCGCGGCAAGTACGCCAGCCTGTAAACAGGGCCCGGCCTGCGGGCCCGGCAAGGACGCAGCCAGATCGGCTGCGAGAAGATTTCGTTAAAGGTATCGATCCGTGAAAAAGGATTCCCTGAAAAACTGGATCAAGAGCGGCACCCCATGGATATGGATGAACGCCGGTGCGGTGGCCATCGCGGTGATCATGACCCTGGGCCTGCTGTCGGTGATCGCGGTTCGCGGCTTGGCGCATTTCTGGCCGGCTGATGTCATCGTCGCCGACTACCAGGTGCCCGGTGGCGAGCCCCGTCTGCTGGCTGGCGAGCGCGTGCAGGCTGAGGAAGTGCCTCGTGCACGCCTGGCAGCCAGCGGCCTGCCGGTCGCTGCCGAAGGCGGCGAGTTCATGACCCGCGAGCTGCTCAAGGTAGGCAACCGTGAAGTTTATGGCGCGGATTTCTCCTGGGTAGTGGGCGAGTGGCTGAGCAACGAGCGCACGCCCAAGGACATCGTCGTGCTCGAGCGCCGCGAGTGGGGCAACTTCTACGGTCAGCTGCTCAACGTCAAGGAAGACGGCAAGCTGGTCGCCGAAGGCGAAGCCGCCTGGGACGAGCTGCAGCGCCGTATCAAGCGTATCGACGAACTGCACGGACAGATCAGCCACCTGGAAAAGGTCGACATCGGGCGGATCAACCATGGCCTGGAGCGGCTGCGCCTGAAAACCCGCAAGCTGGAGCTGGAAGGTCGTCTGGATGCCACCGCGCAGGCCGAGCTCGATGCCGAACGCGCGCGCTGGGACGCCGAATACAAGGCGCTGGAAGGCCAGCTTACGTCGCTTCATCAGGGCTTCAATCGAGACAGCATCGGTGTGCGCACCATAGATGGCCGCGAGCTGCAGATCAGCCTGGGCAAGGTGGTGCGGGCCTACCAGCCGAATGCCATGTCGACGCCGCAGAAGCTCGGTTTCTACGCAGCCAAGGTCTGGGAGTTCGTCAGCGACGAACCGCGTGAGGCCAATACCGAGGGCGGGATATTCCCGGCGATTTTCGGCACCGTGCTGATGACCATCATCATGGCGGTGATCGTCACGCCGTTCGGGGTGATCGCTGCCGTTTACCTGCGTGAATATGCCAAGCAGGGGCTGCTGACGCGGATCATCCGCATCGCCGTCAATAACCTCGCCGGCGTACCTTCAATCGTGTACGGCGTATTCGGCCTTGGCTTCTTCGTCTACGTGCTGGGCGGTTCGCTGGACGCCCTGTTTTACCCCGAAGCGGCGCCAGCGCCGGTATTCGGTACGCCGGGCCTGATGTGGGCGTCGCTGACCCTGGCGATCCTTACCCTGCCGGTGGTGATCGTCTCGACCGAAGAAGGGCTGGCGCGCATACCGCGGATTCTCCGCGAAGGCTCGCTGGCCCTCGGCGCGACCAAGTCAGAAACGCTATGGAAGGTGGTGTTGCCCATGGCCAGTCCGGCGATGATGACCGGCCTGATTCTCGCCGTGGCCCGTGCCGCTGGCGAAGTGGCACCACTGATGCTGGTGGGCGTGGTCAAGCTGGCGCCATCGCTGCCGCTCAACGGCAACTACCCGTACCTGCACCTGGACCAGAAGATCATGCACCTGGGCTTTCATATCTTCGACGTAGGCTTCCAGAGTCCGAACGTCGAGGCCGCGCGCCCACTGGTCTACGCCACGGCGCTGCTGCTGGTGATCGTCATCGCGGTTCTGAATCTCAGCGCGGTCGTCATCCGCAACCACCTGCGCGAGAAATACAAGGCGCTGGACCACTAATCCTCGGTCCGAAGCTGGAAGCAAAGGCTCCAGCTCAGGCTTGAAGCTCTACCCGGAGTGAGCATATGCAGTCGAACACACATTCCATCGATATCTCTGCCCTTGGCCGCGACAAGCGCAGCCTCAGCCTGGCCGATGAGCTGGTGGCCATCGAGGTGCCCGATCTAAGTCTGTATTACGGCCAGAAGCAGGCGCTGTTCAACGTCAGTATGAACATCCCCAAGCAGCGCGTAACCGCCTTCATCGGCCCGTCCGGCTGCGGTAAGTCCACGTTGTTGCGCTGCTTCAACCGAATGAACGACCTGGTCGACGGTTGCCGGATCGAAGGTGCCATCAACCTCGACGGGCACAACATCTACCGCAAGGGCGAGGATGTGGCCGACCTGCGCCGTCGCGTCGGCATGGTGTTCCAGAAGCCCAACCCGTTCCCCAAGAGCATCTATGAGAATGTGGTCTATGGCCTGCGTATCCAGGGCATCAAGCAGAAGCGCGTGCTCGACGAGACCGTCGAATGGGCGCTAAAGGGCGCCGCCCTGTGGGAAGAGGTGAAAGACCGCCTGCATGAGTCGGCCCTGGGTCTGTCCGGCGGTCAGCAGCAGCGTCTGGTCATCGCAAGGACCATCGCCGTGCAGCCCGAAGTGCTGCTGCTGGACGAACCCAGCTCGGCACTGGATCCGATCTCCTCGCTGAAGGTCGAAGAGCTGATCTACGAGCTCAAGGCCAAGTACACCATCGTCATCGTGACCCACAACATGCAGCAGGCGGCCCGCGTCTCCGACTACACCGCCTTCATGTATATGGGCAAGCTGATCGAATACGGCGATACCGATACGCTATTCACCAACCCGGCCAAGAAGCAGACGGAGGACTACATCACCGGCCGCTACGGCTAATGGCCATGTCATAGCGCGCCGGGCTGCGTTGGCGAAGCTTGCCGTACTAATCGTACTGCCTGCGCTTCGCCGCCTTGCCCGACACACTCTGCCAAGGGCCATTCAGTGCCCAATACGATCGGTTACGAGGGCTTCTACAGATGAAAGACAATCATACCCAACACATTTCCCAGCAGTTCAACGCCGAGCTGGAGGAGGTTCGTAGCCACCTGCTGGCCATGGGCGGGCTGGTGGAAAAGCAGGTCAACGACGCCGTCACCGCGCTGATCGAGGCCGACTCGGGCCTCGCACAGCACGTGCGTGACCTCGATGACCAGATCAACCAGATGGAGCGCAACATCGACGAGGAGTGCGTACGCATCCTCGCCCGTCGTCAGCCGGCGGCGTCCGACCTGCGCCTGATCATCAGCATCTCCAAATCCGTGATCGACCTTGAGCGCATCGGCGACGAATCCACCAAGATCGCCCGTCGTGCCATCCAGCTGTGCGAAGAGGGCGAGTCGCCGCGGGGCTACGTCGAGGTACGCCACATCGGCGATCAGGTGCGCAAGATGGTGCGCGAGGCGCTGGACGCCTTCGCCCGCTTCGATGCCGACCTGGCGCTGTCGGTGGCGCAGTACGACAAGACCGTCGACCGCGAATACAAGACCGCCCTGCGCGAGCTGGTCACCTACATGATGGAGGATCCGCGTTCGATATCCCGCGTGCTCAGCGTGATCTGGGTGTTGCGCTCGCTGGAGCGCATCGGCGACCACGCACGCAACATCGCCGAGCTGGTGATCTATCTGGTTCGCGGCACAGACGTGCGCCACCTGGGGCTCAAGCGCATGGCCGAGGAAGTTTCCAATACTCGCGGGTAACCCTTGGTTGTCGGGTAGCTCCGCTCACGGACTGCCCAGCGCCTCGCTGAGGTAATCGATCAGCACCCGCTGCTTGGGCGGCAGGTGCTGATTCTGCCGCCACAGCAGCCAGGCCGCGCCCTGATAGGATCCGGTATAGCGCCACTGCGGCAGAACTTCGCGCAGCCGACCGTCTGTCAGGGCCTGCACTGCGGTGAGAGTGCAACGCGGGTCTCGTTGCTGATGGGCTCCGAGCCGTTGTTCGGCGCCGCCATCGCCGGCTTCTGGCTCGGTGAACGGCTGGGCCTGCAGGGTTGGGTCGGCGGACGGCTGATCGTCTCGGCGACGGTCTGTGCCTTACGCGCCTCGCCCCGGCCGAAGCCTTTGGCTGCCAGCGCTGCGGCGAGCGCCTAATTGCGTTGGAGATTGATCAGCAGTTCCGCCAGTTGTTGTTGCCGTTCGGCCTGTTCCAAGCGTGCGCCGGGGTTCAGCGAAGACCACTGTGGATGCGCGCGACAACGCTGCAGCGCATCCGGCAGCTTGCCTTCTCGCCAGGTATTGTCGTCCGGTGCGTCGAGGCGGATTGCTTCCATCGCCGCATGGCCGCGTGAGGCAAGGGCGGCGAGCAGTTGGCGTTGGCGTAGGGCTAGCAGGCGCAGCACGGCATCGTCCACGGTCAGTTCGCGTTCGCCCTTGAGCTTCCCAAGCAGGCGATTACCGTAGTGCCGGGCCGTTTGTGCGCCGCCGCCGGCAATAGCGCCGAGCAGCGCGGCGGCGCCCAGGGTGATGCCGCCGACCATCAGGTCGACACCCGCTCCGGCGGCGGCACCCGCAGCCATGCCGCCGCCGATCTTCACGCCCAGCTGCTTCAGCGTCTCGGGGTTGAACAGATCGTCACCCCAGCGGCCGTTGAGCAGCGGCAGGTCGGCGGCGGCAGCATCCTCCAGGCGAAAGCCGAAGAGGCGCAGCAAGGCCTCCACACAACGCTGCTCGCGGGCTCGTACAGCGTCATGCAGTTCGCGAATGGCGCTGCGTTCCAGTTCGGGTTGCGCAGCCACGCTGCGTCGGCACGCTGCGACGTCCACCAGCAGCTCGGCGATCAGGCGGTAGCCTTCGCTCAACCGTGCAGCGGCCTGGGCTTCATGATCGTCGATCAGGCGTTGCAGCTTTGCCCGGGACTGTTCCAGCAGCAGTGCCAGGCTTTCATAGAGGCGGCGTTCGCCATCAATGGGCGGCGCCACACTGTCGAAGCGCACCAAGGCATGCAATCCCAGTCGCGCCAGCGCTTCGCGCCACTGCGCTTCACCATGGCCGGGCTGGGCGACGAAGTTGAGCACCGGCAGCAGCGGCTTGCCGCAGCCGGCTAGTACCGCCAATTCGTCCTTGTACTTGGCCAGCACCGGCTCGCGGGCGTCGATTACGTAAAGCCCGGCGTCGCTGGCCAGCAGCTGGCGTAGCACCTTGGCTTCCTGCTCGAACCGCTGGCGCGCTTCGCTGCTTTCCAGAAAACGTGCCGTTCGGGCCGGACCGTCGAGGCGCTCACCGGGACGCTCCATGCGTTCCAGATGGTCGAGCAAGGCAATGGCATCTTCCAGGCCAGGCGTGTCGTATAGCTCTAGCAGCGGCTCGCCATCGACCGATAGCCGTGCCCCCTCGACGTGCCGGGTGGTGCTCGGACGATGGGATACCTCACCGAAGCTGGCGTCGCGGGTGAGGGTGCGCAGCAGCGATGTTTTGCCGACGTTGGTGTGGCCGACGACGGCGAGTTTCAACGGTTTGCTCATGTGGAATCTCCGCCGGGCTTCGCCAACGGTGGAATGACTGGACGATCAATCATGGCCGCTCTCCAGCCAGCTCATGGGGGCGCTGCTGGAATGGGCCAGGCCGAGGCCGTCCAGCGCCTGATGCCAATCCTGCAGGCGCCGACTGTCCAGCGCCTGGCCGGCGGGTGCTTGCAGCAGCCAGACCCGGGTGCTGGCTGCGCAGCGGCTCAGTTCGCCGATCAGTGCGAGCGTGCCGCGGTCTGGCGAGCGGCGCGGATCGCAGGCGATTGCCAGGCGCTGCGGCGGGAAGCGCGTGAGTTGGTCCAACAACCGACGGCGCTGTTCGCGATCATCCAGCACGCCGGCGTCGGCCACCGATTTGGGTAGCCTGGGTGGCCAAGGGCGGTTTGGTTCCAGCTCGATGGCCACCAGCACAGCGCCCTCGCTCCCGTTCAGTTGCGCGCCAGCGCTGGGTGCATGCAGCCGCTGCGGTGCCGCGTCACTGATTCCGAGGCGCTCGCTGGGCGGTTGCAGGCGCTCGCGAAGAAGGCGGTAGGCCGGCAAGTCCAGATCCAGGCGCAGCGAGGAGCGGCCGCAGCGCCAGCGCCACAGGCAGAACAGCATCAGCAGCAGCCTTGGCAGCAGGCCATAGATCAGCACCACACCGACCAGCCAACCGGCCCAGCTCTGCCGGGCGCTGTCGAAATCATTGGTGAGGGTTCCGCTGGCGCGAATCTGCTCGATATCCGGCGTGCCGAAACCGAACAGCGAAGGCAGCGCGCCAAGGGCTTGGGTCAAACCGACGAAGGTGCCTTCGCCTAGGATGGTGGTTTCCCAGACGAAGCCGTAACGCCTTGTGGCCAGCAGTGCCAGCAACGTCAGCAAGGCGCTGCACATCATCAGCAGCCATAACCCATGCACGCCCAGGCCCAGCAGCCAGCGCCCGAGACGCCGTTGGTCCAATACCGCCAGGAGCGCCGGAGCCAACTGCACGGCACGGGCATCGCGCGCAAGCTTCTCGCTCAGCCAGAGCCATAGCCGCCCCAGAGCGCCGCCGCTGTCGCCGACCAGAACAAATCCCAGCAGCCAGCCAAGCAGCGTTAGCAGATTCAATCCCAGCAAGCTGCCCAGCGCCCAGAACACATTGACTGGCCGCGCACCGTCACCCAGCGCCGTCCAGGCAAGGCCGGCGCCGGTGAACACGGCAAGCAGTGCCAGCGCCAAACCCGCCAACCGGGCGCCTTGCCGCCAGTGTTGCAGGCCAATGAGCAAGCCGTCTCGGCGGGCCAACCACAGCGCGCGATATTCGATCAGCTCCGGCAACTCGCCGCCTTGGGCGCGGGCCTGGCGATTGGCTTCGTCGTCCTCCAGCGGCCCGGCATGTTCTTCACGCAGGCGTACGGCTTCGGTCAGCCAGAAGCGGTCGAGGGTGCTCAGGGTCGGGTTAGGGGTAGCGGTCACGCGCTATCTCGGAGGCGTTGGGGTGCCTTTGAGGATAACCCCAGTTGCGCCCCTGCGGAAAAGCCGATTGGTGTCGCTCGACCTCAATCGGCTTCCCGCAGGCGCAAGGCGATATCCGGCTGGTCGATGAACACGCCGTCAATACCCGCCTCCAAATAGGCACGTATTTCCGCTTCGATGTTGCCGCGTGTCGCTGGCGTGACGCCGTTACGCAGGTTGCTCGGCAAAAAGGAGTTTTCGGCGCGGAAGGTATAGGGATGCACCTTTAGCCCTGCCGCATGGGCGTTCGGCACGAAATCGGTGGGCTGGCCGAGCTTGCCTGTGGCATCGCGTGGGATGACGTAGAACTTCTCGGGGCCGACCCCAGCGGCATACTGCGCAACGGCCTTCAAGCCCGCCGGCGTAGCCATTTGCGCATAGCTGAGGCCGCTGTCGCGCAGCTGCTGGTCGTACGGCTGGCCTCGGCCGAGCAGCTGCACCAGGCGCAGCTGGGTGAGTCGGCCGAGGGTTTTCAGGTTTTCCACTTCGAACGACTGGATGTACACCGGCGCGTTGCGGTCGGCATAGCCGTTGCGATGGAGAGTGCGTACCAGTGGCTGTTCCATTGCAAGGTTCAGTTGCTGGAAGTGTGTTGGGTGCTTGGTCTCGATATACAGACCGATCCGCCGCTGTTCGCTTTGCTGGAGGTTTGTCACCAAGTCGAGGATTTGCTGCAGTGTCGGGATTTCCAGGCTGCCATTGAGACGGGCGTTGCCGGGGCGAATATCCGGGATGCGCTCGATGGCGCGCAGGGTTTTCAGCTCCGCGAGGGTGAAGTCTTCGCTGAACCAGCCGGTGAGTGCGCCGCCATCGACCACCTGGGTGCGCTTGCGATCGGCGAACTGGGGGTGCTGCGCTACATTGGTCGTCAGGCTGAGTTCGTTATCGTGACGGGCGACCAGCTCGCCGTCGCGGGTCATCACCAGGTCGGCTTCGATGTAGTCAGCGCCCTGCAGGACCGCCAGGGCATAGGCGGCAAGGGTGTGCTCCGGCAGATAGCCACTGGCGCCGCGGTGGGCGATGATCAATGGCTTGGGCTCGTCGCCGAGCAGCTGCACTTCATGGGGAACGACAGAAGGCGCAGCAAACGCTGCCATCGGCAGCAATAGCCCCCATCCTGTCAGCCAGTGGCGCAGCGTGGCGCGGGTAGGGCGGGCCATAGGCAATCTCCTTGGAAGTTGGCGCAGGCATCAGCCTAGCGGACGAGGATGACACCCATTTGACGCGCTTGTGGGCCGACAGGAGGTTCGCCGATGCTGACGTATACGCGACGCCGCTGTATTCTCGCCGCCATGAATCAGACCGCTTTCCCCCTTGCCATGATCGCCGCCCTTGCGCAGAACCGCGTCATCGGCCTCGATAATAAAATGCCCTGGCACCTGCCAGCCGACCTCAAGCACTTCAAGGCCATGACTCTAGGCAAACCCATCGTCATGGGCCGCAAGACCTGGGAATCCCTGGGCCGTCCGCTTCCTGGTCGATTGAATCTGGTAGTCAGCCGTCAGCCCGATCTGCGCCTGGAAGGTGCAGAAGCCTTCGGTAGTCTCGACGCCGCGCTGGTACGAGCCGAGCAGTGGGCCTGTGAACAGGGTGCAAGCGAGATCATGCTTATCGGTGGCGCTCAGCTCTACCAGCAGGCGCTGCCGCTGGCGCAACGGCTTTATCTCACGCGAATTGCAGCCAATCCTGAAGGTGATGCGTTCTTCCCCGTTTTCGACGAAGCCCAGTGGCAGCGTAGCGATTGCCAGGCGCATCCGGCCGAAGGCGAGGCGCCTGCGTATAGTTTCGAGACCTGGCAACGGCGCTGAGCGGCGGTGCAACCTGGATGGACGCCACTCGCGTAGAGCGCCAGGTTTGTGCTCTATTTTCCGCGTCGCCCGTGACATTCACCGGCGCAGGACGCCGATCTGGAGCAACTGCCGCGCCGAGCGCTATGGCTTTCAGCTATCGGGGCGTTACTCGCCGCGAATGTAGCGTTCCAGCTGCTGGATCAGGTCAGCCTGTTCGGCGATCGCTTCCTTGACCAGGTCACCGATGGACAACAGGCCCACCAAACGGCCTTCGTCGACTACCGGCAAGTGGCGCAGGTGGCGGTCGGTCATCAGCGACATGCATGCCTGGATGCTTTGCTGAGGTTCCGTGGTTATCACCGGCGAGCTCATGATCGCGCTGATTGGCGTGCCTATCGAGGAGCGGCCCTGCAGCACCACCTTTCGTGCATAGTCGCGCTCGCTGACGATGCCCACCAGCTCCCCGTTGTCGACCACGGGCATGGCGCCCACGTTGTGCTCGGCCATCGCTTGTAGCAACTCGAGCACGGTGGCGTGAGACGCGATGGTATGCACGTTCTGTTGCTGCTTGTCCCTGAGCAGTTGCGCTACGGTCTTCATCCGAATCCTCCCGGTTGGTACAGGTTACGAGTGCCGTCTCAAGTGGCGGCTAGCATTACGGAGAATGGCGCATCGGGCAATGGTCCGAACGTCACGGCGTGCAATGGACTCATGACCACGCAGCGGACTGCCATGGCACGTCTGGGTGCTTCAACCAAGCATGACCAGCTCCGCGCGCGCCTGGCCACTGTCGATATCAAGCAGCGCCAGACTGATCGGCAGTTTGAAACGCCGAGGTCCGGCACTGCCCGGGTTGAGGTAGAGCACTTTATCGTCGCGCCGCTGGATCGCCGGCTTGTGCGAGTGACCGCTGATCACAACGCCGATGCCACGGGCCGCGGGGTCGAAGTTCAGTCTTTTCAGATCATGCAAAACGTAGATCCGAACGCCGTTATGGTCCAGCTCCAAATACTCGGGTAGCCCTTGTGCCCAGTCGCCGTTATCGATGTTTCCGCGAATCGCATCCAGCGACGCAATCGCTCGCAGCGCCGCCAGTACGGAGGGCTTGCCGATATCTCCCGCATGGATGATTCGCTGACAGCCTTCCAGCGACGCCAGCGCCTCGGGCCGTAGCAAGCCGTGGGTATCGGATATGACGCCAATGCGCATGGGAACTCCTCGGGTTGGCGGAGGGATGATGTCGCCATCATATCCTTCTGAGCAGGGGCGATTCGGTGGGAACGGATCACCCCCCACTGCCCGAACTCAGGCGTAGCGGCGCTTGACAGCCAGCGCCTGGGCATCAGTGCCAGCCGCGAAGTGCAGCTGGCTCGAGGCGTCGTTGGCTGCCTGCCAGACGCTCTCGGCCACATCGGCTGCCGTGATTGTCGCGGTGATCTGGGCGAGGCCAGCGAACACGCGTTGGGCAAAGGCTTCATAAGCGGCGGGAATCAGTCCCTGCATGCGTTGCTGACCATTGGCAGTGAAGCGGGTCGAGGGACCGTAACCCGGCTCTACCAGCTTGGCCCGTACGTCAAAGGACTTTAGTTCGTGCTCCAGAGAGGCTGTGAAGCCTTCGATGGCCGTTTTGCTGGCCGTGTAGGCGGCAACCAGAGGGAAGGAGGTGAGCGTGGCGCTTGAGAGGTTTTCATCGTTGGGAAACAGCTCCACCCTTGGTGTGCGCATCGTGGCGATGTCATCAGTGGCAAAGGAAGCTGGGCTGTGCGCTATTCCGAGGACGGCCAGCCCGGTTTCTGCATCGTGTTGAAAGGAAGCTGCTTGTTGGCGGTCGATGGCCACGAGCCGATTACCATCAATGTACTCACGATCTACGCACAATTGTTTGGGCTTACAAGGGAAG
>Ga0233375_1000143_pt1 | contig 42413 bp, 39 predicted proteins | sample ElkDunMinimDraft_10_FD_191539 | JGI IMG/M metagenome (GOLD analysis project Ga0233375, IMG submission 191539) | Fecal eukaryotic communites from dung pellets of Tule Elk in California, USA - Elk Dung E16 | ecosystem: Host-associated > Mammals > Digestive system > Large intestine > Fecal | place...
GGACGCCAGGAGGGCGTTGCGGGACGCGGCCGTGGTGATGATCTCGGTGCCCAGGTAGCGCAGCACGCCGGCGACGACGCCGACGGCCAGGGACCCGGCCAGCAGGTCCCGCAGGCGCACGTGCATGCCGCCCACATAGCGCACGACGGCGGCGACCACCACGGCGTCGAGCGCGAGCGTGACCAGGGCGCCGCCCGCCCGGACGCCGAACGAGACCGCCGGCCCCTCCAGGCCGAGGTTCTCCAGCGTCCACGGCACCGCGGCCGACACCGCGACGCTCGCGGCCGCCGTGACCAGCACGCCCACGCCGAGCAGTACGAACCCGAGCAGCTGTCGCAGGCGCTCGGTGACCGGGTTGCCGCCGTTCTCGGTCACCCCGAACATGGCGCGCACGGAGCTGCGCAGCGCACCCATGAAGTTCGTCGCGGACCAGAGCAGCACCGCGGCGGCGACCACGGACGTCCAGCTCAGGCCGGACGAGAGCACCAGGTCCGACGGCGACAGGACGCCCCCGCTGCCGGTGTCCACCAGGCCCGGTATCCAGGTGTCGACCTGGCTGAGGACCGCGGTCCTCAGGTCGGCGTTGCCCCCGAGCACCCGGACGAACAGCGTGTAGCCGATCGTGAGGGCGGCGAACAGGGAGAACAGTGCGGCATAGGCCATACCGCCGCAGAGCACGGAACCGTTGGCCAGGTCGTACTGGGCCAGCGCACGGCCGACCCGGGTCGCCTGCCAACGCGCCCAGGCCGCCTGCCCGAGCTCGATCAGCCGCTTCATTGCGTTGAGCCTAGACGCTACGTGCGCCCTCTTCGCCTCGAAGGAGCAGGTCAGCCGAGGGGGAAGGCCGCCTGGGGGCGCCAGATCCCGTCGTCGCCGTGCTCGTACTGGTAGAAGCGGTCCACCTCGAACTCGGCGGAGTAGTCCGCCATCGCCTCGAACGCCTTGTCGAGGGCGGCGTCGGGCACCTCGTGCGCGATGGTCACGTGCGGGTGGTAGTTGAACCGCAGGTCCCCGTCCAGGATCCCGGAGCGCACGCTGTACTCGAGCTGCTCGCACTCGGAGATGCCCTGCGCCAGCGCCACGAACACCACGGGCGAGATCGGCCGGAACGTGGCGGTGCCGCGCAGCTGCACGGTGAAGGGCGCCGCACCGGCGGCCACGTCCGCCAGGTGCGCGCGTGCCTCGGCGAGCTGTCCGACGTCGAGCACCGTGGGTCCCAGCAGCGTGATGTGCGGCGGGATGAAGTGCGCGAGCGGGTCGTCCGCGGCCACCCGCGCCGCGCTGAGCTGCGCGGCGAAGGGCTCCGGGATCTCGATGGCGATCCCGATGCGGATCTGTCCGGCGCCCCGCTCGGGGATGTTCACCGGTCGCCTCGGGCAGGGAGCAGGCCGAACCGCTCGTACAGCCGGTCCAGCACGGGCCGGGCGATCGCGCGGGCCCGGTCGGCGCCGTCGGCCAGCACCCGGTCCAGCTCCGCGGGGTCCGCGAGATAGGTGTTGGCCCGCTCCTGGAAGGGCTCGAGGAACGAGACGACGGCGTCGGCCAGGTCCACCTTGAGGTAGCCGTAGCCGCGGCCGTCGTACTCCTTGGCGATCTCGTCGATGTCGCGGTCGGTCACCGCCGAGAAGATGGTCAGCAGGTTCGAGATGCCGGGCTTCTCGACGGGGTCGTAGCGCACGCCGTAGGACTCGTCCGCGTCGGTCACGGCCGACTTGATGGCCTTGACCGCCTTCTTCGGGTCCTCCAGCAGCCACACCACGCCCTTGCCGCCCGCGTTGGACTTGCTCATCTTGGCGCTCGGCTGCTGCAGGTCCTGGATCTTGGCCACGGCCTTGACGATGTGCGCATCGGGAACCACCGCGGTGCCGTCCCCGAAGCGGCCGTTGAGGCGCTCCGCGAGGTCGCGGGTCAGTTCCAGGTGCTGCCGCTGGTCCTCGCCCACGGGTACCAGCGCGGTGTCGTACAGCAGGATGTCGGCCGCCATCAGCACGGGGTAGGTGAACAGCCCGACGGTGGTGCCCTCGCTGCCCTGCTTCGCCGACTTGTCCTTGAACTGGGTCATGCGCCCGGCCTCACCGAACCCGGTCTGACAGCTCAGGAGCCACGCGAGCTCGGCGTGCGCGGCCACGTGCGACTGCACGAAGAGCACGGACCGCTCGGGGTCGATGCCTCCGGCCAGGTACTGGGCGGCGGTTCGGCGGGTGCGCTCGCGCAGCAGCGCGGGGTCGGGGTTCACCGTGAGGGCGTGCAGGTCCACCACGCAGTAGAGCGCGTCGTAGGAGTCCTGCAGCGCGATCCACTGAGACAGGGCGCCGATGTAGTTGCCCAGGTGGAGGGAGCCGTCGGTAGGCTGCATCCCGGAGAAGATTCGCTTCCGGGCGGGGCGGTCGGCAGAAGTTCCGGTGCCCACCGTGGTCGAGGTTTCGGACGACATGGCCAACATTCTGGCAGGTCCGTCCGCGCTCACCGAATCGTCAGGTCGCTTCGTCGTCGTACGGTGCCTTCCCGGGTTCGGCGACGACCCCGGCCGACGACGCGGGCGTGCCGTTGCGCTCCGCGGCCCGGTTGGCGGCGGACCGCGCGTACGACGACGGCGGGCTGTCGTCGAGCAGCGCGTCCCGGACGATCTTGCGCGGGTCGTACTGGCGTGGATCGAGCTTGGACCAGTCGACGTCGCTGAACTCCGGGCCCAGCTCGTCGTCCACCCGGGCTTTCGCGTTCTGGAGCAGGTCGCGCCCACGCCGCACGAGCGAGCCGAGCTGTTCCGCGTACACCGGTAGCCGCTCCGGGCCGATGACGAGCATCGCGATCACGAGAATGATCACGAGCTCCCAGCCATTGATGCCGAACACGCTCAGAGCCTACTCGCGTTGCGGAACGAGTCCGAGAACACCCGGCGAACCCCTGTCACTGGCCGCTCGACCGCTCTTCGAGCACGACGCGCACCTCGCGCTCGTCGCCGCCCGAACGCACCTGCAGCGTCACCGGGTCGCCCGGCGCCTTGGCGCGGATGGCGACGATCAGCTCGTCGGCCACCGACACCGGACGGCCGTCGATCGAGAGGATCACGTCGCCGGGCTCCAGGCCCGCCTGGTCGGCAGGCCCGTCGGGCGTGACCGCCGGGGTGCCCTGCTGCGGCCCCTCGGAGACCTGCACACCCTCGCCCTGGTAACTGGGATCGAGCAGCACGCCGATGATCGGGAACGTGGCGGTGCCGGTCTCGATGAGCTGCTCGGCCGTGTGCCGCGCCTGGTTCGAGGGGATGGCGAAGCCGAGCCCGATGTTGCCCGTGGCTCCCGTGGTGCCCGGCCCCTGCGCGATGGCGGAGTTGATGCCGATCACCTCGCCCGCGGAGTTGACCAGCGGGCCGCCCGAGTTGCCGGGGTTGATCGCGGCGTCCGTCTGGATCGCGTCGATGAACGCCGCCTCGGCGGCCTCGCCGGCCTTCACGGGACGGTGCAGCGCGCTGACGATTCCCGTGGTGACGGTCGCCTCCAGGCCGAGGGGCGAGCCGACGGCCAGCACGGAGTCGCCCACCACGACGTCGTCCGAGTCGCCCAGCACGAGCGGCTCCAGGCCGGTCTCGTCGACACGGATCACGGCGAGGTCGTAGTCGGGGGTGGCGCCCACCAGCTCCGCCGCCTGCTCGTGGCCGTCGGAGAACGTGACGGTGACGTCCGCGCCGTTCGCCGCCTCGGCCACCACGTGGTTGTTCGTCAGGATGTAGCCCTCGGCCTTGAGGATCATCCCGGAGCCCGTGGCCACGCCCTGGTCGGCCCGCACCTCGATCGAGACGACGCTGGGCAGCGCGTCCGCGGCGATGGCGGCCACCGAGCCCTCGGGACGCTCCACCTGCGTGGCGCCGGCAGCCGGCTCCGGCAGCCGCGCGTCCGCGGGGCGTGCCGTCTCCTGTGCGTCCAGCAGCGCGTAGGCGGCCACGCCGCCCCCGGCGCCCGCGAACAGTCCCAGCAGCACGACGGCGGACACGGCGCCCGCCCCGAGCCTGCTGCGGCGGGTCCGCGTGGCGTGCGGGTCGGCGTGCTGGGTGTCGCCCGTGGGCTCCTCCCCGGCCACGGACGGCGCGGAGAGCGTGCCCAGGTACCCCTGCGCCGGAAGCTGCTCGGTGCGCTGCTCCTGCGGCGCCGGAGGAGGAGGCGGAGGCGCGGGGTGCTGCGGTGCGGGTACTGCGGCTCGCGGCGTAGGCGGCGCGAACGGGTTCTCGTCGGTCATGGGCTTTCGATGGCTCCTGTCACGGTATGCCACCCGCGGGCAATGCGGGGCAGGACCCCGGCATCGTAGCCATGCTCCCCGAACGACGCCACGAGCTCGGTCAGTACCGCGTCCGGCGCGTCGGCGACGACGTCGACCACCATGTCGTCGGACTGCCATGCCACGTGGGCCGGCTCGGACGCGAGCACCTGGACGCCGCCTGCGGCGGCGGTGCCGTCCTGGGCGAGCTGTCCCGGGCGTTCCCGCACCACGGCGTGGCCTGACGGGCCGGTCAGGTCGATCTCCAGCGTCTGACCCTCCTCACCCACCAGGCGCATGGCCGACACCGCGTACCCGTCGGGCAGCTCGGTAGGGGCGGCCCAGCCGTTGTCCGCCGCCCAGTCGAGCGCGACGGACGTGAGCTGGCCGGGAGCGGCATCGAGCGTGGCGAGCACGTCCTGGCCCGCGGCGGCCTCGTCGGGGCCCGTGCGGCCCAGCATGGTCATGCTGGTCTGCGCCGAGAGCTGCGGGGAGACCACCGGGACGTCGCCGAGCGTGAAGAGCGCCAGCCCCAGCGCGCCCACACCGCCCACGCCGAGCGCGGTGATCCGTGCGGCACGACGGCGGCGCGCCGGGCGGTCGATCCGTCCGGCGAAGCCCGTGGTGCCGTCGAACGCCGAGGTCTGCCAGACCGGGACGGACAGCGGGTCCGGGCCGAGGAACGGCCGACGCAGCGGGTCGTCGTCGGTGGGCGGGATGCTCGCCTGGAGGGCCATGAGGCGCGCGGTGAGGGCGGGGTCGGGCACCACGTCGGCGGCGGACGAGAGGGCGCGCCGCGCGGTCCGGGCGGTGTCCAGCTCGCGGGCGCACAGGCGGCACATCGTCACGTGCGAGAGGGCGCGCTCGGTCTCGGCGGGCGAGAGCTGCCCGTCGGCCAGCGCGCTGACCAGGTCGCCGAGGTGGCTCATCGCACTCCCCCACGCGTCGGCGCCAGGTGCTCCAGCGCGTCGCGGAGCTGGGCCCGGGCCCGGTGGATGCGGGAGCGTACGGTGCCCAGCTTGACGCCCAGGGTCACGGCGATCTCCTCGTAGCTCAGGCCCTCGATGTCACACAGCACCACGGCGGCGCGGTACTCGGGGCGCAGCGCGTCGAGCGCACGCTGCACGTCCTGGTCCAGGTTGGCGTGCTCGTACCCGCGCTCGGGCCGGCCGAAGTCACCCGTGTCGGCCACGTGGCCGTCGTCGTCACCCATCGCCTCCATGCGGATGCGCTTCTTGCGACGCGCCCCGTCCAGGAACAGGTTGGTGGTGATGCGGTGCAGCCAGCCCTCGAACGTGCCCGGCGTGTAGCTGGACAGCGAGCGGAACACCCGGATGAAGGTCTCCTGCGTGAGGTCCTCGGCGTCCTGCTTGTTGCCGGTCAGCCGGTAGGCGAGGCGGTAGACGCGAGCGGAGTGCTCACGAACTATCTCCTCCCACGTCGGCGGCTGCCAGGGCATGTCTGTGGCGCCGGCCCCGGAGGGTGCCGACGCGTTCGGATCCACTGCGCGAGTGCTCACAGAAGTCATCGTCCTCTCAACGCATGTGCAAGCCCAGTCGTTCCCACGGCCTGTACCCTGACGCCGCACGGGATGCACACATCTGTACCGGTTCAGCGGAGGAAGCCATCAGCACAGCGGAGCCGTCAGGCCACGGCAAGGTCGCGGCCTGGGTCTACAGCGAGGCCTTCGTCCCTGAGGACGAGGTGCTGCTGCGTGCCCGCGAACGCGCCTCCGAGCTGGGCTGCCCGGCGGTGCTTCCCGGCGTCGGCGCGGTGCTGCGGGTGCTGGCCGCCGCCACCAACGCGCACGCGGTGGTGGAGGTGGGCACGGGCGCCGGTGTGGCGGCCCTCTGGCTCCTCCGGGGTATGCCGTACGACGGTCAGCTCACCACCATCGACCGGGAGGTGGAGCACCAGCGCGCCGCCCGCACGGCCTTCGCCGAGGACGGCGTGGCCCCGCAGCGCACCCGGATCATCCCCGGGCGCCCCGGGGACGTGCTGCCCCGGCTCGCCGACGGCGCCTACGACCTGGTGCTCGTGGCGAGCGACCCGCTGGGTTACCCCGAGTACGTGAACGAGGCCCTGCGCCTGCTGCGCCCGGGCGGCGTGCTCGCCGTCGACGGCGCACTGCTGCGGGACAGGGTGGCGGACCCCGCGCGCCGCGACGAGCTCACCACCGTGGTGCGTGAGGTGGGCCGGACGCTGCGCAACGACGAGCGGGTGCTGCCTGCCATGCTGCCGAGCGGGGACGGGCTGCTGCTGGCCGTCCGCCGCTGACCCGCCGGGTGGGCCGGATTCCACGGCGGACGGCCAGGGGGAGGTCCCGACGCTACGAGACGACGGTCTGGAGAGCGTCGCCGAGCTCACTGGCCTCGGTCGCGTTCAGCTCGACGACGAGCCGACCGCCGCCCTCGAGCGGCACACGCATGACGATGCCGCGCCCTTCCTTGGTGACCTCGAGCGGTCCGTCACCCGTTCGCGGCTTCATCGCAGCCATGTGTGGCTCTCCCATTCCGTTGTCCGGTGTGTAGCAGCATTCATGTTCCCGGCGAACGCCGAGGGCACAGACCCATTCTAGTTCAATTGGCGCCCCTTACTTTCCACGTGCCAATTGAACCGCCCGTGGTCGGATCATTGCCGGAACGGGAGCCCGGATCAGGCGATACCGCGTAGCGCGGCGGCGGGCGGGGCCTCGTCGCGCACGGCCGCCACGAGGTCCAGGACACGCCGCGTCGCGGTCACGTCGTGCACCCGGAAGACCCGCGCGCCGAGCCAGGCGGCCACCGCCGTGGCGGCCAGCGTGCCCTCCAGCCGTTCCTCGGGCGGGAGGTCGAGCGTCTCGCCCACGAAGTCCTTGCGGGACAACGCCATGAGCAACGGGAAACCGAGCCCGGCGAGCACGCCGGTGCGCCGCAGCAGGTGCAGCGAGTGCCAGGTGTTCTTGCCGAAGTCGTGCGTCGGGTCCACGAGCACGGACGCGCGCGGTACCCCGCACGCCACCGCGCGCTCCGCGGCGGCCCGGAGGGTCCCCACGACGTCGCCCAGCAGGCCGTCCCGTCCGTCCCCCCGCCCAGCACCCCCCGACGTGTCAGAAGCTGAGGTCACCCCGGTGACCTGGGGTTCTGACACCTGGGGATACTCGACGCGGTACGGGTCGGTACGGGGGACCGCCCCTCCCGTGTGCGAGCAGACGACGCCGACGCCGGCCGCGCCCGCGACCTCCACCAGCTCGCGATCGTGTCCCGCCCAGGTGTCGTTGATGAGGTCCGCACCCGCGTCGATCGCGGCGCGGGCCACACCCGCACGCCAGGTGTCCACCGATACGAGCAGGTCGGGGACCGCGCGGCGGACCGCGGCCACGAACGGGACGACGCGCCGGATCTCCTCGGCCTCGTCGACCGGGGAGCCGTTGCCCGCCCGCACGCCCCCGACGTCAAGGATCGCCGCGCCGTCCTCGTGGGCGCGCTCCGCGGCGGCGAGCGCCGCGGAGTCGTCGGGCACCCTTGCCGGGGCGTAGAACGAGTCCGTGGTGCGGTTCAGCACCGCCATCACGACGGGCCGCACGGCGCGCCCGTCCCGCCCGACCTCGCGTCCGCGCAGGACCAGCGGTGCGGACGCCTCCGGAACCGTCGTCCGGACGGCGTCCGGACCGTCCACCTACGCGCCGCCCAGGGTGCTCGAGAGGCCGGGGCCCCCGGCCGCCGCGCCCTCGGTGGCACGCTCCGCCGCAGCGGCCGCCTGCAGGGCCGCCTGCTCCGCCGCGATCTGGTAGGCCCGCTCGACCACGTGCCGCACCGCCTCGGCCGGGTCGTCCGTGAGGTAGATGATGTCGAGGTCGACGTCGCTGATCGTGCCGTGCTTCAGCGCCGTGGAACGGATCCACTCCAGCAGCCCGCCCCAGTAGTCCTTGCCCACCAGGACGAGCGGGAACTGCGTCACCTTGTGCGTCTGAACGAGCGTGACCGCCTCGAAGAGCTCGTCGAAGGTGCCGAATCCCCCGGGCATCACGATGAATCCCTGGGCGTACTTCAGGAACATCGTCTTTCGCGCGAAGAAGTACCGGAAGTTGATGCCAAGATTGACGTACTCGTTGACGCCCTGTTCGAAGGGCAGCTCGATTCCCAGCCCCACCGAGGTGCCGCCCGCCTCCGCGGCGCCCTTGTTGGCGGCCTCCATCACGCCCGGGCCGCCACCGGTGATGACGGCGTACCCGGCCTCCACCAGCATCCTGCCCACCGCCTCGCCCGCGACGTAGTCGGGGTGGCCCGGCTTGGTCCGCGCCGAGCCGAACACCGAGACCGCCGGCCCCAGCTCGGCCAGCGCGCCGAACCCCTCGACGAACTCGCTCTGGATACGCATCACGCGCCACGGGTCGCTGTGCAGCCAGTCGGTGTCCTGGTCGGACGCCAGGAGGCGCTGGTCGGTGGTGGTCTTCGGGATCTGGTTCCCGCGGAGCAGAACCGGACCGCGGCGGTACCCGCTGCCGGACTGTGGAATGCCGTCGTCGCTCATGCGCCCAAACTATCCGCCCAGCAGCCAGGCTCGCAGTGCGTCACGGCACTGCGCGAGCTGCGCCACGGGCAGGTGCTCGTCGTCCTTGTGGGCCAGCAGCGGGTCCCCCGGGCCGAAGTTGACCGCGGGCACCCCCAGCTCCGAGAAGCGGGCCACGTCGGTCCACCCGTACTTGGGGGCCGGCGCGCCGCCGGTCGTCGCCAGCACCGACCGCACGAACTGCGCGGCCAGCGGGTCGTCGAGCCCCGGACGGGCGCCACCGGCGGCGTCGGTCACCTCGATCTCGAAACCCTCGAAGACCTCCCGGAGGTGCGCCTCGGCCTCGGCGACGGAGCGGGACGGCGCGAACCGGTAGTTCACCTCGACGACGGCCGCGTCCGGGATCACGTTCCCCGCGATACCGCCCTCGATCCGCACGGCGTTCAGACCCTCGCGGTAGACCAGGCCGTCGACCTCCACCGAGCGCGGCTCGTACGCCGCGAGCCGCGCGAGCACCGGGGCCACGGCGTGGATCGCGTTCTCGCCGGTCCACGCCCGGGCCGAGTGCGCGGCGACGCCGTGGGTGCGCACCTCGATCCGCATCGTGCCGTTGCAGCCGCCCTCGATCCCGGCGTCGGACGGCTCGCCCAGGATCGCGAAGTCACCGTGCAGCAGCTCCGGGTGGTTGCGCGCCAGGCGCCCCAGGCCGTTCAGCGCCGAGTCGACCTCCTCGTGGTCGTAGAAGATCCACGTCAGGTCGTGCGCGGGGAGGGTGCCGGGCGCGCCGAGCTGCACGGCCAGCGCGAGGGCGACCGCCACCCCGCCCAGCATGTCGACGGTGCCCCGTCCCCAGAGCACGGCGTCGTCACCGGTGCCGACCAGCCGCGTGGGCAGGTTGTCCGCGATCGGCACGGTGTCGATGTGGCCGGCGACGACCACGCGGCGGTCCCGGCCCAGGTTCGTGCGGGCGACGAGCGCGTCGCCGTCACGCACCACCTCCAGGTGCGGGCACGCCCGCAGCACCGTCTCGAGCGCGTCCGCCAAGGCCTTCTCGTCGTCGCTGACCGACGGGATGTCGCAGATGGCCCGCGTGAGAGCGACCAGGTCGGTCGCACCGGTCGGGTCGAGCAGGGCGGGGTCGATCGCGGTATCCACAGGGCAACCCTAGGCGCTCGTCACGGCCGTTAGGCTGGAGACATGACGACCGCATGGGGTTTCGGCCTTGCCACGATCGCCGACGACGGCACCACCCTCGACACCTGGTACCCGGAGCCCGCCCTCGGCGAGGCGCCCGCCGGCGCCACCCCGCCCGAGTCGCTCGCGACGCTCGCCGGGGCGGACGAGGCGCGGCGCGTGCGGCTCGAGGTCGTGACCACGCAGATCGACCTCGCCGACCCGCCCAAGGACGTCTCCGACGCCTACCTGCGGCTCCACCTGCTCTCCGCGCGCGTGGTGCGTCCGCACGGGCTCAACCTCGACGGCCTCTTCGGCGCGCTGACCAACGTCGTCTGGACCAGCGCCGGCCCGTGCGCGGTCGAGGGCTTCGAGGAGACCCGCGTGCGCCTGCGCGCCCGTGGCCACGTCACGGTGTTCGGCGTCGACAAGTTCCCCCGCATGGTCGACTACCTGATCCCTTCCGGCGTCCGCATCGCCGACGCCGACCGGGTCCGCCTCGGCGCCCATCTCGCACCGGGCACCACCGTCATGCACGAGGGCTTCGTCAACTTCAACGCGGGCACGCTCGGTGCCTCCATGGTCGAGGGCCGCATCTCGGCGGGCGTGACCGTGGGCGACGGGTCCGACGTCGGCGGCGGCGCCTCGATCATGGGCACCCTGTCCGGCGGCGGCAAGGAGGTGGTGTCGCTCGGCGAGCGCTGCCTCCTGGGCGCCAACGCGGGCCTCGGCATCCCCCTCGGCGACGACTGCGTGGTCGAGGCCGGCCTCTACCTCACGGCCGGCACCAAGGTCACCGTTCTCGGCGCAGCCGTCGACCCGACCGGCGACGGCACCGCCGCCGTGAAGGCCCGTGACCTCGCCGGCCGCAGCAACCTGCTGTTCCGCCGCAACTCCACCACGGGCGCCGTCGAGGTGCTCGACCGGACCGGCGTCGGCATCGAGCTGAACGACGTGCTGCACGCGAACTGACGGGAGCCCGCATGGCACTCCTGGCCGAGGCCGGTTCGCCGGCCCCGCCACCCGCCGGCGGCCGCGCACCACGGCGGCCGTTCCGGCGCGCCCTGAAGTACGTGGTGGCCGTCGGCTCGGTCTGCGCGGTCGCGACGGTCGGCGTCGTCGTGGGGCTGAACCGCCTCACGGGCTCCGGCCCGGTCACCGAACGGTGCGCCGTCCAGCTCGAGGGCTCGGACTGGTACCTGTCACCCGAGCAGTCCGACAACGCCGCGCTCGTGGCGGGCACGTCGCTCGCGCGCGGGCTGCCGGCCCGCGCGGCGACCATCGGGCTCGCCACCGCGCTGCAGGAGTCCAAGCTCATCAACATCGACTACGGCGACCGCGACTCCGTGGGCCTGTTCCAGCAGCGGCCCTCGCAGGGCTGGGGCACGGTCGCGGAGATCATGGACCCCGCCTACGCCACGAACGCGTTCTACGACGTGCTGGTGAAGGTCGAGGGGTACGAGGACATGGCCGTGACCGACGCGGCGCAGACCGTGCAGCGCTCGGCCTACCCGGCCGCCTACGCACAGCACGAGAAGCGGTCGCGGGCCTGGGCCTCGGCCCTCACGGGCAACTCGCCGGAGTCCCTCACCTGCGAGCTGGCCCCGGTGGCCGCGGAGGACCAGATCGCCCCGGACGCTGCACGGGACGTGGTGGCCGGCCGCCTGGGCCGTGACCTGGGGCTCGCCCCGGCGACCGGCGCGGCGGACCCGAACCGGCAGGACCCGGCGTCGGCCACGGTGACGGTCGACGCCACGCCGCTCACCCCGGACGACCCGGCCCGCGGTGCGTGGGCCACGGGTCAGTGGGCGGTGGCCACGGCCAAGATGACGCAAGCGGTCGAGGTGCACGTGAGCGACCGCGTGTGGGACCGCGAGGAGGCCGCCTGGACCGCCTCCGACAGCCGGCTGCCACCGGGCGAGGTCCGCATCACGGTGGACGCGGCCGAGTAGCCCCACGTGCAGAACCCCACGTGTCAGAACCCCAGGTCACGGGAGTGACCTGGGGTTCTGACACGTTGTTGGTGGTCGGACAGGTCAGCTGCCGTCCACATGCAGCTCGGTGACGTCCTCGCCCAGCTTGGCCAGCAGGGCGTGCCGCGCCTCGCGGCGCCGACGCTGCTCCAGCGGCTCGGGCACGGGTGCCGCCGCGATGAGCCGCTGCGTGTACTCCTCGCGGGGGTTGTGCAGCACCTCCTCGCGCGGGCCCTGCTCCACGATCCGGCCGTTCTGCAGCACCACCACGCGGTGGGCGAGCAGGTCGATCACGGCGAGGTCGTGGCTCACGAACAGGCAGGCGAACTTGTACCGCTCCTGCAGGGCCGTGAACATCTTGAGCACGTTGGCCTGCACCGACACGTCCAGGGCCGACGTCGGTTCGTCCGCGATCAGCAGCTCGGGGTCGAGCGTGAGCGCGCGGGCGATACTGACACGCTGGCGCTGCCCGCCGGACAGCTCGTGCGGGTACCGGTTGTAGACGTTCCGGGGCAGCTCCACGGCGTCGAGCAGCTCCAGCACCCGGGCGCGCCGCGACCTCTCGTCACCCTCCCTGTGCACCACGAGCGGCTCCGCGATCACGTCACCGATCGGCAGGCGCGGGTTGAGGGACGACGCCGGGTCCTGGAACACGACACCGACGCGGCGGCGCAGCGCCTTGAGGGACTTGCCCTTCATCTGCCGGAAGTCGCTGCCGAGGATCGACACCGACCCGGACGCGGCGGGGATGAGCCCGAGCGCACACTTCGCGATGGTCGACTTGCCGGAGCCCGACTCCCCCACCAGGCCGACGATCTCGCCCTGGGCCACCGACAGCGTGATGTCGTCGCACGCGCGGAACGTCGGCTTGCCCACGCGGCGGTACTCGATGACCAGGTTGCCCAGGTCGAGCGCCGGCAGGTCGTCCGCCGCCGCGGCGACCGGGGCCACGTCGCCGAACTGGCCCGGGCCCGACCCCAGGTGCGGCACCGCGGCCAGCAGCCGCTTCGTGTATTCGTGGCGCGGGTGGTTCAGCACCTGGTCGGCGGTGCCGGTCTCCACGATGTCGCCCTTGAGCATGACGGCGACCCGGTCGGCCATGTCGGCCACGACACCCATGTTGTGGGTGATCAGCAGGATGCCGGTGTCCAGCTTGTCCTTGAGCGAGCGCAGCAGGTCGAGGATGTCGGCCTGCACCGTGACGTCGAGGGCGGTGGTGGGCTCGTCGGCGATGATTACCTTGGGGTCGCAGGCCAGGGCCATGGCGATGACCACACGCTGGCGCTGACCGCCCGAGAGCTCGTGCGGGTACTGCTTGAGCCGGCGCTCCGGCTCGGGGATGCCGACCATGGCGAGGAGCTCGGTCGCGCGCGCCGTCGCCTGCTTGCCGAACGCGATGCCGTGCAGCTGGAGACCCTCGGTGAGCTGGTCCCCGATGGTGAGCACGGGGTTGAGCGCGGTCATGGGCTCCTGGAAGACCATGGCCACGTCGTTGCCACGCATGTTGCGCAGCCCCCTGCCGTCGAGGCCGCCCACCACCTTGTCGCCCACCCGGATGGTGCCGCCCACCCGTGCGTTCCGGGGCAGCAGGCCCAGTGCCGTCATCGAGGTGACGGACTTGCCGGAGCCCGACTCGCCCACGAGCGCGACGACCTCGCCGGGCCGCACCTCGAGGTCGATGCCCTTGACGGCGTGCACGTCGCCGAACTCGGTCTTGAACGTGACGGTGAGGTCCTCGAAGGAGAGGACGGCGTCGCCGGCGGCTGCGACGGGACCGGGAGCGCTGATGTCGAGAGTGGTCATGTGCTCAGTCCTTGGTCCGGTTCTGGCGGGGGTCGAACGCGTCGCGCAGGCCGTCGCCGATGAAGTTCACGCACAGTGCGATGGTGAGGATCATGATGCCGGGCCACCAGAAGAGCCACGGCCGGGTCGCGAAGGCGGCCTGGTAGTCGCTGATCAGGGTGCCGAGCGAGGTGTCGGGCGCCTGCACGCCGAAGCCCAGGAAGCTCAGCGAGGTCTCCAGCAGGATGGCGGTGGAGATCGACAGCGTGGCGGACACGATGATCACGCCGATCGCGTTGGGCAGCACGTGCCTGCTGATGATGCGCCACGCCCCGGTTCCGACCGCTCGGGCGGCGAGCACGAAGTCGCGCTCGCGCAGCGAGAGCACCTCGCCGCGCACCAGGCGGGCCAGGCTCGTCCAGGTGACCAGGCCGAGCACGAGGGCCAGGCCCAGGATGCCCGCTCCGCCTGCCATCCGACCGAGCACCGCCGCGACGGCGAGCAGCGGGATGACGATGAAGACGTCCGTCATGCGCATCAGGATCGTCTCGATCCATCCGCGGTAGAAACCCGCGACGGCGCCGACCAGCGTGCCCACGGCGGTGGAGATGATGCCGACGGCGAACGCGATGATCAGCGAGAACTGCGTACCCCGCATGACCAGCGCGAAGTAGTCCTTGCCGCCCGTGTCCTGCCCGAACGGGTACTGCCACGTGGGGGCGCCGTCACCGATCTTGTCGTACTGGAGCGTGTAGCTGTTCGGCCACCAGCCCGGGATCGGTCCGACACCGATCGACGTGAACGCCACGACGATGACGATGCCGAGCACGATCATCGCGCTGAGCGCGCCCTTGTGGCGGAAGAAGCGTCGCGCGACGAGCTGGCCCTGGCTGTAGGACTTGTCCTCGTCGGGCAAGGGTGCGGCCGAGCCGCCGGCGGCAAGGCCGACGGCATCCGTGCTCGCCACGGACACCTGCGGCTCGAAGTCCTCGCCGCCGGGGTTGCTGTTCCTGATGTCACTCATGTCTGTGTCTCCTGCCTTCGCCCGCGCTCAGCGCCGGATCCGGGGGTCGAGGGCCGCGTACGCAATGTCTGCCACCAGGTTCATCAGCACGGCGGCGACGCCGGTGACGAGGAAGAACGCCATGACCGGCGCGGGGTCCACCGCGTTCAGGCCGTCCTGGAACAGTGCGCCCATGCCCTTCCAGCCGAACACCTGCTCGGTGATGATCGCGCCGCCGATGAGCGCGGCGAAGTCGAACGCGACGATCGTCGTGATCGGGATCAGCGCGTTGCGGAAGGCGTGCTTGACGATGACCTCACGCTCGGACAGGCCCTTCGACCGGGCCGTGCGCACGTAGTCCTGGTTCAGCGTCTCGAGCATGGAGGACCGCGTGTAGCGCGAGTGCGTGGCCACGGACACCAGGGTGAGCAGGATGGTCGGCAGCAGGATCTGCGTGCCCATGTCCAGCACCCGGTCCCAGAACTCGCCCGTGAAGTTCGGCGTCTGCGAGCCGATCGTCGAGATCGGGCGCGACTTGAGGCCCAGGAAGCCTGCCCAGTGCGCCAGGAGGATGTCCGCCACGACCATGAGGCTGGTGATGACGCCCGTGATGCCGGTGACCAGCATGGCCTGCCTGCGTGCGTACCCGCCCCAGGCGGCACCGATGGCCAACGAGACCACCAGGGTGACCACGAAGAGCCCTGCGAGAAGCAGCCAGGAGGGCTCGCCGACCAGGATCGGGGCGAGCACCTGGTAGGCGAGCGCACCGACGACGACGGTGGTGAGCGCCGCGTACAGCGCACGCCGGTTGCGGAGCCCGGTGACCAGCGCCGTGACGAGCACACCCGCCGCGGCCGAGACCACGACGACGCCGCCGATACCGAACATCGGGTTGCGCCACCAGTCCAGCGCGTTGAACACGAAGAGCATGATCGTGACGAACCCGAAGGTCACCGCGGCGGTGACCAGACGCCGTCGCCTGGTCCCGCCGAGCACCGCCTGGAGCAGGAACCCTGCGACCAGTGCGGCTATCACTATCGTCCATGGCGCGTACTGGCCCACGGCGATCCAGTTGTTGTACTGGATGGCCGCGTACTCCTTGAGCAGCGTCGCCGCCCAGAACACCGGCAGCGAGAAGAACAGGAACGCGCTGAAGGTCACCGTGTAGTCGAACCCGGAGTACTGGCGGATGGCGGTGAGGATGCCCAGCGCCACACCGACGACGATGGCGAGCAGCGTGGACAGCGTGATGAGGCGCAGCGTGGACGACGCGGCCTGCTGCGTCAGCCCCAGCACGTCGATGCCGTTGATGGTGACGCCGAGGTCGCAGTTGCCGGTGAAGCAGCCGCCGACGCCCGTCAGCCAGTCCCAGTACCGCTCGTACCAGGGATCGTCGAGCCGCAGCAGGGCGATCCGCGCGTCGATCAGCTGCTGCTTGTTCTGCATGTTGGACTCACGCAGATCCTTGAGCGGATCGCCTGCGTTGATGATCAGGACGTACATGAGCAAGGAGGCGCCCCACAGGACGAGCGCCGAGGCGCCGATGCGCCGGAGGATGAACTTGAGCACGAGTTGGCCCTTCGAGGCGGACGCAGCACGGCGTCTGCTGGGGGAAGCGATCAGCGTGTCACTATAGGACACCGGGTAAAAATTGCCACCATCCGCACATTTGGGGTCAGGAAATCTTCCTGGCCGGCGGCGGACAGCCCTGCGGGGAAGGGAACAGGCGCTCCCTTCCCCGCAGGTACCGCGTCAAGCTCGCGTCAGGAGGCGCGGGCCCACTGCTCGGCGTTCCACACGACGCCGCTCTGGGCGGCGGTGGGACGCACGTTCTCCAGCGACGAGCTGCTGGCGATCACGCCGGGGTGGGCGAACAGCGGGATACCGAACAGGGTGTCCCACAGCTGCTTCTCGATGATCACGGTCTGCTCGGCGTGCACCGCCTCGTCCGTGGACGAGGCCAGGGTCTTCCAGGCCTCGTCGACGGTCTCGTCGGAGTAACCGCCGTAGTTCTGCGTGCCCGGCGTCGAGTAGATGTTCTCGCCCGACGCGATCTGGCCCGAGCCGGCCCAGGCGAACAGCGCGACCTCGTAGTCACCGTTCGGCAGGTCCTTGTCGAAGAAGTCCGGCGCGGCGGAGTCGACGATCTCGAAGCCCACCTGGTCGCACGAGGACTTGATGGCCTCGACCTCGGCGGCACGGCGCGGGTTCGGTGCGGCGTAGCCGATCCGGACCTTCTCGCCTTCCTTCAGGCCCGCGGCCGTGAACTTCTCCTTGGCGGCGTCCAGGTCGACCTCGTCGTACCGGCCGTCGTAGGTCTCCGAGACCAGGTCCTCGTAGCTGTCCTGGAAGGGGAAGACCTCGCGGGCGTTCATGATGACGGCCTCGGGGTCGATCGGCTTGATCAGGTCGTCGACGATCTTCTGACGCGGCACGCACAGTGCGAACGCCTCACGGGCCTCCAGGCTGTCGGAGAAGATGCCCGAGTTGAAGTTGAAGTCGAGGTGCTCCCACGTCAGGGTCGCGGAGGTCTCCACGTTGACCGAGCTGCCCAGCTGCTCGAGCTGGGTCACCGTGTCGACCGTCGGGCCGTTCGGGTTGATGGCGTCAAGGTCACCGTTGGCGAGCGCCTGGATCTGCGCGTCGGCCGCGACGAAGCGGAACGTGAGCTCCTTGGTGGCGGCAGGCGTGCCCCAGTACTCGGAGTTCGCCTCGAGGGTGATGTACTGGCCGGCCTCCCAGCCGTCGGCCTTGAAGTTGTACGGGCCGGTGACGGGGGCGATCGCCGGGTCCGGGACCTGGCCGGGCTGCGACAGCCAGCCCTCGTTCCAGAACTTGGCGGCCTTCTTCAGCACCGGCAGGTCGAGCTCCTCGACCGCGGTGACGAACTCCTCGGTGGAGACGCCCGCCTGCTCGGCCACGACGTGGGCCGGGAACGCCGGGTAGGACTGGATCTTCCAGTCGGCGTAGACCCGCTCGTAGTCGTAGGTGAAGCTCTTCGCGTCCGGCGAGTCGGCCTGCGGGCCCTCGGGCACGTAGTCGCCGAAGGTCAGACCGTCGATGTGGTTGAACAGCGGCGTCTCGGTGCCGTCCTCGGTGACCTTGCCGTCCTCGGTGATGGCCCGGGCCGCCCAGTCAAGCACGTAGTCCGCGTAGGTGACGGGCGTACCGTCGGACCAGACAGCCTCGTCGTTGAGGGTGTACTGGACCTGCAGCGGGTCCTCGGAGATGGCCTCGTACGTGCCGAAGTCCTCGTTGGAGCAGATGGTGCCGTCGTCGCCGAAGTACCAGAAGTTGCTGAACAGCTGGTCCGTGACCGCGCTGTTGTACGTGGAGTAGGTCTCCGGGGTGTTCGAGTTGTAGCCGAGGAACTCGTCCTCGACGGACACCTTGACCTCACCGTCAGCAGTGGTGACGTCGCCGAGGTCGGCCTTGCACGGGCCGTCAGCCGACGCCGAGGACGCCGTGGACTCGCCGTCCGCCGTGTCGTCGCTGCCTGCCGGGCTGGTGCACGCCGAGAACAGCAGCGCGCCAGTGGCGGCCACCGCAACGGCGGCGCTCAGTCGCCTGATCTTCAATGTTCCTCCTCAAAAGGATGCCGGCGGCGAACTGCCGGGCACGCCGCAGCGCGCTACCGGGTGAGATGTCCGTCACCGTCATGGTTTCCGGCCACGCTACTCACGCGATGACAGGGTTTGCCCTACTTCGCCGTTTACCAGGTGGGATCGTTACCGACCTGATATCGGCCCGTAGCGGCACCGTCGCCACGCAACAACGACCGAAACACAGCGGTAACACCTCGGGTGAAATTTCACACCCAACCATGCGAACGCGCCACTGCGACGAAGACCCCGCGGGTGGCGAGGACCTGCTCGGCGGTCAGGGAGGGCACACCCGCGAGCAGCACCTCGGTCACCTCGGCGGCGAGCTCCCGTTCGGAGGGCGCAGCGCCGTCGGGCCGCGAGGCGGCGTCGGACAGGGGCGGGAGAAAGGCGGGGAGAGGGGCGGTGGGCGCGCTCGCACCGGCCGCGGCCATCGCGGGCATCGGCACAGGCGCCGAGGCCACGAGGGTGACCGTCGAGGCCTTCAGGCCCCGGTCGCCGTCCTCCACCGTGAAGTCGACGACCGCACCGACGGCGAGGTGTCGCTTGTCGAACTCGAGGTCGTTGACGTGGATGAACACGTCGTCGCCGCCGGTGTCCGGCGCGACGAAACCGTAACCACGAACCTCATCGAACCTGATGACCTTGCCTTGAACCACGACACACACTCCGCCTCGTAAGAATCCCTGCGCACCGAGTCTAGGACGCTTGTCCAACTCCGCCCTGACAACGCGCCAGGACCATGGCCGGTTCCCTTCCGGGCACGCTCCACGTAGCGTGTGGGTCGTTTTTGTACTGCGGTCCGCACCGAGGAGGACGCCCCCTGAGCGTCGAGGTCTGGTACGTGAGCTACGGGTCCAACATGGCCCGCGAGCGCCTGGCCTGCTACCTGCGGGGCGGGCGCCCGCCGGGTGCGCGACGGGTCTACGCGGGTGCACGGGACCGATCTCTCCCCCGCGAGGACCGGCCGGTCCACCTGCCCGGGCGGCTCTGGTTCGCCGGGGAGTCGAGCGTGTGGGGCGGCGGCATGGCGTTCTACGACCACGACACCGTGGGCCCGACGCCGGCGCGCGCGTACCGCATCACCGCGGGGCAGCTGGTCGACATCGCCGCCCAGGAGATGCACCGCTCCCCCACGCAGGACGACCCGCTCGAGACGGTGCTCCTCGCCGGCTTCTCCGGACGCCACACCGCCGGGCCGGGGCGGTACGAGACCCTGCTGGCCGTGGGGCACCTGGACGGGCTGCCGATGCTCACCTTCACCGCGCCGGACGCGCACGCCGGCCTGCCTCACGCGGCGCCGTCCGCCGCGTACCTGGCGATGCTCGCGGCAGGGCTGCGGGAGGCGCACGGCTGGTCGGACGCCGAGGTCGAGGCGTACCTGGCGACGGTGCTCCCCCGCGACGGCGCCGGACCGCGACGCTAGCGTGCCCCCATGACGGTGCGCGCGCTGGAGACCTCGGAGGTGCTGCGGCGCGCGGACGAGCTGGCGCGCATCTTCCAGCGCGCGTTCGGCTATTCGGACGACCGCCGCGACCACTTCCGGGACACCCGGCTGGCCTACCTGCCAATGTACGACGGCGCGCTGACGCTCGGCGCCTTCGACGGTGAGTCCCTGGTGGGGTTCGTGTACGGGTTCGACTACCAGCCCGAGCACTGGTGGCCGCAGCAGGTGGGCCCCGCCCTCGCGCGGGCGGGGCACGCCGGCTGGACCGAGGACGCGTTCGAGCTCAACGAGCTCGAGGTGCTGCCGGAGCACCAGGGCCGGGGCCACGGGACGGCCCTGATGACCGAGCTGTTGCGCCGGATCACGCACCGGCACACGCTGCTGTCCACCACCGCCGACCCGACCGACCGCGCCAAGGTGCTGTACCGGCGGCTGGGGTTCGTGGATCTCGTGCCAGGGTTCCGGTACGCGGGTGTCACGGAGCCCGCCAACATCATGGGCCGACGGCGCCCGGCGTGACGCTCAGCGTTGCCAGGCGTAGGGCGTCGTGCTCGACACCTTGACGAAGCCGTACCGCTCCAGGATCGGCCGCGAGTACTCGGTCGAGTCGCTGTGGACCAGGGTCTTGCCGAGGGCCAGGGCGGACCGTGCCCGGGTCGCCGTCAGGGCCCGGTAGACGCCGCGGCCGCGCCACTCGGACCGCGTGCAGCCGCCCCAGATCCCCGCGAAGTCGGTGTCCCGCACCGGCTCCAGCCTGCCGGCGGTCACGATCTGCCCCTCGGCCTCGGCGACCCAGAGCTCCATCCCGTCGTCCAGCGCCTGGCGGCGCAGGATCGCGTTCGCCGTCCTGTCGGACACCGGGGCGCCGAACACCTCGTCCTGCATCGCGCACATCGCGCGGACGTCCGGCTCGTCGGTGACCCGGCGCAGGGTGACGCCGTCGGGCAGCGGGACGTCCACGGCGAGGGCAGCCGCCTCGCCGATCATGACCGACTCCGGATCCTCCGGGACGAACCCGTGCTCGAGCAGTGCCTCGTGGAGCCCCGGCGCGTGGTCGTGTCCCCGGGTCTTCCACTCGACGTGCGTGATGCCGCCGTCGGCCCGGAAGTGTGCGACGGCATCGGCGACGAGCTCGCGCACCTCTGGCTGGTCGGCTCCGCCGAGGTCGCGGTACGTGACGAAGCCCCGCCCGCCCAAGAAGGTCACGAGGCGCAACGGTCCCCAGCGGGTCACCGAGACGGCGCTGGGCGTCTCGGCATCGGTCCGGAGCTGCTCGTCGTAGGCGCGGAGCAGAAGCTCAGGTGCTGTCATGCCCGCACGATCCGCCCCCGCGCCGCACACGAGCAACGCTTTTTAAAGTGTCAGAAGCACAGGTCACCAGGGTGACCTGTGCTTCTGACACGTGGGGGGTGGGGCGGTCAGGTCGTGCTGCCCTCCCTGGCCACCGGCACCCCGTTGCCCGGGGTGGCCGGGGTGTCGTCCGGGTCGTTCTCCGCGGCCGACGCCGACGTGGAGAGCTCGAACGGCTCGCCGTCGTGCTTCTCGACGCCCGTGTCCACGGTCTCGCGGAGCACCTGGACGGCCAGCTCGCCCTTGAGGACGAGCGGGTCGCGCGAGAGGTCCTTCCACAGCGCGACGCACAGCACGAGCATCACCACCACGAACGGCAGGGCCGAGACGATGGTGATGTTCTTCAGGCCGTTCAGGGCGCTGGCGGGATCGTTGCCGCCTGCCAGCAGCATGGCTGCGGCCACGGCCCCGGTGCTCACGCCCCAGAAGATCACCGACTTGCGGGTCGGGTGTTCCGCGCCGTTCTCGGAGAGCCCGCCCATGATGATCGAGGCGGAGTCGGCGCCGGTGACGAAGAAGATGGCGACGAGCACGACCGCCAGGCCCATCAGCACGAGGCCGACCCAGCCCGGGACCGGCATGGCGCCGAGCATCTGGAACAGGATGAGGTCGAAGTTGATGTCGGCCCCGCCCTCGCCGAGGGCAGCGAGCGCCGCGCCGGCGTCCTGCGCCTGCTCGGCGCGCTCCTGCAGGCCGATGGCGCCGCCGCCGAAGATCGCGAACCAGAGCGTGGAGACGACGGAGGGCACCAGCAGCACGCCAACCACGAACTGGCGGACCGTGCGACCGCGGGAGATGCGCGCGATGAAGGGGCCGACGAACGGTGTCCAAGACACCCACCAGGCCCAGTAGAAGATGGTCCAGGTGCCCATCCAGTCGGACAGCGTCTGGTCGCCGGAGGCCGCGGTGCGCGAGGCCATCTCGGGGAGGTCGCCGACGAAGGCGCCCAGAGAGGCGGGCAGCACGTTCAGGATGAAGAGCGTGGGGCCACCCACGAAGACGATGATCGCGAGCAGGAGGGCGAGCCACATGTTGGCGTTGGACAGCCACTGGATGCCGCGCTCGATGCCGGAGACGGCGGAGAGGACGAACAGCGCGGTCAGGATCGCGATGACGACGACGAGCCCCGCGGTGCCGATGTTGGCCAGGAAGCCGGAGTGCTGCAGGCCGCCGCCGATCTGCAGGGCGCCGAGGCCCAGGGAGCAGGCGGAGCCGAAGAGGGTTGCGAGGATCGCCAGGATGTTGATGACACGGCCGCCGATGCCGTTGACGGCCTTGCGCCCGAACAGCGACGTGAACATCGAGCTGAACAGCTGGGCGCGGCCCAGGCGGTAGGTGCCGTAGGCCATGCCGAGGCCCACGATCGCGTACATCGCCCACGGGTACAGGGTCCAGTGGAACAGGGTGGTTCCCATGGCGGTCGCCGCGGCCTCGGGGGTGGAGCCTTCGACGGTGCCGGGCGGGGGCGCCATGTAGAAGTAGAGCGGCTCACCCACGCCGTAGAACATCAGGCCGATGCCCATACCGGTCGCGAACATCATCGCGATCCACGAGGACGTCTTGTACTGCGGCTTCTCGCCGTCCTGCCCCAGAGTGATCTTTCCGAACCGGCCCATGGCGACGACGAGCACGAAGACCGTGAACGCCGTGGCGGCGATCACGAACAGCCAGCCGAAGTTCTGGAGCACGCCCGCCAGGGCGGCGTCGGACACCGTCCCGAGGGTCTCCGGGCTCGCGAAGCCCCACACGATGAACGCGACGGCGATCAGGCCCGCGACGCCGAACACCACCTTGTCGGTGCCGACGCGCTGCTCGGAGGTGCCCATCGCGGCCTGCTCGACCCGGCGTGCGGCGTGCTGGACCTGACCCAGCAGGTTCCTTGTGGTTTCTGAAGTACTCATCACGGCGGCGCCCTCCCTGCCCGAGCTACCAGGCCGTCACCCGAGGGCGCCAGGACTCCTTTACATATGTCGCGGCGAATACGGAGCGGTTCACGTTAGCACCGGTCCCACTTTTCACCCTCGTGGTGGTGCAGGCTCCGGCCGTGAGCTCCGTGTTTCCCCAAGAATCCGTCCGTATGCATGGATCGGCCACCCGAGATCAGCCCTTCAGCCCGCTGTGGGCGAGACCCTGGACGAACTGCCGCTGTGCCACGAGGAACACGGCCAGGACCGGCAGCACGGTGAGTGTCGTGGCTGCGAGCTGGACGTTCCACATGGGGCCGCCGTAGGCGTCGACGTACTGGGTCAGTGCCTGGGGCAGCGTGAAGTTGTCCTTGCTGGACAGGTACACGATGGGTTCCAGGTACAGGTTCCAGGACTTCAGGAACGTGAAGATGGCCACGGCGCCGAGGGCCGACCGCGACAGCGGGACCGCGATGCGCCAGAAGATCCCCCAGCGGCCGAGCCCGTCGATGCGGCCCGCCTCCTCGAGCTCCACCGGGAGCCCCAGGAAGAACTGCCGCATGATGAACACCGCCAGGACCGCTGGCGCCCCGAGCACCGGGATCACGATCAGCGGCCAGTGCGTGTCGATGAGGCCCAGGCTGTTGACGACCCGGAACAACGGCACGATCGTCACCTCGGACGGCACGAGCAGCCCCACGAGCACGAGCACGAACAGCGCGTTCGCACCGGGGAACCGGATGCGGGCGAAGGCGTAGCCCGCCATCGCCGCGACCAGCATGGTGCCCAGCGTCACGACCGCCGCGATGTACAGCGAGTTCCAGTACTGCTGCGCGAACGGCTGCAGCGCGAACACCTTGCCGTACGCGTCGAGCGACGGGTCCTGCGGCCAGAGGGTCGGCACCCGGCGCAGGATCTCGCTCATCGGCTTGAGGCTGGAGGTCGCCATCCACCAGGTGGGAAAGATGAACGGGACGCTCAGGACCGCCAGGAGCAGGGTGAGCAGCCACCGACTCCGCTTCACGTCAGACTTCATGGAAGACCCACCTCTTGCGCGACTGCCACTGCAGGAGCGTCAGTACAAGGACGATGACGAACAGGAGCACGGCGATGGCGCTGGCGTAGCCGAACTCGTTGAACCGGAACGCCTGCTGGTACAGGTAGTAGACGAGCACCGTGGTCGAGTTGCCCGGGCCGCCCCCGGTGAGAACGTCGATCTGCGCGAACACCTCGAGCGAGCCGACGATCGTGATGATCGAGACGAGCAGGATGGTCGGGCTGATCAGCGGCAGGGTGATCGACCGGAACCGGCGCCATGCGCCGGCCCCGTCCAGCAGGGCCGCCTCCTGGAGCTCCTCCGGCACGCCCTGCAGCGCCGCGAGGAACAGGATCATGTTGAGCCCGACGCTCTTGAAGACCTGGACCACGATCACCGCGACCATCGCGGTGGTCTCGTGCCGCAGCCAGTTCGGCCCCTGCAGGCCGACCGCCTCGAGGAAGCCGTTGATGCCTCCGTCGGCCTGCAGCAGGAAGCTCCACACGATGGTCCAGGCGACCAGCGACACCACGACCGGTGAGAAGAAGAAGGTGCGGAACGTCGTGGTTCCGGGCAGCTTCTGGTTGAGCAGGACCGCGAGCAACAGCGCCAGCGAGATGTTCAGGACCACCAGCCCGGCCGAGAACCACAGGCTGGCCAGCAGGGCGTCCGCGAGACCCGCGTCGGCCGCCATGCGCTGGTAGTTCTCGCCCCCGACGAACGTGAAGGTGTTCGCCAGGACGTTCCACTCGTGCAGGGAGTACCAGACCACCATGCCGAGCGGCAGGACGACGAAGGCGAGCGCGCCCAGCACCACGGGGGCCACCATCGCGTACCCGACCAGCCAGTCCCGACGGACGGCGGCTGACGCCGTTGCCACGATCAGTCCTCCAGCAGGGGCGTGATCACCGAGCAGGTGTCCGCCAGGACGGCTTCGACGTCGGCGTCCTCGACCCAGAGCGCGTCGAGCTCGGCACGCACGGTCTCGGACAGCTTGGCGAAGTTCTTGTGCGCGGGCTTCGTCACGGCGCCCTCGACGCCGTCCACGACCACGGCCTGCAGCTGCTCCGCGTCCAGGTTCGGGTTGGCCGCGGCCAGCGTCTCCGCGTTCAGCAGGGACTGGCGCGGCGGCGGGAAGTACGCCGCGAGCTTCTCGGCGTTCTCCGGTGCCGTGAAGTGCGCGAGGAAGTCGGCCGCGACGTCGGGGTGCTCACCGGCGGCGAAGACGCCGATCCCGGCCTGGCCGATGACGTTCTGCGCGCCGGCCGGCCCTGTCGGCATCGGCACCACGTCCCAGTCGAACGAGCCGTCGAGCGACGACGCCCGGCTGATCTGCGTGATGGTCATGGCCGCGTCCCCCGCGAAGAAGTCGGCGGTCGTGCCCGGGGCGGGCAGCGCGCCGTCCTCGAACACGGCGTCGTGGAACCAGGTCATGGCGTCGACCATCGCCGGCTCCGTGAAGGTGCACTGCGTGCCGTCCTCGCTCCACGGCGTCGCCTGCCAGCCCGCCCACACCGTGGCCAGGTTCTCCCACGTCTGGTAGTCGAAGTCGCGGACCACGAGGCCCTGCTTGCCCGAGGACTCGGCGGTGGCCTTCGCGATGTCGCGCGCGGCGTCGAACGTCCAGTCCCCCGAGGCCACGAGCTCGGCCGGGTCCGGCTGACCCGCCTTCGTGATCTGGTCGGTGTTGACGAACATCGCGAACGGGCTGTTGCTGAACGGGTAGGCGAACAGGCCGTCACCGTCCTCCCAGAGCCCGAGCGAGCTGGGCACGATGTCGTCCAGAGCGTAGCCCTCGGTCTCCGCCAGCTTGGGACGCAGGTCGACGAGCGCCCCGCTCGACACGAACTCGGGGGCGTTGCTCTCGAAGACCCACGCCAGGTCCGGCGCGTTGCCGCCGGCGAGCTGGGTGGTCAGCTTCGTCGTGTAGTCCTCGAACGGGATGGTCTCGAACGTGACGCCGGAGACCAGGTCCGGGTTCGCGGCCACGTACTCGTCGGCGATCTCGTCGAAGAGCGCGAGCTGTGCCTCGTCGGCCGTCCAGACGGTCATCCGCAGCTCGACCGGCTCGGACGGGGTACCCGGCTCGCCGACGGGTGCGTCGGAGGCTCCGGAGCACGCCGTGAGGGCGAGCGCCACGGCTGCGAGCGCCGCGGCACCGGCCGCCCTGCGGCGTGGCCTGCTCTCGGGGTGGGGGTGCTGTGCAGACATCAGTTCTCCTTCGGACTGATCGGCGACGGGCTGTCGCCGGATGTGTCGGGTGGCGGACCGGTACCGCGCGCCTCAGTAGGGGTGGACGCCGTCGGGCCAGCGCAGCTCGACGCCGGACGCGACGAGCTCGGCCTGGTAGTCGGCGAGCAGGTCCGGCTCCGCCTGGACGGCGTGCGGCGTCCGCCCCGTGGCGAGGCAGTGCGCGGCCAGGTGGCCCGCGGCCTCGCCGACGTTCCACTCGACCGGGTGCAGCCGGTAGCACCCGTTGGTGATGTGTGTGGTGCCGATGTTCTTGTTGCCCGCGAGCAGGTTGGTCGTGCGGCGCGGCAGCAGGGCACCCAGCGGGATCTCGAACGGCGTGGACGGCACGTCGATGTACGTGTCGCCACCCGTGGAGGGGTGCAGGTCGATCCGGTACATGCCCACGCCCACCGAGTCGGCGTACCGGGTGGCGCCCCGGTCGCCGCGCACGGCGTAGGAGACGTCGTTCTCCGTGACGGTGGTGACGGCCCGGATGCGGCGGGACTCCCGGTGGTACGGCGCCTGCGCCAGCCCGTCGGCGTTGCCCGTGACGTCGGGCCGCAGGCGCAGGCCGGGGAACCCGGTGCCGCCGTCGGGCCGCGGCGCCTCGGTCTGCATCCAGTAGAGCATCGACAGGCTGAGCTGCCGGGCGTCGGCGTACCGGGCCTCTTCCTCCTCGCGGGGGACGTCCAGCACGTGGCCCAGGAAGTAGTCGATGCTCGGCCAGTTCACCAGGCACAGGTCGCTGGCGTAGAACCCGGGCTCGTGCAGGTCGCGTGCCGCGATGCGCCGGAACAGCCACAGGTTGCCGTCGCCGGCGTTCTTGGACTGGTCGGCGTCGACGGCCAGCGGGTCGTCGCCCGGGTTGGGGGTGAACGACCGCTTCTCGAGCGCGAGGGTGCGCGGGTTGGGCGCCGTCCACGAGAGCAGCTGCTCGCCGCCCCAGGCGGCGGGCGCGTAGGAGCGCCAGAAGTCGTACCGCTCGGGCTTGTCGATCGTGTGGTCGCCGTCCGTGTGCTCGACGACGAAGCACACGCTCAGGGCCTGGACGTTGTCCGGCTGGGCCTCGTCCGGGGCGCTGGGCTCCCCCGTCTCGTGCCGCGACTCGAACCCGGTCACGTACTCCGTGCCGGTCAGCGGCAGGAGCTCGCCGGTCTCGGTCGCGTCGATCGTGTAGGCCGCGGTGACCGTCACCTCCGGGCCGTCGACGACGGACGCGAGCGTCACGGACGTGACCCGGTCGCCGTCGGTGGTGGCCGACGTCGGCCGCACGCGCTCCAGCAGCCGGATGCGGCCCGACGAACGGTAGGGGGCGAGCATCTCTTCCAGCACCCCGACGGCGACGCCGGGCTCGTGGCACAGCTTGGACACCCAGCCGGCGCCCGGGTTGAGCTCCGCCCACTCCTTGGCCTCGGCGGTCAGGGGGTAACGACGCCGGTAGACGTCGCGGATCCCGTCGCGCAGGGCCCGGTAGCGGGCCGTCACGCCGAACCGCTCGACCCAGGGGTGCTCGTCGGGCGGCACCCCCTGCGAGGTCAGCTGGCCACCGATCCATGGGTACTCCTCGGTGAGCACCACGCGGGCGCCACGGTCGGCGGCGGCCAGGGCTGCGGCGATACCGCCGAGGCCGGCGCCCACCACGAGCACGTCGGTCTGCAGGTCCTGAGGGGTCACGCGTCGTCCGTCCTGTCGTTGGTCTGGTGTCGAGGGGTGGTTCATGCGCCGGCCCGCGCCGCCGAGACGGTCGCGCCCTCCACGTCGGGGCACACGAGCATCTGGTGCAGCTCGGCCTCGGTCACCGCCGACGGGCGCCGCACGTCGCGCTCGCGCCTGGGCTCGTCGTCCGAGACGAGGCGCGAGAGCAGGTACAGGGCGCGGGCGCCCATCTCCTCGCGCGGTACCGAGAAGCCGGACCAGCTCCGGCCGTCGCGCCGCAGGTGGTGCGGCTGCCCGAGCAGGAGCACCGAGACGTCGTCGGGCACCCGGCTGCCGCGTGCCTCCAGCTCGTCGGCGAGCTCCTCAGGATGGTTCTCCGGGGCCACGACCACGGCGGTGAACCGCTGGTCGATGATCTCGGCCGCGGTGGCGGCGACGTCCTCGAGCTCGACGAACCGGGTGGTCAGGCCGTGGGCCCTCATGGCGGTGCGGTAACCCTCGACGCGGTCGAGGGTGGGTTGGTCCGTGCCTCGCATGCCGACGTAGCCGATGCGCTCGTGCCCCAGGGCGACCAGGCGGTCGATCTGACGCACGGTCCCGCCCACGTAGTCGGCACCCACGTAGGGCAGCCGGCCACCGTCGCTGCCGCGCTTGCCGATGAAGACGAACGGGTAGTTCGTGTCCAGGAGGTGCTGGAGCTCGCCACGGTCCTCGTGCTGCCCGAGCAGCAGGCAGCCGTCGGCGACGCCGAGCCGCTGCCAGCCGTCGCGGGTGAGGCGGCGGCGCCCGTCCGCCACGGGCGCACTGGTGAACAGCAGGATGTCGACACCCAGCCGCTCGGCGGCGTGCTCGATCCCCACCAGGAACGGCCGGTAGAAGTCGTGGCCCGCTCGCGGGAACGCCGCCTCGTAGGTGAACACCCCGAGCATCTGCGCCAGGCCGCCCGCGAGACGCTGCGCCGCGGGGTTAGCCGTGTAGCCGGTGATGCGGATCGCGTCCAGGACGCGCTGGCGCGTCTCCTCGCTGATCCGCACGCCGGCCGGCGTACTCCCGTTGAGCACGAACGAGACGGTGGCCTGGCTGACGCCCGCCATGGCGGCGACGTCCGTCTGGGTGATACGACGACGTGGCACGGCTCCTCCTCGAACGTTCCGTCGGGTCCTCGTTGACCCCGGGAGTCTCACCGGGCACCGCACCACCGGTCAATCTGATGATGCGCATTATTAGCAGCGGCGCCACGGCCGCACGGGCCGCCCCGTGCGTGGGCGCAGGTGCCTCCGCGCAGTGATGTGGCGCATTATCACCGGGTCTGCTGGTGGATCTGATTACCCTCCTTGACCGCTCGCGCGCCGCACCCGGAGGCTGACGCCGTCATGACACCGCGACGAAGGAGTACGCATCATGGCTGTCCTCAAGGCGCGCCGGGTTCTCGCCGGCGCCGCGCTCGCCGTCATCGCCGGGCTGGTACCCGTCGTGACGCAGGCCGCACCCGCACCCGGCCCACCGGCCGCCGGCCCGCCGGGCGGCGTCCCCGGGCACGAGCTGCCCGTCTTCACCTCGACCGGAGCGATCGTCGACCCGCTCGACGACTCGCTGCCGCACAACCCCACCCACGAGTTCATCTTCCCGTCGGTGTTCCACGCAGGTGAGCACCTGCAGGACCCGCTCGGCGAGTGGTACGTCTACTACGCGCCGCACGACGACCCGGGTGGCATCAACCTGATGTACGCCGACTCGCTCGACGGGCCGTGGACCCAGTACGAGGGGAGCCCGGTGGTCTCCAACCACTGGGAGGGCATCTACGACGTGCCCCACGTGTCCTCCCCCGACGCCGTCTGGAACGAGGCGGCGGGCGAGATGTACCTGTACTTCCACGGGTCCAACTCGGTCACCCGGTACGCGACGTCGACCGACGGGGTCACGTTCGACTACGGCGACGAGGTGGTCACCACCGCGATGGTCGACGCCGCACAGCCGGGTCGGCACGCCACCGAGACGTCGTACGCGCGGGTGTTCCGCAACCCGGACCGGTCCTCGCCCGACCGGTGGGCGATGCTCTTCATGACCAACTACGACACCAACGTGCGGCACATCAACCTCGCCTACTCGCGCGACGGCCGCGAGTGGGAGGTCGAGCCCGAGCCGATCGTGACGCCCGGGGCGGCGGAGGGCACCAACGTGTCGGGCGCCGACCTGTGGCACTGGAGGGGCCGCCACTACCTCGTGTACGGGTCCACCGTGGGCACCGTGTTCGCCAGGCAGGTCGACCGGACCCTGACCGAGGTGGGCGAGCCGGAGCCGTTGTTCGTCCCGCGCCCCGCACCGCCCGAGGCGGGCCGCGCCGCCTCGCCGCAGTTCGTCGACGAGGACGGCACCACGCACCTGATCTACGAGTACGGCGAGCGGTCCCACACCACCATCGGGCACGCGGTGCTCGACCCGGACGGCGTGCGCGACCCGCTCAACTCCCGTCCCGAGGACCCGATGTACGAGCAGTGCACGGGTGCCGGCTCGGACGAGCTCGACGGCGATACGCTCGACCGGTCGCTCTGGTCGACGGCGGTGCGGGGCGACCTGGACCGTTCGACCGTGACGGACGGCGCATGGCGCATCCCGACGTACCAGGGCAACTCGACGTCGGCACCGCTGCTGCTGCAGCCGGTGCCGTCCGCGCCGTGGGAGGTCACCACGCAGGTCACGCTGGACCCGCAGGTCAACTTCCAGCAGGCGGGCCTGATCGTGCGGCGCGACGACGCCAACTCGGTGCGCATCGACATCTCGCACGTCGACGCCGGCATGCGGTTCGACTTCGTCTGGCGCAGCAACGGCGTCGACCGGAACGACGCCTGGACCATGGAGGACGCCGCCCTGGCCCCGCCCGGAACCGGGGAGACGGTCTGGCTGCGGATCACGAACCACGGCGAGTGGCTGACCGCCTCGTACAGCATCGACGGGGCGACCTTCGTCAACCTCGGCCGGGCCGCTCCCGCCGACCGGCTCGCGGCGACCGACGTCGGGCCGTTCGCCTACCGCGGGCCGGCGGGGACGCCGGAGCTGACGGCGGCGTTCGACTGGGTGCGGTTCACACCGGACGAGGAGGAGCTGGCCGGCTGCGCCTGACCGTGCACTGCAGGCCCGGCCCACCGGGCCGGGCCTGCGAGCCGGTGCGGGCTCAGTGCGCGCAGAGGCAGAAGGGATGGCCCGCCGGGTCGGCGTAGACCCGCCAGTTGGTTCCCGCGCGCAGCTGGTCGGTGCGTTCGAGCACCGTCGCGCCCAGCTCCAGCACGCGCTGCTCGTCCGCCTCGATGTCGTCCACGTCGAAGTCGAGGTGCATCTGCTGAGGCGACTCCTGACCTGGCCACTGCGGCGGCCGGTAGCCCTCCACCCGCTGGAAGGCCAGCGGAGTGCCGGCGAAGCCGCGCACCTCCACCCAGTCCGGGTCCTCGGCGTCCACCTCGGCGCCCAGCAGCTCCGCGTAGAACTCCGCGAGCCGTACGGGGTCCGGGCAGTCGATCGCGATCGCCTGAAGCCTGCGAATCATCGTGGGTTCTCCCTCACCTCGCTCGGAACGTCGCCACCACCCTGTGCTGGATCCCGGGGACGCGCCATCTCTTATCCGCACCCCCGCGCCGTGACCTCCGTCATGCGACGCGGGAGGTCGGAGCATCCCCCCGGCCAGACGCGACCTCCTGAACTAGATCTGCGCGCTGCCACCGTCCACGGCGAGCTCGGAGCCGTTGAGGTAGCCGGAGGCGTCTGAGGCGAGGAACACGGCTGCGGCGGCGATCTCTTCGGGCTCGGCCAGGCGGCCGAGTGGGATTGCAGCTCCGGCAGCGGCGAGCTCGTCGGCGGGGACCAGGTCGATCAGGCCCTGGGTGCGGGTGCCGCCGGGCGAGAGCATGTTGATGCGGTATCCGCCCGCCCCGGCGCCGTGGGCGAATCCGCGGACCAGGTTGCGGAGCGCGGCTTTGGTCGCCCCGTAGACGGGCAGGGCCGGTTGGGGGCGAGTGGCGGCCGACGATCCGGTGAAGATGATCGACGCCCCCGAGGACAGTAGCGGGAGCGCCTTCTGCAGGGTGAACAGTGGGCCCTTGACATTGGTGGCGAGCATGGCGTCGACCTGCTCCTCGGTGATCTCCCCGAGCGGGGCGGCAATCCCGATCCCGGCATTGGCGACCAGGACGTCGATGTGGTCGGCCTGGGCGGCGACCGTCGCGTAGAGGCTGTCGAGATCGTCGAGCTGGTCCACGTCGCAGCGGATCCCGGTCACCTGGGGACCGAGTTCGGCCTCGACCTCGTCGAGCTGTGCCTGGCGGCGACCGGTGACGAACACCCGCGCGCCCTCGGCGTGGTACGCCCGTACGATCGCCCGGCCGATGCCCGCATTGCCACCGGTCACGACTGCGACCTTGTCCTTCAGAACGTTCATGGCCACTCTTCCCTAGTTTTTGTCTGACTGGTCAATAAAACCATTTTTGACCAGAAAGGCAATAACTAGGGAAGATGTGTGACCGACGCCACAGGCAGCGGCGGGTCTAGGCCTGCGCGGGATCCGCGTCCACCCGGCCAGGGAGCACGCGAAGCGCGTCGAGCGCGACAGCGGTGAGTGCGGCGCGACCGACCCCCGCCCGGCCGAGCAGCTCCATCCCCCGGGTGACGGCGACGAAGTACATCGCCAGCGACGGCAGGTTCGCGTCCCCCGGGAGATCGCCGTTCTGCTGGGCGTGCTCAAGGCACTGTGCGTAGATCCCGGCGAGCTCCTCGATGCCGGCCCTGGTGACCGTCGAGAGCTGATCCTGCTCGCCGGTCGACTCGACGAGAGCACGCGTGGCGAGCGAGACCCGACTGTCGCTGCGGCTGAACTCGATCGCCAAGCGCAGCATGTGGCCCCGGATCCGCTCCAGCGGGGACGCGTCGCCGTGCTGGAGCGCTTCCGAGACGGCCCGAGCCGCCTCCTCGCGATCCTCCGAGAGCACCCGCAGGAACAGCTCCCGCTTTCCACCGAACGCGTTGTAGAGACTCTGCTTCCCCAGCCCGGTCGCCTGCACCAGATCGTCGAGGGTCGTGGCGGCGAGGCCGTTCACGACGAACACCTCGCTGGCACTGCTGATGACGTCACGTTCGACGAACTTACGGGGGCGCGGCATGCGCCCCAGGATACGTTGTTGACCGCATGGCCAAAAACGTGCAGAGGGAAGCCACCTGGACGCGCGGCCAGAGCTCCGTCGAGATCGACGTGGCCAACCCGGACAAGCTCGGGGCGGTCGCGTGTGCCGTCCGGTACGACGTCGGAACGGGGTGACCGTCAGGGCTGCCCGGCTGCGGCGACGGGGATCGTGGGCGAGTCCTGGCTGAACGTGTTCCACCAGCGGCCGTCCCGCTCGACCCACAGCGAGCTGATGTACATCGACTCCGGCTCGTCGCGGCCGACCGGCTGGTGGTCGGCGCGGTAGCAGAGCATCACCGAGTCCGCGGAGACCTCGATCAGACGTGCGTCGACGATGGTGTACGACACCGTGACCGGGCCGTCCGCGAGCTCCGCCAGGTGCTCCGCCCTCGTGGCGAATCCTGAGGGATAGACACCGAGGAAGTCCGCGGAGAGCAGCTCGCGTTCCGCGTCCAGGTCGCCACTGACCATCGCCTCCCAGACCCCGGACTCGAGGTCGACGAAGAACTGCGTGCTGCGCTCCGGCATCGGGACATCCTCATCTCTGCTGGTGGAACCACCCTGCGTGGTGGGACCGCCCCGCCTCAGTACAGGATCGACGCCTGCTTGCGGGGCCACGCGAGGGTGGCGTAGATCTGGACCATCGCCGCCTGCTCCAGCAGCTCCGTGTGCTCGTCGCCGGCGTTGAACAGCCCGGTCGCGCGGTCACGCTCGGTGCGCCACTGGTCGTCGGCGTAGTCCGCCATGGCGTTACGGTACTTCGTACCGCCGCTCACGGACTCCAGCAGCAGGAGGTTCTTGAACCATATCGAGTTGAAGAACATCGGCTGGTCAGCCAGCCGCTCCTCGGTGACGTAGTAGCGGTACGACGCCGCCGCGATCGCCTTCGCCTTCTTCAGGTAGCGGACATCGCCCGTCGCCTCGTACAGCAGGGTGTAGGTGCCCACGGGGACGCCCTGGTTGTACGACCACTGCGTGCGGTCGATGGACCCGTCCAGCTTGATGTTGTCCCAGTAGAGGCCGTTGGGCGCGAGCAGGTGCTCGTCGGTCCACCCCACCATGCGCTTCGCCCAGTCGAGGTAGTGCCGCTCGCCGGTGATCATGTAGAGGCGTGTGGCGAGCTGCGCACCGGGCATCGTGGAGACGGTGTTGCGGTCCGTGCTCCACGTCGCCTGGGTCCAGAACACTCCCCCGGGCGCCGGGTGCGACGGGTCGGTGTCCCACCCGGAGACCACGAGCTCGAAGATCTCCTCGGCGCGCCGCAGCGCCGCCTCGTCGCCGGTCGCCAGGTGCTGCTGGACCTTGGCGAGCGCGACCCACTCGTTGTCGTCGTAGAACATGTCGCCCCCGTCCCCGTACGGGGCGCGCGGATACGAGTCGTAGCCGGGCAGCCCGGTGATGCCGCCGCCGGCGTTCCAGAAGTGCTCCTGCCCGCGGGCGACATCGGCGAGGTCGTCCTCGAACGACCGCCCCAGGGCGCCGGGCAGTCCGGTGAGGTCGAGCGTCGCGACGTGCGCCTGGGAGTGCGGCCACTCGAACGAGTAGGGGCGGTCCTCGGCGCCGCTCGGGTACCGCTCACGGAACAGGCCTGAGCCGTCGTCCGCGGCCATGTACTCCCGCATCGCGTCGTACGACGCGAGCGCCCGCTGCACCTGCGAGCGCGAGGAGACTGCAGGGGCGCCCTGGTCCTGCGCGCCGGCGGGGGCGGCCGCCCCCAGCGCGCAGGCCAGCGCGACGACCGGGGCGGCAACTCTGGTGAACCTCATCGTTCGCTCCTTCGTGATGTGGTGCTCGGTCATTCGGTGGTACCTGTCGTCACCGTCCCGCCCTTCGGCGAGGACCTTCCGGAGGCCGATGGCAGCGCTGTCATCGCTGTCTGGGGCATCCGGCTCTCGTCCGACTCCCTTCGTCACTCCCGTGTCCGGGGTGGGTGGTGGTCCGACTCGCGAGGTCTCCTTCGACCCGGATCGGTCCCCGGGCGCCCTGGACACCCGCCGGCAACGCTATGGGATCTGCGCGTCACCGGTCAACGAACCGGTCCGGTGACGAGTCGCGCCCGCCGGCGTCACGGACGACCCGGGTCAGGTGGCCCGCGCAGCTCGCCATGGAGAACGTGGTGGTGCGCCGCCGACACCAGATCTCGGCGGCGCACCACCAGATGTCACCGGGGTGCAGAGCGCCGGTCGGTCAGCCGAGGGTGATCAGATCGGTGACGCTGTAGGAGAGCGAGCCGCGGAAGCCGGCGCCGGTGCGCTGGGGGGCGAGATCGGCCAGCTCTTCTGCCGGGGCAGGGAAGAACGACAGATCACCGGAGCCGGTCCAGGTGCCGGCCACCTGCGGGTTGTCCAGGACGGACCGGGTGAGCTCGTGGACCGCGGGGTGCTGGTGCTTTCCGGCAGCCAGCCTCGGGAAGTGCCGGAGGTTGACGATCGGGCGGCCGAGCGCCGGCAGGGTGGCCGACGGCTTCTCCAGCGTCACTCTTGCTTCGGCGAGCTGCCGGCCGTTCGCGGAGAGCGTGGCACCGAACCGGCCACCGGGGCCGACCACGGGACCGGCGTTGCTCGCCACGTCGAAGGCCCGGGTCTGGTGGATCGCACCGATCTTCTTCGGGAAGCCCTGCACCCAGCCACGCGCCAGCGACGCATCGTTGTCGACGTAGATGTACGGGCACCATGCCACCGGTGAGCCCTTGTGCACCGCGTCGAGCAGCACCAGGAACTCGCTGTACTGACTGCGTACCGGGTCGAGGTACTCGTCGTTGCTCGCCGAGAACTGCCAGTCGATGAACAGGCCGTACGCGTGCCCGGAGCTGGCAGGGTCTGGATCGAGGCCCGTCGGCAGCGAAGCCGCGGCTGCTTCCGGCGTGGTCCAGAACTCGACCCCGACCACGTTACCGACGTAGTGCCACGGTGGCGTCGGCGCGAGGTTGGCTTCCCCGCGTGCGCTGAGCGGATAGGTGTAGCCCTTGAGCCGTTCCGACGTCGACGTCGCAGCCGAGGCGACGGTGGGTGCGCCCACCGCACCCGCCGCGATCGCGGCCAGCCCTCCGGCCAGCACCCCTCGGCGTCCTACTTCTCCTGCAGACAAGAAATACCTCCGCTGTGTCGTCCTGGCCGCGGGGCGGCCAGTGGTTTCCGGCACGGTCTCGCACGGGACCCTGGGGCCCCGCCGAGGCCGTGCCGGCCTTCACCTCTCGAGCTGCCATGCTTGGCGCGCGTCGTTCCACGTGGGATCGCCAGGTAGCACGACCGTGCCGTCGAGTCCTGCACCGAACGCCGTCAGGGAAGGGTGTGACGACGTCATCAAGGACTCCTCGATCGCCTGTTGGGAAGCTCAACCGTCGTCGACCGCCGTCGACATCCGGTCGACGTTCGGTCCACGACAGCGGTCCGCGTGATCCCGGCAGGCCGCGTGCACCGTCGGTTCGTGACGCCGGGGTGCCCCGCCTCTACCATGGCGCTGGGTTCGCGGACCTGGGGCACGGCACGCTCCGGCGCACGCGTGAGGGCCGGGAGGAGGAGCAGGTCGATGTCCCTGTGTGACCGATGACGGCGCTCCGTCCACCGGTAGCCGATCGCCTGCTGACGGCGGGGTCGTTCGTGCTCGGCGTCCTCACCGCGCTCACGCTCCGCGTGGTCGACTTCGACGGCGAGCGCGGCGTGGACCTCTGGGCGGTCCTGCTCCTGGGCGCCACGTCGGCGCCGTTGCTGGCCCGTCGGCACCGGCCGATCCTCGTCGTCCTCGCCGTCGTCGCCGCGTCCGTGCCGTACCACCTCCTCGACTATCCCCACGAGGCCACGCTGCCGGCGTCCCTCGTCGCAGCATTCGCCGCGGCCCGCTACAGCGAGCCGCGGCGGCGGCCCGTCGCCGCGCTGGTGGCGGTGGCCGCAGTGACCGTGCCGGTCCTTGCCGACGAGACGTCGGGGGCGGTCGGCGATCTCCTCCTCGGCATCGGCTGGCTGTTCATGGCCTTCTTCGCCGGGCTGGCGGTCCGTTTCAGGGAGAGCTGGAGGGCCGTCGTCGCGGCGCGGTTGGAGCAGGAGCGCGCCAACGAGGTGGAACGGCGGGTCGCCGAGGAGCGGGTCCTGATCGCCGCCGAGCTGCACGACGTCCTGGCGCACGGCCTTGCCGTCGCGAACGTCCAGGCGTCCGTCGCCGCGCACCTGATCGACCAGCTGCCGGACCGCGGGGACACGTCCCTGCAGGAGCTGTCCGGCACGCTGCACGACCTGTCGGACACGAGCCGGGCCACGCTCCGTGAGCTGCGCGCCGTCCTGGACGTGCTCCACGGTGGCGAGACCGAACCGACCGAGCCGGCGCCCCACCTGGGCGAGCTGCGGCGCCTCGTGGAGACGACGGAGGCCGCAGGTCTCCACGTCGACCTGGACGCTGCCGGGTTGGCGGACGAGCTGCCTTCGACGGTTTCGGTCGTGGCCTATCGGATCATCCAGGAGGCGCTCACCAATGTCGTCCGGCACTCCATGGCCCAGCAGGCGACCGTCCGGCTCGACCAGGACGGCCACCGGCTGCGGATCACCGTCGTCGATCACGGGCCGGCACGACCGGACTCGATCGTGACGCCGGCCGGCTTCGGGATCGCCGGGATGACCGGGCGGGCACAGGCCGTCGGCGGCGAGCTGTCCGCGTACCCGAACGAGTCCGGAGGATTCGAGGTACAGGCGAGCCTGCCCCTGCCCGAGGCCTGGCCGGTTCCCGCATGATCCGGGTGCTGTTGGCCGAGGACCAGTCTCTGGTGCGTGGAGCGTTCGCGCTGCTGGTGAACTCGGCTGACGACATGCAGGTCGTCGGGGAGGCCGGCACCGGCGAGGAGGCGGTGACGCTGACCACGGACCGGCGGCCCGACGTCGTGCTGATGGACATCAGGATGCCGGGCACCGACGGCATCGAAGCGACCCGGCAGATCGTCTCCGACGAGGCAGCGAGCCGCAGCAAGGTCCTCATCCTGACCACGTTCGAGACGGACACGAACGTACTGCGCGGCCTCCGCGCGGGGGCGTGCGGGTTCCTGCCCAAGGACACCCGCCCCGACACCCTGCTGAACGCGATCCGCACCGTCGCGGCGGGAGACTCGATGCTGTCACCCGGCGCGACCAAGGCAGTCATCAGCCGGGCGCTGAGCCGCCCGGAGGCGCCGGCACCGGAGCGGCTGGCCCGGCTGACACCGCGCGAACGGGAGGTGCTGCGGCTGGTCGCGGCCGGCCGGAGCAACCAGGAGATCGCGGACGAGCTGGTCGTCAGTCCCCTGACCGCCAAGACGCACGTGGCCCGTATCCTCGCGAAGCTGGGCGCCCGCGACCGTGTCCATCTCGTCATCGCCGCCTACGAGGCCGGGCTCTCCTGACCGGCGCTGAAGCCTGACACGACGCTGAAGCGTTGACGGCCGGGCCGAACCGGTGCCCTCCGTACTCCGCGCGGAGTACGGAGAGGTGTCTTCCGTGGGCCGACGATCTGGGCGCGCGGACCTGGGAGCGTGATCCGCACGGAGTCGTCGACGCACCGAAGGAGCACGCACAGACATGGAACCGACCGAACAGGACCGAGGGCGACGGCCGCTCGGGCGCCGCGGTTTTATCGCCGGCGCGGCGGGGCTCGTCGCCGGCGCCGGATTGTCCGCGGCGGCCCTCGCAGGCCGCGACGACGGCACCGAGAACCGGGGGACGTCGCTCACCAAGAACGACATCGCGCTTCGCGATCAGGACCTGAAGTTCATCGGCACGGAGGAGACGTTCTCGACTCCTGCGCTGCTGAAGCTGAACTCCATCAATCAGGATCACATCGACTTCCTGGAGGAGATCGGTCTCTTGGATCTGGGCGGGCGGCGCATCGGCGACATGGACCAGGGCGGACTCGACGTCCAGATCCTCTCTGCGCACACGCCGTCCGTACAGAACGTCCCGGGGCGGAAGGGGATCGACCTCGCCTACCGCCTCAACCGGCAGCTCGTGGACGGGCCGATGGCCGACTACCCGGGCCGCTTCCAGGCTTTCGCCACCCTGCCGTTGCAGAGCCCCGAGGCGGCGGCGGACGAGCTGGAGCGCTCGGTGCGGGAAGACGGCTTCCTGGGCGCCCTGACCAACGGGCACATCACCGGGAAGTATCTCGATCACCCCGACCTCGAGCCCGTGCTGGCGCGTGCCGAGGCTCTCGACGTGCCGATCTACCTGCATCCGGGGTACCCGTCCGACGAGGTGTTCAAGATCTACTACAGCACGACATGGTCGGAGTACACGGAGGAGTTCCAGGACTACATCTTCAGCGGGTCCGGATACGGGTGGCACCAGGAGGTGCTGACCCAGTGCATCCGGATGATCGCGTACGGGGTCTTCGACAGGTTCCCCCGGCTGAAGGTCATCGTGGGGCACATGGGTGAAGGCCTTCCGTTCTACTACGAGCGGATCGCGGGAGACATGGGCGAGCCGACCGAGAACTCGCTGAAGAAGCCCTTCGAGCAGTACTTCCAGGACAACTTCTGGTTCACGACCAGCGCCTTCTTCCAGGACGACCTGCTCCATCTCCTGCTGAAGTACATCAGCGTGGACCGCGTGATGTTCGCGACCGACTACCCCTTCGCGAGCATCAAGGAAGGGACCGACTGGTTCCGAGCGGTCGATCTTCCGCGTGAGGACAAGGAGAAGATCGCGTTCCGCAATGCCGAGCGCCTGTTCGGCATCACGGTCTGACGCATCGCCTCGGCGGGCGGGCCCGCGGGTACACCTCGTGCTGGTGCCGCCCGGCCCGGCCGCGGGTGCAGAGGTCGTGTCCCTCATCGGTCATGTGCGCGGTTGGCAGACCTGGGGCTCCGTCACGTGGCCGCCGCCTCCGATCAGGACCGAGCGACTCCTGTTCCGTGAACCCGAGACCCGAGACCGCGCTGCAACCGTCGAGCTGAACGTCTCACCCGAGGTGGGCGCCTACATCGGTGGCTCTCGACCACGCCACGAGGTCGAGCGGACGATTCCCGCGGAGCCGAGGGGCGCCCGGGCCAGTTCATCGTCGATCTCAACGGGGCGATGATCGGGTTGGTCCAGCTCGACCGGCGCGACGCGGACCATCTGGCGGACAATCTGATCGGTCCCGCGGTCGGGAAGTCGAGCTGGGCCACCTGTTTCTGACGGGAGCGTGGGGCAGGGTTATGCCGCTGAGGCGTGTACGGCGGCACTGGATTGGTTCGCTCGTGCGCTCCCGGGCGAGCCGGTTAGGCCCGTGACCTTCACGGGTTGCCCGTGGCGAGACGGGGTGGGCCGGCCACGCACGACACCGTACGGGTTTCCGTAGTGACACGGCCTACGCCTCCGCGGGCAATGCGCATCGGAGACGACCAGGCGCACCCCGGTCAGGCCGCGGTAGTGCATCGGTCCTTCGCTCGGCTTGAAAACCTCATTGATGACACCGTTTCACGAGAGTTCTTTTTCGGCGCCCTCATCGGGCTTCCTCGCGGCATGCACGAACGCCGCATGCAGCCTGGGGCCCTCGCGGAGCATTCCCTTGGAGTCAAGGAGTAGTGGGCGTGAGATACGTCGACCATCGCGCAGTTCGAGGATGACCTCCGGATGAACAGCCCAGCGCGACCACTCCGGACGCCACTCACCGGGAGAAATTACTGCTGAATCGATATCTTCGAGCCGGAACCGAATAGTGCGGAACCGGCTTCGGATCACTACCTCGCTGCTCACGACAATCATTGTTCGCCCGGCGATGAACCACCAACTGAAAACCCTTACAAAACCCACGACCAGAGCAACGATCGCAATGAAAGGAAGGTAACTGCGAGCGGAACCGTCAATCAGACCGATGACGGGAACCCCAAGCATAACCACGCCCGAGATTATCGCTGACACATAGATTGGGCGCCAAAGTTGCGAGCGCTTGGATCGCAAAATGTACATACGTCAACCCTGTCCGATCATGCTGTTTCCAGCACTGCTGATCGCCAACGAAGTTGCCGTTCCGGCCATGTCCGGTGTCGCGTAACCCATACCGCAAGACGGTACCCTTCGAGGCTCAGGCATTGTCACCACGGACCCGCTCCAGATCCTGCAACGGGATGCCCCCGGGTCCAGGATTCACTTCACCAGTGCCGCCCTTTAGCGGTAGATGGTGCTCGGTCAGCAGCAGTGGTCGTGGTGTGTTCGCCGGTGCCGAGGTCCTCGCGTTCGATCTCGTAGCCGGGCCTCGGGTCGATAACGTGCACATCAGCTGAGGTACTTTGGCATTTGGAATTCATCGCCGGCCAGCAAGGGCCCACCGTGGAACCGCTGACTCACCTGGGCGACTTCCACCCCTACGGCTTGGACCAGGAGTACACCGCCGAACGGCAAGTCGGCTCGTACGAGCATGATGCCGGGGACGGTCTCGTCAATGTCACGTTGCACCACCGAGCTGTGGATGGAACGTCGCGCTGGGTAGACCTTTCCTCACACCGGGAGAACGACAGGCAGCCTCTCGAACTGCTTCTCACCTCGACTCTTGAGTGGCGGATCGCCGAGGAAGGTTCCCACGCGCCACGACCCGGCGCCCCGACAAGAACCGATGTCGTGGTGGTGGACGGAGCCGACACGGATGTCGACTTCATCTCTCTGGATGCCAGTGGGGTTGGAGTGGTCCCCGCCGGCGGACCTGGAATGAGGATCGCCCTGGTCATCGAAAGGTCCACCGACCCCGGGTGGCGTGACCAGAGGCTCTCGGTCACGCAGGTCAGCAACCTGACGGCTACGCACCAACGCCCTCTGCGCCACGCAGGTAGCTGCATCTCCGTGGTGCGAGTCCGTCAGAAACCGTGCCCGGGCTCGTCGCCACCGGATCCAACTGGCCAACGAAGAGAACCCCCGTGATGCCGTGTGCATCACGGGGGTTCTTCGTTCCGACTCTTCTTCGCCTTCGTCCTGGCGCTACTGCGACGGGTTAGTCGTCCGAGGCGACGACAATGAGCATGGACTCACGCGCCCGGTCGATCGCGACGAACTCATGGAAGTGCGTGTTGCTCACACCGCTGTAGGACCAAAGATCCCGTCCGACATCCTTGGGGCCATCGAGGCGATAGACCGTGCCACGGTCCAGCGTCCGCGACAGCAAGTGCTCCACTCGTTCGTGGGCGCGGACCGACATGGGCGGCTCGGTCAGTTCGTCATCCATCCAGCTGTGGACCGTACTGCGCGCTTCGGCCGCCGTGGCGAGGACGAGCATCTCGGTCGTGAGTGCCTCGGCACGCCATGGACCATGTCGATCTCGATGGTCAAGTCCCCGGGAGTGGTGTAGCGGTCGGTGATCCTGGTTGGGTCAGGCGCTGAGTTCGAGGACGGCGTTCACCTCCGTTCCGGTGGTGGTGGGG
>Ga0233375_1000144_pt1 | contig 42217 bp, 33 predicted proteins | sample ElkDunMinimDraft_10_FD_191539 | JGI IMG/M metagenome (GOLD analysis project Ga0233375, IMG submission 191539) | Fecal eukaryotic communites from dung pellets of Tule Elk in California, USA - Elk Dung E16 | ecosystem: Host-associated > Mammals > Digestive system > Large intestine > Fecal | place...
GGCAGCACGACGAGGGCGGCGCGCCATCGGCGCGCCGCCCCCGTCGTCGGTCGGTCAGCCCGCCGCGTTGGCGACCAGGCCCACGTCGGCGACCGACGTCAGCCCGCGGTGCCGGGGAACAATCCGCACGGTGTAGCCGAAGGGCCCGGACGCCTCGAGCCGCACGACTCCCGCGAACGAGTACCGCCCGAGCTCGAAGGTCTCGGCGACGTCGAGGGCCGCCACCGAGAAGGTGGTGAGCTCGTCGTTCTCCGTGACGCGCCCGTGCAGCACCTGGACCTCGACGTCCTGCGGGGTGAGGTCGCCGAGCGAGATGTACGCCTTGACGTGGAGCTCGTCGCCCACCTGCGGCACGTCGCTGACGCCGCCGGACTCGACGTGGTCCACGCGGACGTGGCTCCAGCCGGCACGCACCCGCTCCTTCCAGCGCGCGAGCTCGCGGGCGCCGGCGAAGTCGTCCTCGTCGAGCGCGCGGCCCGCCACAGCGGCCGGGACGTAGAGGTGGCGCACGTAGTCGGCGACCATGCGGGTGGCCTGCACCTTCGGGCCGAGCGTGGCCAGCGTGTGCCGGACCATCTCGAGCCAGTGCACCGGCAGCCCGCGCTCGTCGCGGTCGTAGAACCGCGCGGCGACCTGGTGCTCGATGAGGTCGTACAGCGCCGCGGCCTCGAGGTCGTCCCGGCGCTCGGCGTCGTCGACGCCGTCGGCGGTGGGGATGGCCCAGCCGTTCTCCCCGTCGAACCACTCGTCCCACCAGCCGTCCAGCACCGACAGGTTCAGCCCGCCGTTGAGCGCGGACTTCATCCCCGACGTGCCCGACGCCTCGAGCGGGCGCAGCGGGTTGTTGAGCCACACGTCGCAGCCGGGCAGCAGCGTCTGCGCCATCCCGATGTCGTAGTTGGGCAGGAAGACGATGCGGTGGCGCACGTCCGGCTCGTCCGCGAACCGCACGAGCTGCTGGATGAGGCGCTTGCCCTGGTCGTCGGCGGGGTGCGACTTGCCGGCGACGATGAGCTGCACGGGGCGCTCGGGGTCGGTGAGCAGGGCGCGCAGCCGGTCGGTGTCGCGCAGCATCAGGGTGAGGCGCTTGTACGTCGGCACCCGGCGCGCGAAGCCGATGGTGAGGACGTCGGGCGAGAGCACGTCGTCGAGCCAGCCGAGCTCGGCGGGGCTCGCGCCGCGCTGGTGCCACGAGGAACCCACCCGGGCGCGCGCGTCGGCCACGAGCTGGGCCCGGAGCTCGTGCCGGACCTCCCACAGCTCGGCGTCGCTCACGCCGTCGGGGCGCAGCCACCCGGACCCGGTGGCGATCTCCTCCGGGGTGAGCCGGGAGGCGGCCAGGTCGGCCAGCTTGCGGTCCACCCAGGTGGGCGAGTGCACGCCGTTGGTGATCGAGCCGATCGGCACCTCGGCGGAGTCGAAGCCCTGCCACAGCCCGTTGAACATGTCCCGCGACACGTCGCCGTGGAGCAGCGAGACGCCGTTCGCGCGGCCGCCCAGGCGCAGGCCCATCACGGCCATGTTGAACAGCAGCGGGTCGCCGCCCTCGTAGTCCTCGGCCCCGAGCTCGAGCACCCGCTCGACTGGGACCCCCTCGACGGCGTTGTCGAAGCCGAAGTACTGGGCGACGAGCCGGGCCTCGAAGCGGTCGATGCCGGCCGGCACCGGGGTGTGGGTGGTGAACACGGTCGAGGCGCGCACAGCCTCGCGCGCCGCGTCGAAGTCCAGGCCCCGCTCGGTCACGAGCTCGCGGATGCGCTCCACGCCCAGGAACCCGGCGTGGCCCTCGTTCATGTGGAAGACCTCGGGCGCGGGCGCGCCGGTGAGGCGCGACCAGACGCGCAGCGCCCGGACGCCGCCGACGCCCAGCAGCAGCTCCTGCTGCAGGCGGTACTCGCCGCCGCCGCCGTAGAGCCGGTCGGTGACCTTGCGCGCGAGCTCGTCGTTGTCCGGGATGTTCGAGTCGAGCAGCAGCAGCGGGATCCGCCCGACCGCGGCCGACCAGATGTTCGCGTTCAGCGTGCGGCCGCCGGGCAGGTCGATGCTCACCCGGGCCGGGGAGCCGTCCTCCTCGCGGACGAGCGTGAGCGGCAGGCCGTCGGGGTCGAGCACGGGGTACGTCTCGAGCTGCCAGCCGTCGCGGGTGAGCGACTGCTTGAAGTAGCCGGAGCCGTAGAGCAGCCCGACGCCCACGATCGGCACGCCGAGGTCGGAGGCGCTCTTGAGGTGGTCCCCCGCGAGGATGCCGAGGCCGCCCGAGTACTGCGGCAGCACCGAGGTGATGCCGTACTCCGGCGAGAAGTACGCGATCGACGCCGGCAGGTCGGCCTTGTCCTGCTCCTGGTACCAGCGGGGCGCGGTGAGGTAGCGCCGGAGGTCTGCGGCCGCGGCGTGGACCCGCCCGACGAACGCCTCGTCCTGCGCGAGCGCGGCGAGGCGCTCGGAGCCGAGCGCGCCCAGCAGGGCGACCGGGTCGCCTGCCACCTCGGCCCACAGCGCCTCGTCGACCGAGGCGAACAGGTCGCGGGTGGGCGCGTGCCAGGACCAGCGCAGGTTGTGGGCGAGATCGTCGAGATCGGCGAGCTCGGCCGGCAGAACAGTGCGGACGGTGAATCGTCGGATCGCTCTCACCTGCCCGACACTACGCAGGTCAGGCCGTTACGCACACCCGAACGGCGAGTCGAGCCTCTGGCGTGGGCGCGTCGTGTCCAGCAGATGCTCTGACCACCGCCGAGTGGATAGGTTCGGACCGTGACGCAGACACCACCGCAGGTCCCCCCGGCGACACAGCGTCGCGCCCGACCCTCCGCCCCCCGCCGACCGCGTGCCGACGGACCCCCCATCGGGCGCATCCCTGTCGTCGACGTCTCCCCCGTGGTCGACGCCGGCAGGTGGCCCGCGAAGGCCGTCGTCGGCGAGGCCGTCCCGATCCGCGCGACCGTCTTCCGCGAGGGCCACGACGCCGTCGCCGCGACCGCCGTGCTCGTGGGCCCCGACGGCCGCGACCGCGCGCGCACCCGCATGGTCGACATCGCCCCGGGCCTGGACCGGTTCGAGGGGCGGCTCGTGCCCGACTCCCTCGGGCTGTGGGGCTTCCGGGTCGAGGGCTGGTCCGACCCCTACGCGACGTGGGTCCACGACGCCACGATCAAGGTCGAGGCAGGGATCGACGTCGAGCTGATGCTCACCGAGGGCGCGCTGCTGCTCGGGCGCGCCGCCCGGCGCACCGGCCGGGAGAAGCTGCCGTCCGAGGCAGCCGAGGTGCTGCTCGCGGCCGTGTCCGCGCTGCGGGACACCGGGCGCCCCCCGCAGGCGCGCCTCGCGGCGGCGGTGAGCGACGAGGTGCGCGGGGTGCTCGACGAGCACCCGCTGCGGGACCTGGTCAGCCCTTCGCCCGTGTACCCGCTGCAGGTGGACCGCGAGCTGGCCCTCGCGGGCGCCTGGTACGAGATGTTCCCCCGCTCGGCGGGGGCGGTGCGGGACCCGGACACCGGGGAGTGGACGTCGGGCACGCTGCGCACGGCCGCGCTCGAGCTGCCCCGGATCGCGGGCCTCGGCTTCGACATCGTCTACCTGACCCCGGTCCACCCGATCGGCACGACGTACCGCAAGGGGCGGAACAACTCGCTCACCGCGCTGCCGGGCGACCCCGGCTCGCCGTACGCGATCGGCTCCCCCGACGGCGGGCACGACGCGATCGACCCCGCGCTGGGCACCTTCGAGGACTTCGACGCGTTCGTGGCGACGGCGCGCGGGCTCGGGCTCGAGGTGGCGCTGGACCTCGCGCTGCAGGCGTCGCCGGACCACCCGTGGGTCACGGAGCACCCCGAGTGGTTCACCACCCGCGCCGACGGGACCATCGCCTACGCCGAGAACCCGCCGAAGAAGTACCAGGACATCTACCCGCTCAACTTCGACAACGACCCGGAGGGCATCTACCAGGAGATCCGCCGGGTGCTGCAGGTGTGGATCGACCACGGGGTCACGGCGTTCCGCGTCGACAACCCGCACACCAAGCCGCTGACGTTCTGGGAGCGGTTGCTCGCGGACGTCCGCGCCACGCACCCCGAGGTCATCTTCCTGTCGGAGGCGTTCACGAAGCCGGCGATGATGCTCAACCTGGGGCGCATCGGGTTCCACCAGTCGTACACGTACTTCACGTGGCGGAACTCGAAGGCCGAGCTCGAGGAGTACCTCCGGGAGGTGTCCGGCGAGCAGGGCTCGTGGATGCGCCCCAACTTCTGGCCGACGACGCACGACATCCTCCCGCCGTACCTGCAGCACGGGGGCATCGCCGGGTTCGCCGTGCGCGCCGTCCTCGCGGCCCTCGGGTCGCCCAGCTGGGGGGTCTACTCCGGCTACGAGCTCGTCGAGAACGTGCCCCGGCCGGGCGTCGAGGAGCAGATCGACAACGAGAAGTACGAGTACAAGCCGCGCGACTGGGCGCTGGCCGACGATCTCGGCATCGCGCTGCTGATCGGCCGGCTCAACGAGATCCGGCGCCAGCACCCGGCGCTGCGCCAGCTGCGCGACCTCACCGTGCACCCCACGTCGGACGACGCGCTGCTGTGCTTCTCGCGGAGCCTCGATGCCCAGGACTCGCCCACAGGGAGGCCTGACACCATCATCGTCGTGGTGAACCTCGACCCCTTCCAGACGAGGGAGGGCCTGGTGTACCTCGACCTCGCCGCCCTCGGGCTGCCTCGACCGGGCAGCGCCCCCACCGGCCTCTTCGTCGCCCACGACGTGCTCTCGGACGAGACGTACGCCTGGGGCTCGACGGTCTACGTCCGCCTGGACCCCGCCGTCCGGTGCGCCCACGTGGTGCAGGTGGACCCGGCATGACCACCCTCCCCCCGGGGGCCCCCAAGGCCGGCCTGCCCACCGGCCCCGAGCACCCCGCCCACGGCGCCCTGCCCAACCGCCCGCAGCCGCTGGTGCCCCGTCCCCGCGCCGACCGCCCAGGCCTGTCCGACGACCCGGACTGGTACCGCACGGGCGTCTTCTACGAGGCCATGATCCGGGCGTTCTCCGACGGGAAGGGCGACGGCAGCGGCGACCTGCTGGGCCTGATCCAGCGGCTCGACTACCTGCAGTGGCTGGGCGTGGACGTGCTGTGGCTCCCGCCGTTCTACCCGTCGCCGTTGCGCGACGGCGGGTACGACGTCTCGGACTACACCTCGATCGCCCCCCAGTACGGCACCGCGCAGAACTTCATCGAGCTGATCAACGCCGCGCACGAGCGCGGGATCCGCATCGTCATCGACCTGGTGATGAACCACACCAGCGACGCGCACCCGTGGTTCCAGGCGTCCCGCTCGGACCCCGACGGCCCCTACGGCGACTTCTACGTGTGGAGCAACGACAACACGCGCTACCAGGACGCCCGCATCATCTTCGTGGACACGGAGACGTCCAACTGGACCTTCGACTCGGTGCGGCGCCAGTACTTCTGGCACCGCTTCTTCAGCCACCAGCCGGACCTGAACTTCGAGAACCCCCGCGTCGTGGACGCGATGATGGACGTGGCCCGGTACTGGCTGCAGATCGGCGTGGACGGCTTCCGCCTGGACGCGGTGCCCTACCTCTACGAGGCCGAGGGGACCAACTGCGAGAACCTGCCCGAGACGCACACGTTCCTGCGCCGGCTGCGCAAGATGGTCGACGACGAGTTCCCCGGCCGCATCCTGCTGGCCGAGGCGAACCAGTGGCCCGAGGACGTCGTCGAGTACTTCGGCACCGAGGAGGAGCCGGAGTGCCACATGGCGTTCCACTTCCCGGTGATGCCGCGGATCTTCTACGCGATCCGCGACCAGCGGGCCACGCCCATCGTGGACATCCTCGCGGACACGCCGCCGATCCCGAAGGGCGCGCAGTGGAGCACGTTCCTGCGCAACCACGACGAGCTGACGCTCGAGATGGTCTCGACCGAGGAGCGCGCCTCGATGTACGGGTGGTACGCCCCGGACTCCCGGATGCGCGCCAACATCGGCATCCGGCGCCGCCTGGCGCCGCTGCTCGACAACTCCCGCAGCGAGATCGAGCTCGCGCACGCCCTGCTGCTGTCCCTGCCCGGCAGCCCGTGCCTGTACTACGGCGACGAGATCGGGATGGGCGACAACATCTGGCTCGCGGACCGCGACGCGGTGCGCACGCCCATGCAGTGGACCCCCGACCGCAACGCCGGGTTCTCGACCGCCGACCCCGGCAAGCTGTACCTGCCGGTGATCCAGTCGCTGGTGCACAACTACAGCAACATCAACGTCGAGGCCCAGCTGGCGCAGCCGACGTCGCTGCTGCACTGGGTGCACGGGATGCTCGCCATCCGGCGGCAGCACCGCGCTCTCGGGCTCGGCGACCTCACCGTGCTCAAGGTCGACAACGACGCGGTGCTCGCCTTCCTGCGGTCCACGGACGACGAGACCATCCTGGTGGTCGCCAACATGGCGTCCACGCCCCGCTCGGCGACGGTGCGGGTCCCCGGCCACGAGGGCGAGCCCACCCAGGACGTCTTCGGCGGGGCCGAGTTCCCCGCGGTGTCCGCAGATGGCTCCATCCAGCTCACCCTGGGCTCGCGCGACTTCTACTGGCTACGGATCGGGGACTGATGACCACTGTCGGCGACGCCCAGGACCTCGCGGACGGCGAGATCGTCCGGCTGCTCGCCGACTGGCTGCCAGGCCTGCGCTGGTACCCCGTCAAGGGGGTCGTCGCAGCCCTCGAGGTGGTGGGCTCGCGCGAGCTCGCCGACCCCCGCGGCGAGGCCACGGTGCGGATCCTGGTCGTGCGCGCCACCGCGCCGGGCACGGACGTGGTGCTGCAGGTCCCGGTGACCCTGCGCTCCCCCGGCGCGGCGGGAGCACCGGCCGGCGCCGCGGTGATCGGCGTGGCGGGCGTCCCGCCTGTGGAGGTGCGCGACGGCTGCGGGGACCCCGCGTTCCTGCGCGCCTGGCTCGCCGCGGCCGACGGGCCGGGCGCCGCCGTCGACCCCGACCGTGCCCGCGTGCTCACCGGCGAGCAGTCCAACACCTCCGTGGTGCTGCCCGCCGTGCCGCAGGACGACGGCCCGGCCGCGACCCCCGGCATCCTCAAGGTCTTCCGGACGCTGTCACCGGGCGACAACCCGGATGTCGACGTGCCGCGGGCGCTCGCGGCGTACGGCTGGCAGCACGTCCCCCGCCCGCTCGGATGGCTCGAGGGCAGCTGGACCGACCGCGACCACACCGCTCGCGGCCACGTGGCGGTGCTCAGCCAGTTCCTGCCCGGGGCGGAGGACGGGTTCGAGCTCGCCTGCGCCATGGCGGGGCGGGGCGAGTCGTTCGCCGAGCACGCCCGCGAGCTCGGCGTGGTCATGGCCAGCATGCACGCCGCGCTGGCCGCGGCGCTGCCCGTGCCGCCACCGCCGCCCACCGTCCACCGGGCCAGCTCGGTCGCGCAGGCTGTGCGGGACAGGTTCCGCTGGGCCGCGGCAGCCGTCCCGGAGCTGGCGCCGTTCGCCCCCGCGGTGGAGGACCTCGCCGTCCGCACCCAGCACCTGGACCGGCTGCCGGCGCCGCAGCGCATCCACGGCGACCTGCACCTGGGCCAAGCCCTCTACGCGCACGAGGCGTGGTTCATCACCGACTTCGAGGGCGAGCCGCTGGCGCCCGTCGCGGCGCGGACCCGCCCGGACCTGGCCCTGCGGGACGTCGCCGGGATGCTGCGGTCCTTCGACTACGCGGCGGCGGTCGGCGCGGCGAGCGGCGCCGACGGCATCGCGGACGACGCCGCGGCCCAGGCCTGGACGGACGCGGCCCGCGCGGCCCTGCTGGCCGGGTACCGGGACGCCCGGCTGGCCGCCGGACCGCACCCGGGGACCGAGGAGGACCCCGCCGAGATCAGCCACGAGACGCGGGTCGAGGTGCTCCGGGCGCTCGAGCTCGACAAGGCGCTGTACGAGGCGGTCTACGAGGCGCGCAACCGCCCGGCCTGGCTGTCGATCCCGCTGCGGGCGATCGCGCGGCTGCTCTCCTGAGCGCCGGCCGCGCGGGCCGCGGGCGCCTCAGCCCGCCGCAGACGGCTTGGCGCCGTCGGACTCGGCCATGAGCTCCGCCGGGAGCCGCAGCCCGGACTGGCGAGGCGCCAGCTCGCTCTGCAGCACGAGCGCCGCCGCGCCCACCGCCGCCGCCTCCGAGGCGTTCGAGGAGATGGTCACGCGCACCGGGTGGCTGCCCCGGGCGAAGAACGACCGACCGAGCTGGTCCTCGACGGTGGGCAGGTAGATCGAGCCGGCCACCGCGAACGACGGCCCGGTGAGGACCACCAGGTCGACGTCCATGATGTTGGCCAGCGTCTGCGCCGCGACGCCGATGTACCGGGCCGAGCGCTGCAGGATCGCCTGCGCGGCGCCCTCCCCACGCAGCGCGGCCCGCGCCACCGCCGCGAACTGCTCGGCGACCGTGCGATCGGGCTGGCCCAGGTCGATCCCCTCGGCCTGCGCCGCGGCCACGACGGCGGCGGGGCCCGCGAGCGCCTCGACGCACCCTTGGCTGCCGCACCAGCACTCCGGGCCGTCCACGTCGACGCAGATGTGGCCGATCTCCCCGGCGTTGGAGGACGAGCCGCGGTAGACCGTGCCGTTCACCAGCACCCCGGCGCCGATCCCGGTGCCCATGTACAGGGCGGCGAACGCGGACGTCGTCTCGATGCCCCCGGCCCAGTACTCGCCGATCGCGGCGGCCGTGGCGTCGTTGTCGAGCAGCACGGGGACCCCCACCGCCTCCTCGAGGGCGTCGCCGAGGGGGTAGTCGGCCCACCGCTGCATGATCGGCGGCGCCAGCACCATCCCGACGGACGCCGTGATGGGCCCGGGCGACACCACGCCGATGCCGAGGACGCGGGCGTGGTCGACGCCGACCCGGTTGACCATCGCGTCGATCTCGCCGACCATCCGGGCGACGACCTCCTGGGGGTCGTCGGACCCGGCGCCGGACTTGCGCCACCGGGCGACGATCGCCCCGCCGAGGTTCGCCAGCACGTACGTGATGCCCGCGTGGTCGAGGTGCACGCCGACGGCGTACCGGGCGCTCGGGTCGAGCTGCAGCAGCCGGCGGGGCTTGCCCCCGGTGGACTCGGCGCGCCCGGCCTCGACGACGAGCCCCTCGTTCATGAGCCGTCGGACGACGGTCGAGATGGTGGCCCCGGTGAGGCCGGTGGCGTGGGTCAGCTCGACCCGGCTGATGGTGCCGGCCGCCCGGATGACGTCGAGGATCGCCGACCGGCTGCTGGTGTGCGCCATGCCGAGGCTCGTGCTGCTCACGCTGGGTCTCCTGTCCGGTCGGGCGCGCGTCCTGGTCCCCGCGCCACGTCGCCCGGGCGACGGCGTGGTCGCGCCCGGGGCCCGCGGCTCGCCCGACTGTGCTCGCTCGCCAAAGAGTGCCACAGGATCGTGACGTCCCTGCCGCGTTCGCCCGGCGCCCTCGGCCGCGCGCCGTCAGGCCGACGCCGACAGCTCGCGCAGGCGACGCTCGGGGTCGGGCGCGGCCTCGGCCAGCAGCCGCGTGTACTCGTGCTGCGGGTTGAGGATGACGTCGTCGGCCGGGCCGCGCTCCACGATCTGGCCCCGGTACATCACCAGGATCTCGTCCGAGAAGTGCCGGGCCGTGGCCAGGTCGTGCGTGATGTAGAGGACGCCCAGGTTCTCCTCCCGCTGCAGGCCCGCCAGCAGGTTGAGCACGCCGAGCCGGATGGAGACGTCGAGCATGGACACGGGCTCGTCGGCCACCAGGATGCCGGGCTCGGGGGCCAGCGCCCGCGCGATCGCCACGCGCTGCCGCTGCCCGCCGGACAGCTCGTGCGGGCGCCGCCGGGCGAACTCGTCGGACGAGTCCAGGCGCACCCGCTCGAGCAGGGAGCGCACCTTCGCGCGCACCTCCTCGGGCGAGAGCCCCCGCTGGTGGAGCCGGATCGGCCGCTCCAGGTGGTGCTCGATCGTGTGGTACGGGTTGAGCGACGCGAATGGGTCCTGGAAGACCATCTGCACCTCCTTGCGGTACTCCCGCAGGCCGGCGCCGCGCCGGCGCACCGGCTTCCCGTCCATGACGATCTGCCCGCTGGTGGGCCGCTCGAGCTGCATGAGCAGCTTCGCGATGGTCGACTTGCCGCTTCCCGACTGGCCCACCAGCGCGACGGTGCGCCCCGGCGCCAGCGTGAAGCTCACGTGGTCCACGGCCGTCAGGGTCGACGAGCGGAAGCCGCTGCGCAGGTGGTACTCCTTCACCACGTCACGCACCTCGAGGGTGGTCATCGTGCCTCCTCCTCGTCGACGCCGGCCTCGACGAGCACGGGCTCGTCGACGCCCGAGCGGATGAACCCGCCGCGGGCGCCGGTCAGGCTCGGGAAGGACCCGAGCAGCTTCTTGGTGTACTCGTGCTGCGGCCGGGTGTAGAGCGTCATCGCGTCCGCCAGCTCGACGACCTCGCCCTCGCGCATGATGGCGATGCGGTCGCTGATCTCCAGCAGCAGCGGCAGATCGTGCGTGATGAAGATGACCGCGAATCCCAGCTCGGACCGGAGCCGGGTGATCTCCCGCAGGATCTCGCGCTGCACCACCACGTCGAGCGCCGTGGTGGGCTCGTCCATGATCATGACCTGCGGGTCGAGCGCCATGGCCATCGCGATCATCACGCGTTGCCGCATCCCGCCCGAGAGCTCGTGCGCGAACGACGAGAGCCTGGCGCGGTCCACCCCGACCCGCTCGAGCAGCTCGCCGCACCGCTCGACCCGCTCGGCGCGGCCCATGTCGGGCCGGTGGGTGGTGAAGATGTCCTCGAGCTGGGCCTGGACGCTGATCACCGGGTTGAGCGAGTTCATCGCCCCCTGGAACACCATGGCGATCCGGTCCCACCGGAAGGCCCGCAGGTCCTCGCCGTGCAGGGCGCCCAGGTCGATCTCGTAGCCCTCCCGCGAGTGGAACACCGCGCGGCCGCTCGTGATCACCGCGGGGGGCTTGAGGAGGCGGTTCACCCCGTACGCGAGGGTGCTCTTGCCGCAGCCGCTCTCCCCCGCGAGGCCGAGCACCTCGCCGCGGCCCAGCGACAGGGTCACGTTCCTCACCGCGTGCACCACCGGGTCCACGAGGTAGTCGATGCTCAGGTCCTCGATGGTGAGCACCGGGTGGGGCGACGTGCCCGCCGGGGTCGCGGCGGACGCGGCGGCGGGCATGGGCGCGGAGGCGGGCGTGGTCGTCACAGCGTGGACTCCTTCGCGCTCTGGAGCTGGGCGCGCGACATGCGCCACGAGCGCCGCACCGCGCGGGTCTGCGAGCGCAGTTTGGGGTTGATGATCTCGTCGATCGAGAAGTTGATGAGGGACAGCGCGGCGCCGAACAGCGCGAGCATCAGGCCCGGCGGGATGAACCACCACCAGGCCCCGAGCCGCAGCGCGAGCCCGTTCTGCGCGTAGTAGAGCATGGTGCCCCAGGTGAACGAGCCCGAGGCCCCGAGGCCGAGGAAGGACAGGCCCGCCTCGCCGAGGATGGCGAAGATGACCGCGAACACCACCTGCGACGCGAGCAGCGGGATCAGGTTGGGCAGCACCTCGACGGTGAGGATCCGCCAGGACCGCTCGCCGCTGACCCGTGAGGCGAGCACGTAGTCGCGGTTCCGCAGCGAGAGCGTGAACCCGCGCAGCACGCGCGCCGAGCCGGCCCAGCTGGTCAGGGCGAGCACGAACGCGATCAGCCACACGCTCTTGTCCGGCACGTAGCTCGAGATGACGATGACGAGCGGGAGGCCCGGGATCACCAGCATCACGTTGCTGAACAGCGAGAACGACTCATCGACCACGCCTCCCACGTAGGCGCCCACGACACCGAAGAACGTGGAGAGCACGAGGGTCAGCACGCCCACCACGAGCCCGATGGTCAGCGATCCGCGGGTCGCGTGCGCGAGCTGGGCGAAGACGTCCTGCCCGGTCTGCGTGGTGCCGAGCAAGAAGCCGCCGCCGGGGGCGCTCAAGCCGACGTTGTCGACCCTGGAGGGGTCCCCCACGAGGTACGGCCCGATGAGGCCGAACAGCGCGATCGCGCCGGCGATGGACAGCCCGATGCCGAGCTTGAGCGTCATGGGCGGCAGCGAGCGCCTGCGCGTGCGGCCGCTGGGGGCCGGCAGGTGCGACTCGCTCTCCGCGATCGTCGGGTCCTGGGTGGTCAGTGCCATCAGAGGTTCCTCCTACGCCCGGGCCCGCGTGCGCGGGTCGATGATCGTGTAGAGCAGGTCGACCAGGAGGTTCGCTCCGAGGACGGACAGGGTGATCACCAGGAAGATGCCCTGCATCAGCGCGTAGTCGTTGCTGTTGACGGCCTGCAGCAGCGCCGACCCGATCCCCGGGTAGGAGAAGACGGCCTCCGTGACGATCGAGCCGGCCACCACGAAGCCCAGCGAGATCGCGAAGCCCGCGATCGACGGGAGCACCGCGTTGCGGGCGGCGTAGGTGCGCATGATGCGCCCCGGCTTCAGGCCCTTGGCCTCGGCGGTGAGGATGTAGTCCTCCGACAGGGTCGAGACCATCATGTTGCGCATCCCGAGCATCCAGCCGCCGATCGACGAGATGACGATCGTGAGCGCCGGGAGGGTGCCGTAGTAGAGCACCGACGAGATGAACGGCCAGCTCAGGCCTATGGACGTGGTGTACACGTCGTAGCCCCCGTTGAGCGGGAACACCTGCCACACGCTGCCGAACGCGAAGAGCAGGATGAGGGCGAGCCAGAAGTACGGCACGGACTGGAGCATCGTCGTCACGGGGATGACGTTGTCCAGCCACGAGCCGCGCTTCCAGCCCGCCAGGGTGCCCAGCCCGATCCCGACCAGGAACGAGATGATCGTGGCGATCCCGATCAGGCCGATCGTCCACGGCAGGGTCTGCGAGATCACCTTGGCCACCGGTGTGGGGAAGTAGACCACCGAGGTGCCGAGGTTCCCGGAGAAGATCTGGCCGAGGTAGGCGATGTACTGCTGCCACAGCGGCTGCTGCGAGTCGGTGCCGAGGAGGAGCTCGATGGCGTGACGGGTGGACGGCGTGACCGGCCCTCGCGTCGCGAGCTTCGAGATCATGATGTCGACGGGGTCGCCCGGCATCCACCGCGGGATGAGGAAGTTCAGCGTGAGCGCGGCCCACAGGGCCGCCACGTAGAACCCCAGCTTCTGCAGGACGTATCTCATGTCGCTCTCCCTCGTCGACAGCGCCCCTCGGCGCCGACTCGCATGCGTCGTGCGGGTGGGGCTACTGGGTGACGGGCGTGATCGTCTTGAGGATGATCCCGTTGTCCCAGGCCTTCCAGGACGCCGCGAACGCGTACTTGTCGTCGTTCGTGGGCCAGCCCTCCGCGCGGCTCGTGTTGAACTCGGTGAGCGTCGAGTTGATGTAGATGGGGATGTACGGCAGGTCGTTCACGATCTGCTCCTGCACGATCGCGTACTGCGCGAGCTGCTCGGCCTCGTCGTTGGTGGATCCCGCCGCGCGGACCGCCGCGTCGACGACCGGGTTGGAGTAGCGGGCGAAGTTGCCGGAGATCGCGGACTCGCCCACCGGGGTGGTGTTGTCGCTGTGGTAGCGCTGGTTGTACGGGTAGTACGGGTTCGGCGAGGCGTAGAGGCCGATCGAGTCGAGCGACAGCTGGAAGGTGCCGCCGGTCTGGTTGGCGTTCCACTCGTTCCACGAGAGCTGGGTCGGCGTGAGGTCGATGCCGACCTCCTTGAGCTGCTGCCTCATCGCGTCGTTGAGCGAGATGTAGTCGCTCCAGCCGGTGACCGTCTGGATGGTGAGGGCGAGCTTCTGGCCGTCCTTGACGCGGATGCCGTCGGCGCCGAGGGTCCAGCCCGCGTCGTCGAGGATCTTGTTCGCCGTGGCCGTGTCGGCGGTCTGCGGGGCGACCTTGTGCTCGGGGTCGACGATCCACTTCGCGTCGCGCTCGGGCAGCAGCAGCGTCGGGCTGCCCTCGCCCGCGAACCCGCCGCCGGCGAGCTTGTTGAGCTGGGTGCGGTCGATCGCGTGGTAGATGGCCTGGCGGACGGCGACGTCGGTCTGCGGGCCCTCGCACCCGAGCTCCGCGTTGGAGCAGGTGTAGATGGACGTGGTCAGCGCGGGGGTGTTGACGTAGGCGAGGTCCTCCTGGTCCTTGAGCAGCTGCTCGAGGCCCGGCAGGAAGGCGCTCATCCAGTCCACCTGCCCGGCGGTGAGCGCGGCGCTGGCGGCGTCGGCAGTCTCGAGGGAGATGTAGCGCACCTCGTCGATGGCGGGCTTGCCCTCCTCCCAGTAGTCGGCGTTCTTCTCGAGCGCGTAGCTCTGAGCGGAGAAGCTCTTCACCTTGAAGGCCCCGGTGCCGACCGGGTTGGAGTTGACCTCGGTGACCGGGTCGGCGACGTCCTTCCAGATGTGCTCGGGGACGATGCCGCGGTTGCCGAGGATCTCGGGCTCCTGCATGAAGGACTGCTCGGTGAACGAGAGCACCACGGTGTTCTCGTCGGTGGCCTCGGCGGTGGCGGCCAGGCCGGTGGTGTTGAGCTCGGGGGTCTCGTTGACGAGGTTGAACGTGAACGCGACGTCGGCGGCGCTGAACGGCTCGCCGTCGTTCCACTTCACGCCCTCGCGCGTGGTGATGGTCAGCTCGGTGCCGTCCTCGTTCCACTCGTGGCCGGTGGCGAGCATGGGCGTGGGCTCGGACTCGGAGGCGAGGTTGTACCAGTAGAGCGACTCGAAGATCACGCCGAGCGTGGGCTGCAGCGCGGTGGGCGAGAACGGGTTGAAGTTCTCGGTGATGGTGCCGGTGGCTCCGTTGAAGACGGTGATGGCGGATCCGCTTGCCCCGTTGGCGCCAGCGGTGTCGGATCCGGAGCAGGCGCTCAGGCTGAGCGCGGCGACCGAGGCGACGGCTGCCGCGGTCCAGGCCAGGCGCCTCCCGGGGCGCCGAGTGAAGAGGAGCATCTGTGATCCCTCGGTCTGGTCGTCACCACGTCGTGACGAGGTTGTGCTGAGACCTTCCGCGACGTCCCTGTCGGCGGCGCGGCACTGCGTCGGGCCACTCAGCGGTTACTTTCTTAACTGTCCAAAGTATCGCTGTCAAGGATTGTGTCCTCTTTGTGACCTGCCCTGCGTGACCTGGGCAATCGGTGCGGATCACCCACGGGTCGCGCGCAGCAGCACCAACCGCTCCGGGAAGAGCACCGGCGCCTCCACACCGACCTCCGCGAGCACGCGGCCCGGCAGCCGCACCCCCTCGGGGGTCCACCACGGCAGCACGAGCGAGCCGCTCGCCACACCGTCCACGACGTCGCCCGGAGCCTGCGGGCGCAGGTGGTACGTGGCCTGCGGGTCGAGCCCCGGGAAGGTCACCCGGCCGGTCGGGTAGGCCGCCGAGGTGGCGGTCGCGACCACGGCGAACAGCGCGTCCGAGCCGTCCTGCGCCACCACGCCGTGCACGTCGTAGGCCGGGTCGGCCACGTCGGCGTGCACCGCCACGCCGGTGTGCAGCAGCGAGCGCACCTCCTTGTACAGCCCGATCCACGCCGCGAGCTCCGCGCGCTCGTCCGCGTCGGCCTCGCGCAGGTCCCACTCGACGCCCAGGTGCCCGAACAGCGCCGTTCCGGCACGGAAGGACAGCGGGTGGCGGCGCCCGGTCGAGTGCGCGGAACCCGAGCCGACGTGCGCGCCCATCACCTCGAGCGGGACCAGCAGGTTGGTCCAGCGCTGGATCTGCTGGCGCTCCAGGGCGTCGATGCAGTCGCTGGTCCACACCCGGTCTGTCCGCTCCAGGATCTCCAGGTCGACACGGCCGCCGCCGGACGAGCACGACTCGACCTCGACCTCCGGGTGCAGCGCGCGCAGCTCGTCGAGCAGCCGGTAGACCGCCCGGGTCTGCCCGTGCACGCCGCCCACGCCGCGCGACCCGTGGCCCGCGTCGACCAGGTCCCGGTTGTGGTCCCACTTGAGGTACGCGATGGGGTACTCGGTCAGCAGCGCGTCCAGCCGCCCCAGGATGTACGCGAACGCCTCCGGGCGGGCGAGGTCGAGCACCTGCTGGTGGCGCGCCTCGCGCGGGAGGCGGCTGGGCGCCTGGAGCATCCAGTCCGGGTGCGCGCGGGCCACGTCCGAGTCGGGGTTGACCATCTCCGGCTCGACCCACAGCCCGAACTCCATGCCCAGGCCGGTCACGTGGTCCACGAGCGGCCCGAGGCCGTCCGGCCAGGCCTCCGCGGAGACGAACCAGTCGCCGAGCCCGGTGGAGTCGTCGCGGCGCGAGCCGAACCAGCCGTCGTCGAGCACGAAGCGCTCGACGCCGACGGCCGCCGCCGCGTCCGCGAGGTCCGTCAGCCGCTCGAGGTCGTGCTGGAAGTACACCGCCTCCCACGTGTTCGCCACGACCGGGCGGGGACGTCGTGGGTGCTGCGGGCGGGCGCGCATCCACTCGTGGAAGCGCGCCGCGAGCGCGTCGAGCCCGTGGCCGTGGGAGCCGTACAGCCACGGTGTCGTGTACGACTCCCCCGGCGTGAGCCGCACCTCCCCGGGCAGCAGCAGCTCGCCGCCGCCCAGCAGCCCGGGGTTGTAGTGGCTGCGCTCGGCGAGCGAGCGGTGGTTGCCCGACCACGCGACGTGCACGCCCCAGACCTCGCCGCGCCGGTGCGCGAACCCCGGCACGCCCGCCACCAGCACGTGCGCGGCGTCGTAGCCGGTCCGCCCGCGCCGGTTCTCCCGGAGCCGGGCGCCGTGCGTGAAGGCCGTCCGCTGCGGGCTGCGCTCGCGCAGGTGCCGGCCGGTGAAGTCGAGCAGCTCGGTGGCCCGCGCCGGCACGGGCAAGGTGAGCAGCACCCCGTCCACCGTGAAGACGCCGCGCCCGATGCTCGTGAGCCGCGCCTGCTGCCGCACGAGGCCTTGCGCGGTGAGCTCGAGCACGAGCCGCAGCTCGAGGCCGGCGTGCTCGTCCCCCGCGTCGACGACGAGCCGTTGCGCGCCGTCCGAGCCGTGCTCGAGCCGGGCCGCGGCGACCCGGAAGGCCGTGGAGAAGTCGGCCCCGTCACGGTGCCCGGACAGGCCGGGGGCGCCCAGGTAGCCGGCGGACTGCTCGGGCAGCACCGCGATCTCGACCTCGCCGTCCACGGGGAAGCCGAGGGGCGTGGGCCGGGCGCCGGTGCGCAGGGCCGCGAGGGCGCCGGGGTCGAGCGGGCCGAGGTCGGCGCCCCAGTGCAGGACCCGTGGCAGCGTGCCGCCGCCGAGGTCCACCACCACGCCGACCCCCGCGGCGCGGAGCTGGACGATCGAGCCGCCGACGTCGACCCCCGGCGGCCGGCCGTGGGCTGGCGTGCTGCGCGGTGTCGTGGTGTGTTGGTGCACAGCGTCGTGCGTTGTCACAGGTCGGCTCCCTCGTCGGCTGGATGGCACGACGATAGGGCAGAAGGGTTTGACTTACTTTGTTCAGTTGCCTAAGAATGCATCCACCAGGGTCCTCGCCTCGATGACCGAGGGTGCGCGCAACGGTGCGCGCACCGACGCGAGGGCCCGCAGAGGCAGGGAGCGCCCCGGATGAACGCACAGGACCTGCACGACGGATGGACCCTGCGGGCCACGGCCGGCCCCGTCCCCACCGAGGTCGCGGGACGAGAGGTCGCCGCGGAGGTCCCCGGCGCCGTCCACACCGACCTCCTCGCCGCGGGCCTCATCCCCGACCCCTACCTGGACGAGAACGAGACGGCGCTCGCGTGGCTGCACCGCGCCGACTGGCGGTACACCCGCCCCCTGACGCTCGCCCCCGCGGGCGACGACGAGCGCGTCGACCTGGTGTTCGAGGGCCTCGACACGGTGGCCGACGTGCGGCTCGACGACCGCCTGATCGGCAGCACCGCCAACCAGCACCGCTCCTACCGCTTCGACGTGCGCGACGCCGCCGACGGGACGCCCCGCACCCTCGCCGTGGACCTGGCCTCCGCGCTCCAGCACGCCGAGGCCCTCGAGTCCCGGCTCGGGGCCCGCCCCGCCGCCTACTCCCACCCCTTCAACATGGTCCGCAAGATGGCGTGCAGCTTCGGCTGGGACTGGGGCCCCGACCTGCAGACCGCCGGCATCTGGAAGCCCGTCCGCGTCGAGCGGTGGCGCACCGCCCGGCTGGCCGAGGTCCGCCCGCTGGTCACCGTCGACGCCGAGGGGTTCGGGCGCGTCGCGGCGCACGTCCGGGTCGAGCGGTCCGGGCTCGGCGGCTCCGCGGGCACGACGCTCGTGGTGCGGGCCCACGTCGCGGACGTCGAGGCCCAGGCGGTCCTGCCCCCCGGCGAGGACACCGCCGTCGTCCACCTCGCCGTCCCGCACGCGCCCCTGTGGTGGCCGGTGGGCCACGGCGCCCAGCCGCTGCTCGACCTGGACGTCGTCCTCGAGGCGGCGGGCGCGGACCAGGACGCCGCCCCCGCGGCGTTGGACGCCTGGCGCCGCCGCATCGGGTTCCGCACCGTCGAGCTGGACACCCACCCCGACGAGTTCGGCTCCTCCTTCACGCTGCGCGTCAACGGCCGCTCGATCTTCGTCAAGGGCGCCAACTGGATCCCCGACGACCACCTGCTGACCCGGGTCACCCGCGCGCAGGTCGCCCGCCGGGTGGACCAGGCGGTCGGCGCGAACCTCAACCTGCTGCGTGTCTGGGGCGGCGGCGTGTACGAGTCGGAGGACTTCTACGACGTCTGCGACGAGCGGGGCGTCCTCGTGTGGCAGGACTTCCTGCTGGCGTGCGCGGCGTACCCCGAGGAGGACCCGCTCTGGGACGAGCTCGAGGCGGAGGCCCGGGAGAACGTGGCCCGGCTGACCCCGCACCCGTCGCTCGTGCTGTGGAACGGCGGCAACGAGAACCTCTGGGGCTTCGAGGACTGGGGCTGGAAGGACCGGCTGGACGGCGCGACGTGGGGCCGGCGGTACGCGACCGAGCTGTTCCCCGCCATCGTCGCCGAGCTCGACCCGACGCGCCCCTACATGGACGGCAGCCCGTACTCCCCCGCCACCGCGCCCGAGGGCACGCACCCGAACGACCCCGACCACGGCACCCACCACGAGTGGGAGGTCTGGAACCGGGTGGACTACGCGGCGTACCGGGACGCGGCGCCGCGGTTCTGCTCGGAGTTCGGCTTCCAGGGCCCGCCGACGTGGGCCACCCTGCAGCGCGCGGTCCGGAACCCCGACGGGTCGCCGCTCGCCAAGACGGACCCGGTGTTCCTGCTGCACCAGAAGGCCGACGACGGCAACGGCAAGCTCGACCGCGGCCTGGCGCCGCACCTGGGCGTGCCCGAGGACTTCGCCGACTGGCACTGGGCCACCCAGCTCAACCAGGCCCGGGCCGTCCAGCACGCCATCGACCACTACCGCTCCTGGTGGCCGCGCACCACGGGCGCCATCGTGTGGCAGCTCAACGACTGCTGGCCGGTGACGTCGTGGGCCGCGGTCGACTCCGACGAGCGCCGCAAGCCGCTGTGGCACGCGCTGCGGCACGCGTTCGCCGACCGGGTGCTCTCGGTGCACGAGCGCGAGGGCCGGCGCGTCCTGGCGGTGGTCAACGACAGCCCCGACCTGTGGCATGGCGTGGTGGCCCTGCGGCGCGAGCTCTTCGACGGGACGCCGCTCGCCGCGGCGTCCCAGCCGGTCAGCGTCGGCGCGCGCTCGGTGGCCCTGATCCCGCTGCCCGAGGATGTCGCCACGCCGGGCGACCCTGGCCGCGAGGTGCTCGTCGCCGAGCTCGACGACGTCCGCGTGGCGCACCTGTGGGCCGAGGACGTCGACCTCGACCTGGACCCCTCGCCGGTCGAGGCCGTGGCCACGCCGGCGGACGGCGGGTACCGGGTGGACGTCACGGCGCGCTCTCTCGCGCGTGACGTCACCCTGCTGGTGGACCGGCTCGACCCGGACGCCGTGGTGGACGACGCCCTCGTGACGCTGCCGGCTGGCGCCCGGGCGACGTTCTGGGTGCGCACGTCCGCGCGCCTGGACGAGGCCGCCCTGGTCACGGCGCCGGTGCTCCGGACGGCGAACGACCTGCGTGCGGTGCGGCTCGCCGAGGACGCGCCGCTGGTGGGCACGCCCGCCGAGTGACCCGAGCGGCCCGCCGACCACGGCGATCGGGACCCGCGCGCGCCGCGCTGGTGTAGCGTGCGGGGTACGTACCGTCCAGTCGGTATTGCGCTTCGTCCCGCTCTTGGGGCAGCGGCGCCCGTGGGGCACGACGTCGTGCCCGCTCGGACAGGAGCCACGCGATGCAGATCCTCGGCGCCGTGCTCGAGTCGGTGGGCGCCCCGGCGCCGTACGCCGCCTCCAGGCCGCTCGCCGTGGGGCCGCTCGAGCTCGACCCGCCCCGCGCCGGCGAGGTGCTCGTGCGGATCGAGACGGCGGGCGTCTGCCACTCCGACCTCTCCGTGGTGGACGGCGCGCGGGCACGGCCCACCCCGATGCTGCTGGGCCACGAGGCCGCCGGCATCGTCGAGGAGCTGGGCGCGGGCGTCGACGGCCTCCAGGTGGGCGATCGCGTCGTCATGACGTTCCTCCCCCGGTGCGGGCGCTGCGCCGCGTGCGCGAGCGACGGCCGGCTGCCGTGCCCGGCGGGCAGCGCGGCGAACGGCGCGGGCGCGCTGCTGGGCGGCGGCGTGCGGTTGCACCGCGACGGGCAGCCGGTCGCGCACCACCTCGGCGTCTCCGCCTTCGCGTCCCACGCCGTGGTCGACCGCGCGTCAGTGGTCCGCGTGGACCCCGACGTGCCGCCCGACGTGGCCGCGCTCCTCGGGTGCGCCGTCCTCACCGGCGGCGGGGCGGTGGCCAACGCGGCCCGGCCCGCGCCGGGCGAGACCGTCATGGTCGTCGGGCTCGGCGGCGTCGGCCTCGCGGCGGCGCTCGTGGCGCGCGCGCTCGGCCACCACGTGATCGGCGTGGACAGCAACGACGCCAAGCTGGCGCACGCCCGCGCCTGCGGAGTCGAGGAGGCCCTCTCCCCCGAGCACCTCCTCGACTCGGGCCGCGTCGCGCCCGTGGTCATCGAGGCGGCCGGCCACCCGCGCGCCTTCGAGACCGCGCTGGCCGCCACCGCCCCCGGCGGGCGCACCGTGACCGTGGGGCTCCCCTCCCCCGACGCCCGGGCCGCCGTGTCGCCGCTCCTGCTCACCGCCGAGGCCCGCACGATCATCGGCAGCTACCTCGGCTCCGCGACGCCCGAGCGCGACGTCCCCCGGTACGCGCGGCTGTGGCGCGAGGGGCGCCTCCCCGTCGAGCGGCTCATCTCCGCGCGCATCACACTCGAAGGCGTCAACGAGGCGATGGACGCGCTCGCCGAGGGCCGCGCGCTGCGCCAGCTCATCCACCTCGACGGCCACGCCGGCGAGCATCCTGAACCCGAGCGGAAGGACCAGCACTCCCATGGCTGAGACACGAGTCGCGATCGTCACCGGGGCAGCACGCGGGATCGGCGCGGCGATCGCCCGCCGCCTGGCGGCCGACGGGAGCCACGTCGCCGTGCTCGACCTGCGCGAGGAGGACACCGCCACCACCGTCCAGGCGATCGTCGACAAGGGCGGGCGTGCCATCGGCATCGGCGCGGACGTGGCCTCGGGGCCCGACGTGCGGGCCGCCGTGGCGCGGACCGTCGAGGAGCTCGGCGCCCCCACGGTGCTCGTCAACAACGCGGGCATCCTGCGGGACAACCTGCTGTTCAAGATGGCCGACGAGGACTGGGACGCCGTCGTCTCGGTGCACCTGCGCGGCGCGTTCCTCATGGCCCGCGAGGTGCAGCGCCACCAGGTCGAGGCGCGGTGGGGCCGGGTGGTCAACCTGTCGAGCACCTCCGCCCTGGGCAACCGCGGGCAGGCGAACTACGCGGCGGCGAAGGCGGGGCTGCAGGGCTTCACCAAGACGCTGGCCATCGAGCTGGGCCCGTTCGGCATCACGGCCAACGCCATCGCCCCCGGCTTCATCGCCACCGACATGCTCCGCGCCTCGGCCGCCCGCCTGGGCATCACCTTCGAGGAGTACCTCGACGCCGCCGCGCAGCAGATCCCCGTGCGCCGGGTCGGCCAGCCCGACGACATCGCGGCCGCCGCGTCGTACCTCTGCTCGGACGAGGCGTCGTTCGTCTCGGGCCAGGTGCTGTACGTGGCCGGCGGGCCGCAGGGCTAGGGGGTCCGCCGTGCGCGCCTTCGCCAGCCCGGCCGCCCTGCTCGACGCGGCGGGCGCGGACCTCGGCGCCGGGGAGTGGCTCCCCGTCGAGCAGGACCGCGTCGACGCGTTCGCCGCCGCGACGGACGACGAGCAGTGGATCCACGTCGACCCCGAGCGCGCGGCCGCGGGCCCGTTCGGCGCCCCGATCGCGCACGGCTACCTCACGCTCTCGCTGCTGCCCGCGCTGACCTCGTCGCTCCTGGTCGTGGACGGGGTCACGATGGCCGTGAACTACGGGCTCGACCGCGTGCGGTTCCTCCAGCCGGTGCGCGTCGGCTCCCGGGTGCGGGCCACCGGCACGGTCGCCGACGCGCGGCGGGTGGACCTCGGGGTCCGGCTCACGCTCCATGTGGCGGTCGAGATCGACGGCGCCGAGAAGCCCGCGCTGGTGGCGGACGCGATCTCGGTGCTCGCCGGCTGAGCCCTCACCCGCTGATCCCTCGCCGGCGTCGCCGCGCGACGTCAGCGGAGCCGCGCGAGGTCAGCGGAGCCGCTCGAGCACCATCGCCATGCCCTGGCCGCCGCCCACGCACATCGTCTCGAGGCCGTACCGCCCGTCGGTCGCGGCCAGGCCGTTGAGGAGGGTCGCGGTGATCCGGGCCCCGGTCATGCCGAACGGGTGCCCGACGGCGATGGCGCCGCCGTGGACGTTCAGGCGCTCCGGGTCGACGCCGAGCTGCCGCGCGGAAGGCAGCACCTGCGCGGCGAAGGCCTCGTTGACCTCGACCAGGTCCATGTCGTCGATGCCGAGCCCGGCCCGGGCCAGGGCCTGCCGGCTCGCCTCGACGGGCCCCAGGCCCATCACCTCGGGCGAGAGCCCGCTGAGGCCGGTCGACACGATCCGGGCGAGCGGCGCGAGGCCCAGCTTGTCGGCGAGCGTCTCGCTCATGACCACCAGGGCGGCCGCGCCGTCGTTGAGGGCGCAGCAGTTCCCCGCCGTCACGGTGCCGTCCGGCCGGAACACCGGGTCCAGGCCGGCCAGCGAGTCGACGGTGACCCCGGCACGCGGGCCGTCGTCGCGCGCGACCACGGTCCCGTCGGGCCGCAGCACCGGCGTGATCTCCCGCTCCCAGAACCCGCTGGCCAGCGCGTCCTGGGCGCGTTGCTGGCTGCGGGCCGCGAACTCGTCCTGCTCGTCGCGGGTGATCCCGCACAGCTCGGCGACGTTCTCGGCGGTCTGGCCCATCGCCACGTACACGTCGGGCAGGCTGCCCACGGCGCGGGGGTCCGCCCAGCGCTCTCCGCCGGCTGCGAGCTTGTCGCTGCGCGCCATCGCGTCGGCGAGCCGCGGGTTGCGCAGGTCCTCCCCCGGGATGTGGTCGCTCGTGCCGCGGGTCGAGCGGCTGACCGTCTCGACGCCCGCGGAGACGAACACGTCGCCCTCGCCGGCCTTGATCGCGTGGAAGGCCATCCGGGTGGACTGGAGGCTGGACGCGCAGTAGCGGGTGACGGTCGTGCCGGGCACGGTGTCGAGCCCGAGCAGCACGGCCACCACCCGGGCCATGTTCATGCCCTGCTCGCCTCCGGGCAGGCCGCAGCCGAGGATGAGGTCGTCGATGCGCTCGGGGTCCAGCGCGGGGACGGCCGCGAGCGCGGCGGCGACCATGCTGGCGGCGAGGTCGTCGGCGCGGACGTCGGCGAGGGACCCTTTGAAGGCGCGGCCGATGGGCGACCTGGTGGCGGAGACGATGACGGCTTCCGGCTGGGCTGGCGCGGGCATGGCGGCGTCCTCTCGGGCGGTGCTGGTCGCTACGCGAACGCGGCGTGGCCGGTGATCGCCCGGCCGACGATGAGGCTGTTCATCTCGCGGGTGCCCTCGTAGGAGTAGATGCCCTCGGCGTCGGCGAAGTGCCGGGCGACGTCGTTCTGCAGCAGGATCCCGTTGCCGCCGAGGATCTCCCGCGACCAGGCGACGGTCTCGCGCATCCGGCTGGTGGCGAAGGACTTGGCGAGCGCCGCGTGCTCGTCGAGCTGGCGGCCCTCGTCGAGCAGGCGTGAGACCTGCATGCACAGCGCGATGCTGGCCGTGATGTTGCCCAGGCACCGCGCGAGCAGGTCTTGGACGAGCTGGTGGGCGCCGATGGGCCGCCCGAACTGCTCCCGCTCCTTCGCGTAGGCGACTGCCGCCTCGTACGCGCCGATCGAGTTGCCGACGGCCTGCCACGCCACCTCGGCGCGGGTGAGCCGCAGCACGGTGGCCACGTCGCGGAAGGACTCGACGCCGGGCAGCCGGAGCTCGTCGGGCACCACGACGTCCTGCAGGGTGATGTCGGCGTTCTGCACGATCCGCAGGCTCTGCTTGCCCTCGATCTTGGCGGCGGCGAACCCGGGGGTGGCGGTGGGCACCAGGAAGCTCTTGACCTGCCCGTCCGCGGCGTCGCGGGCGGCGATCACCACGATGTCCGCGAAGGTCCCGTTGCCGATCCAGCGCTTGGCGCCGTTGAGCATCCAGCCCTCGCCGCGCCGTTCGGCGGTGGTGCGCAAGCCGCGCGCTGAGTCGGAGCCGGACAGCGGCTCGGTGAGGCCGAAGGCGCCGACGACCTCGCCGGTGGCCATCTGGGGCAGCCACTCCTGGCGTTGGGCGGGCGAGCCGCCGGTGGCGATGGAGCCCATGGCGAGCCCGCTCTGCACGCCCACGAACGAGGACACCGACGCGTCGACGCGGGACATCTCGAGGGCGATCCAGCCGCGCCACTGGGCCGAGTTCTCGAACTGCCGGGACTCCTCCCAGGCGGCGCCGAGCAGGCCGAGGCCGGCGAGCGGCTTGACGAGGTGGCTGGGGAACTCGGCGCGCGCCCAGAAGTCGTTCACGATGGGCCCGACCTCGGCCTCGAAGAAGTCGCGCACGGCCAGTGTCGCCTCGACCTCCCGCGGGCTGAGGCTGTCCTGGAACGAGTAGAAGTCACTGCTCAACAGGTCTGACCGCATCCTGGGCTCCATCGCTCGGGGGTGTCGTTCCCGCCACTATGCATCATTCTGCAGAATGTTGCACCCTCTCTGGCCGGTCGTTACTGTGCGGGCATGACCTCGACCGCCGCCTCGACCGCCGCGGCGCACCGGGCCCCGGGCCTCGGGGACCTCGGGGCCGCGCTCGCGCCGAGCCGGCTGTCCCGGCGGCTCGAGCAGGGGCCCGACGCGCACCCGGACGCGCTGCGCGCCTTCCTGCTCGCCCGCAAGACGTTCGTGGCGGGCGAGCGCGTCGACATGGGCGACCTCGCGGCGAGCCTGGGGGTGGACCGCACGTCGCTGTTCCGCTGGGTCGGCAACCGCGACGCCCTGCTCTCCGAGGTCCTGTGGTCGCTGGCCGTGCCCACGCTGACCCACGCCGACACCCTCGCCGCGGGCCGCGGCGCCGACCGGGTCGTCGCCCTGCTCACCGAGTTCGTCGACGCGCTCATCTCCGCCGACTACTTCCGGGCGTTCCTGCGCCGCGAGCCCGCGCGGGCGCTGCGCCTGCTGACCACCAAGGAGAGCCAGGTGCAGCGGCGCTACGTCGCGGTGACCGAGCACGTCCTCCGCGCGGAGTCCGAGGCCGGCTGCCTGACGCTCGGGCTGCCCGCCCACGACCTGGCCTACCTGCTGGTCCGCATCTCCGAGTCCTTCACCTACGCCGACCTGGTGACGGGCGAGGAGCCCAGCGCCGAGCGCGCGCACGCCGCGTTCTCCTACGTCCTGCGGGGCACCTGACCGAGCGCACGATCCACAACCCACGACGAGGTGGAGACATGGACGAGTACGGGCACCTGGCGTCGTTCGCGACGCGCTGGAACGACAACGACGTGTACGGCCACGTCAACAACGCCGTCTACTACGAGGCGATGGACACGACCATCAACACGTGGCTGATCGAGCACGGCGGCCTCGACCTGCTGGACGGCCCCTCCATCGGGGTGTGCAAGGCCTCCTCGTGCGAGTACACCGCGTCCGGGAGCTACCCGGACGTCCTGGTGGTGGGCCTGCGCGCCGGGCGGCTCGGCTCGACGAGCCTCACCTGGGAGACCGGCATCTTCCGGGAGCGGGACGGCGAGCTGCTCGCCACCGGCCGCTTCGTGCACGTCTTCGTCGATCGGGCCCACCGCCGGCCCGTCCCGATCCCGGCAGCGCTGCGCGCCGCGGTCGAGGCCCGACTCGTCGCGTGACCCCCGGGCTCCCGGCCGTGGTCCGGCCGCCGCCATCCGCCAAACCGACTGGCCGGTATGTTACGTTGGCGCTCCAGGGCCACCGCCCCACCGGGGCGCGTCGCCACGACCTCAGCGGAGAGACGCCGACTGTGAGCGAGCACCCGACCGACCCGGTGGGCCTGTCCACCGCCACGCTCGAACGATGGCTGCGCGCCGTGCGACCCGACCTCGTCACCGACGCCCCGCTGCGCGCCACTCTCCTCGACGGAGGGCGCTCCAACCTCACCTACCGGCTGGACGGCGCCGCCACGCCCCTGGTGCTGCGCAGGCCGCCACTGGGCCACGTGCTCAGCACCGCCCACGACATGGCCCGCGAGCACCGCGTCATCGCCGCGCTGGCGCCGACGTCGGTGCCGGTCCCCCGCGCCGAGCTCCACCACGACGACGCCGACGGCGCAGCCGGCGTGGGCACGCCCTTCTACCTGATGCGGCTCGTCGACGGCGTCGTGCTGCGCGCCCCCGACGACAACGCCGGCTTCACCGCGCCGCAGCTGCGCGCGCTCAGCCTCGACCTGGCCGCCACGCTCGGCCGGCTGCACGCTCTCGACCCGGCCGCGATCGGGCTCGGGACCCTCGGGCGTCCCGACGGCTTCCTCGCCCGGCAGGTGCGACGCTGGGGCGCGCAGTACGACCTGTCCCGCAGCCGTCCGATGCCCGAGCTCGACCAGCTCCAGGACCGGCTCCGCACGAGCGTGCCCGCGACCACCCAGGACTCCCTGCTGCACGGGGACTACCGCCTCGACAACGTCATCGTCCAGGTCGGCGCCGACGGCGCGCCCCGCCTCGCGGCGGTCCTCGACTGGGAGATGGCCACCCACGGCGACTCCCTCACCGACCTCGGGCTGCTGGCCCTGTACTGGGACATCCGCGCGATCGGCGGGGACTCGCTCGGCATCGCCACCAGCGCCGTCGACACCACGGCGGGATACCCCGCGTTCGACGAGCTCGTCGACGCGTACAGCGCCGAGCGCCGCGTCCGGGTCCCCGAGCTGTCCTGGTACCGGGCCTTCGCCGCGTACAAGCTGGCGATCATCCTCGAGGGCGTCCACTACCGGCACCGGGCGGGCGAGACCGTCGGGCCCGGCTTCGACACCGTGGGCGCGCTCGTCGCCCCGCTCGCCGCCCACGGGCTCGCCTGCCTGGGCACGACCAGCGCCACCGCCAGGTAGGAGACGACATGGACTTCGCACCCGACCCCACCGCCTCGAAGCACGCGGACCTCATGCGGGACTTCCTCGAGGACTGCGTCTACCCCGCCGAGCCCGTCCTGCGCGAGGAGGTGGCGCAGACGCCGGACGTGTGGTCCCTGCGCCCCGTCGTGGGCCTGCTCCGCGACGACGCCCGCGAGCGCGGCCTGTGGAACCTGTTCCTGCCCGGCGAGCACGGCGACGGCGGCCGGGGGCTGACCACGCTGCAGTACGCCCCGGTGGCCGAGCTGAGCGGCCGCAGCCCCCAGCTCGCGCCGGTCGCGATGAACTGCGCGGCGCCGGACTCGGGGAACATGGAGCTCCTGCACGAGTTCGGCACACCCGCCCAGCGCGAGCGCTGGCTGGCCCCCCTGCTCGCGGGGTCCATCCGCTCCGCCTTCTGCATGACCGAGCCGGACGTCGCGTCCTCGGACGCGGCCGGCCTGGCCACGCGCATCCGCCGGGACGGCGACTCCTACGTCGTCACGGGCCGCAAGTGGTGGTCGACGGGCGCGATGAACCCCGACGCGGCGCTCCTGGTCGTCATGGGGACCACCGACCCCCAGGCGGCTCGGCACCGGCGGCAGAGCATGATCCTGGTGCCGCGCGACACCCCCGGCGTGCGGGTCGTCCGGCCGCTGAGCGTCTTCGGCTACGACGACCGGGACCACGGCGGGCACGCGGAGGTGGTGTTCGAGGACGCGCGCGTCCCGGTCGAGAACCTGGTGCGGGGCGAGGGCGACGGGTTCGCCATCGCGCAGGCGCGGCTCGGGCCAGGGCGCGTCCACCACTGCATGCGGGCGCTGGGCATGGCCGAGCGCGCCATGGACCTGATGGGCGCCCGAGCCCGGCAGCGCGTCGCGTTCGGCCGCCCGCTCGCGGCCCAGGGAGTCGTGCGTGAGTGGCTCGCCGAGTCGCGCTGGACCATCGAGGCCCTGCGCCTCCTCGTGCTCAAGACCGCGTGGCTCATGGACACCGTGGGCAACCGCGCCGCGATGACGGAGATCCAGGCGATCAAGGTCGCCGTGCCGGGCGCCGTGCAGCAGATCCTGGACCGCGCCATGCAGCTGTTCGGCGCCGCGGGCCTCCACGACGACGAGCCCCTCGCCGCGATGTTCGCCGCCGCACGGGCGCTGCGCCTGGCCGACGGGCCCGACGAGGTGCACCGCGCCTCGCTCGGCGCCGCCGAGGCGCGCCGCACCGCCACGCCCGACGAGGCCGAGGCCCTCTCCCCCTGAGCTGTCCCACCGGTGGTGTGCCGCAGCACCGGAGCACGTCGACCACGACGATGAAAGGAAGGGCAATGATGTCGACACCGCAGTCCTCGCCACCGCTCGAGTCCTCTCCACCGCTCAAGTCCTCTCCACCGCTCGACGCCTCTCCCCCGGACGCCCAGGCCGCGCCGGACCCCACGCTGGCCGGGCTGGGCCACGGCAGCCTGTCGGTGGCCTCGATCCTCGCCGAGCAGGCCCGTCGCACCCCCGACCGGACGGCGGTGGTCTGGGCGGGCACGTCGACGACCTACCGGGACCTGTGGGCCCAGGCCTGCGGCTATGCGGGCGCGCTGCGGGCCCGCGGCATCGGCCCAGGCGACCGGGTCGCGATGCTGGTGCCGAACGTCCCCGACTTCCCGCGCGTGTACTACGCGGTCCTCGCGCTCGGCGCGGTCGTGGTCCCCGTGCACCTGCTGTTCAAGGCGGAGGAGATCGAGCACGTGCTGCGCGACAGCGGCGCGCGGGTCCTCGTGGTCGCGGCGCCGCTGCTCCCGGTGGCGGCGCCCGCCGCAGCCGCCGCCCGCGTGCCGATCGTCTCCGTGCTCCTGCCGGAGGCGCTCGCGGCGCAGAGCGGCGTCCCCCGCCTCGAGGACGAGGCCTCGGTCGCCGAGCCGATCAGCCGTCTCGAGCCCGTCAACCCGCTGGCGGCGGCGACGGTGCTCTACACCAGCGGCACCACCGGGCGGCCCAAGGGCGCCGTGGGCTCGCACCTCGCGCTGGTCGAGCAGGTGCACGTGGCGCTCATCGACACGTTCGACATGACCGCCGACGACGTCGTGTTCGGCGGGCTCCCGCTGTTCCACAGCTTCGGGCAGAGCTCGGTGATGAACACCGCGTTCCGTCGTGGCGCCACCGTGCTGCTGATCCCCCGGTTCGACCCGGTGGAGGCGCTCGACTTGATGGTGCGGCACGGGGCCACGGTGTTCACCGCGGTGCCCACGATGTACGTGGCGTTGCTGGCGGCCGCGGCCGAGCACCCGGGGCGGCCGCCGCTGCGGTACGCGGTCTCCGGCGGTTCCGCCCTGCCGGTGGCGGTGCTCGAGCAGTTCGAGGCGACGTTCGGCGCCTCGGTGCACGAGGGCTACGGGCTCACCGAGACCTCCCCGACGGTGTCGTTCAACTACGTGACCGAGCCGCCGCGCCCGGGCACCGTGGGACGCGCGCTGTGGGGGGTCGACGTCGCGATCGCGGACGCCGCGGTCGAAGACTCGGTCGAGCTCCTGCCGCCGGGCGCCGTCGGGGAGGTCGTGGTCCGCGGGCACAACCTGTTCAAGGGCTACCTGGGCCGGCCGGAGGACACGGCCGCGGTGATGGTGGACGGCTGGTTCCGCACGGGCGACCTCGGCACGCAGGACGCCGAGGGCATCCTCACCATCGTCGACCGCAAGAAGGACATGCTGGTGCGCAGCGGCTACAACGTGTACCCGAGCGAGGTCGAGCAGATCCTGGTGCGCCATCCCGGCGTCGCCATCGCGGCCGTCTTCGGGCTGCCGGACGCGGCCCGCGGGCAGGAGATCCACGCGGCCGTGGTCGCCGCGCCGGGCGCCAGCCTCGACGGCGAGGACGTGGTGGCGTTCGCCAAGGAGCGGATCGCGGCGTACAAGTACCCGCGGCACGTGCACGTGGTCGACGCGCTGCCGGTCGGCGCGAGCGGCAAGGTCCTCAAGCGCGAGCTCGTCGCGACGTTCACGCCCGAGCCCTGAGACACCCGCGGCGCCGCACGGCACAGGTCCTGTGCCGTGCGGCGCCGCAGGTGTGCGGGCCCCGCCGGGCCGGGTGTCAGGACGTCGGGACGCCGTCGTCCTCGAGCGCGACCGGGCCGCCGGTGTACGGCGCCACCGGCCCGTCCCCCTGCTCCGCCGTGTACGGGTCGCCGACGTACTCCTGCACCCCGCCCGCGACCACGGTGACCTGGACCCCCTGGTAGGCGCCGTTGTTCGACGTCGAGAGCGCGAGCGGCACCACCCCGTTGCCGCGCAGGTCCCCGGACGTCACCGCGTCGACGATGCCCTGCCGGGTCGGCGTGCCACCGGCGTTCGCCAGCGCCTCGGCGAACAGGTAGCCCACGGACATGCCGTACACGGTGTTCCCGTCGAACGGCGCCCCGTCGTTGTACTCGTCGTTGATCTGGCGGAACAGCGTGGTCCACTCGTCCGTCTCGCTGAAGTGGGACGGCAGGTAGTTGGCGCTGACGAAGCCCTCGAGCAGCGCGGCGTTCTCCCCGAGGTACTGCGAGACGGTGCCGTAGTCCCCGCCCACCGACGACGACAGCCACTGGGGCTGGTAGCCGAGCTTGGCGGCCGTGCCGACGGCCAGGGCGCTGAAGGCGTTGATCGCCGCCAGGAACACCACCTCGCAGCCGGCCTGCTTCATCGCGGCCACCTGTGCCGAGACGTCGGGGTTGGACGTCGTGTAGGACTGCTCGGACGCGAGGCCGTCGTCGCCCAGCACGCTGCGCAGGCCCGTGCCGAAGTCCTCGCCGAGGTCGTCGTCCTGGCCCAGCAGGCACGCGGTCGCGCCGGGGTGCTGCTCCTGGGCGTACGTCGCGAGGGCCTTGGCCTCGGCGGTGTAGTCCGCGTTGAACCCGAAGGTCCACGGGTACTTCTCGGGCTGGTTGAAGATCGGGCTGCCGGACGCGACGAACAGGTCGGGCACCTCGTTCTCGTCGAGGAAGTCCAGCACCGCGCTGTGCGGCGCCGTGCCGAGGCCGTTGAGCACCGCGAACACGCGGTCCTCGAGGACCAGTTCGCGCACCACGGACTGCGTGGTCGCGGGGTTGTAGCCGTCGTCCTTGACGATGTACTCGATGCTGCGGCCGTTCACCCCGCCGTTGTCGTTGAGGTACGCGAAGTAGGCGCTGGTGGCGGCGGAGATGGACGCGTAGCCGGCCGCCGCCGGCCCGGTCAACGGGTGGTGCGTGCCCACCACCACCGTGGTGTCGGTGACGCCGGGCGCGGGCTCCCCCTCTCCCGCGCCCTGGTTCGCGCCCTCGTCGGCGTCCCCGCTGCACGAGGCGATCAGCGGGGCGAGGAGCACGGCGACGCCGAGCGCGGCGACCACCTGGACGATCCTGGGACGTGTCATCGGTGACACCTTTCTCTCGGGTCTGTCAGGGTCGGTTCGGACGTCTGGGCCGGGCTGACGGGCGGCGGCTCACCCCGTGGTCGGCGCGCGGGCGGCCGCGCTCTCGGGGACGGGCGCGGGGGCGGGCGCCGGGCCGCGCGCCCTCCACCGGCGCCGCAGGGCGCCCCGGGCGCGGGCGAGCGCCCCGTGGATGCCGCGCGGTGCCGCGATCATGAGCACGATCAGCAGCAGCCCGAAGACGAGCAGCGCGAGGTTCCCCTCGAGCCGCTGGGCCAGCGCCGGGGAGACGGGGAGCGTCTCGGCGATCGAGCTGGTCGCCTCCGGCAGCGCGACGAGCAGCAGCGCCCCCCAGAACGCCCCGGCAAGGGACCCGAGCCCGCCGATGACCACGGCCACCACCAGGAACAACGAGAAGACGAGCGAGTAGGCGCCCGGGTTGGCGATCTGGGTGACGTACGCCAGGACGGCGCCCCCGAGCCCGGCCGCGGCGGCGCTGAGGGTGAAGCTGACGACCTTGACGCGCGTCACGTCGATCCCGGCGAGCCTCGCCGCGGCCTCGTCGTCGCGCACCGCCGCGATCTGGCGGCCCGCGCTGCCCGAGGCGAGGTTGCCGAGCACCAGGAGCACCAGGGCGGCCGCGACGATCGCGACCCACGCCTGCCACTGCTCGGCGCCGACCCAGGGGCGCAGGGCGTCGGGTCGCCGCTCGATCTCGATCCACAGACCGCGGTCACCGCCGAGGGCCTTGGAGAACGTGCTGGTGATCGCGGGCACGGCCACCACGACCGCCAGCGTGAGCCCGGCCAGGTACGGGCCCCGCAGCCGCGCCCCGGCGGCGCCGAGCAGCGCTCCCAGGGCCGCGGCCGCGAGGACGCCGACGGCCAGCGGGACCACCAGGCGGACGGCGCCAGCGGCTCCCCCGGCGCTGAGCGCGTTCGACGAGAGCCCGAACCCGTACGCCCCGGCCGCCATGAGCGCGGCGTGCCCGAGCGACAGCTGCCCGCCCCGGCCCACCAGGAGCGTCAGGCCGGCGGTGGCGCACAGGTAGGCGGCGACGACGGCGACCTGGTAGGCGCGGTACGGCTCGAGCGCGAACGTGGCGCCGATCGCGAGCGCCAGCCCGGCGACGGTCAGCCCCAGCCGTCGCATCGCCGGACCGGGCCGCCACCGGGGGCGGCGGGCGTGGAGGGGGACGTCGGCGCTCATGCCTGCCTCGCCTGCCTCGCGCTGAAGATGCCGGAGGGCCGCGCGATCAGGACGACCACGAGCAGCGCCAGCACGGCGATCGGCGCGAGCGTGGAGCCGAGGTAGCCGGTCACCATGCTGAGCAGCACTCCCACCGCCAGACCGCCCAGGGCCGCGCCGACCGGGGAGTCGAGGCCACCGACGATCGCCACCGTGAACGCGTAGACGAACAGGGTGTCGGTCGCGTGGGGGTTGAGCCCCAGCTCGGTGGGGATGACGAGCACCGCGGCGAGCGCCCCGACGGCGGCCGAGAGCGTCCACCCGAGCGTGAGCATGCGCGAGACGGGGACGCCGAGCAGCCGGGACGTCTCCGGGGCGAAGGCCGCGGCGCGCATCCGCAGCCCCACCGACGTCCGCGTGAACAGCAGCCCGAAGCCCACGAGGAGCACCGCGACGGCGCCCAGCACGTACAGGTCGTAGGGCGACAGCAGCGGCGTCCCGGCCACCCACAGCGGCTCCATGCTGAAGGGCACCGCCATGGGCTTGTAGTCGTTGCCGAAGGCGATGCCGAGGACCGCCTGCAGCACCATCACCACGCCGAGCGCGACGATCACGCTGTTCAGCGGCGATCGTCCGGCCACGTGCCGCATCACGCCGCGCTCCACGGCGAAGCCGAGCGCCGCCCCGCCCAGCACCGCCGCGCCGAGGCCCAGCCAGTAGCTGCCGGTGGCCGTCGTGACCGCGAAGGCCAGGTACGTGGTCGCCGCGGCCATGGCGCCCTGCGCGAAGTTGACGATGCGCGCGGCGCGCCAGATGAGCACGAGGGCCAGCGCGAACACGGCGAACACGGCGCCGCGGGCGAGCCCGCTGCTCAGCAGGTGCAGGAAGTGGTCCATCAGAACCCCAGGTAGGCGTGGCGGAGCGCGTCGTCGTGGAGCAGCGAGCGCGCGGGGCGGGTGGCGACGACCTGGCCGAGGTGCAGCACCACGCCGTGGTCGGCGACCGACAGCGCGCTGCGCACGTTCTGCTCGACGAGCAGGATCGTGAGCCCGCGCTCGTCGCAGAGCCGGCGCAGCATGGTCATGATGTCGGCGACGACCCGGGGCGCCAGGCCCAGCGAGGGCTCGTCGAGCAGGAGCAGCCGCGGGCGCGCCACCAGGGCTCGTCCCACGGCGAGCATCTGCCGCTCGCCCCCGGAGAGCTGGTGGCCCGGGCTGGCCGCGCGGCGGGCCAGCGGCTCGAACAGGGCGTAGACCTCGTCGACGGCGGCCCGCAGGTCCCGTCCGGAGGCGCGCCACAGGCCGCCGAGCCGCAGGTTCTCGTCGACGGTCAGCTCGACGATCACGCCGTGCCCCTCGGGGACGTGGGCGAGGCCGGCGCGGACCCGGTGCTCGACAGGCGCCGCGAGCAGGTCCTGCCCGTCGAGCAGCGCGGTCCCCGCGGTGGGCCGCACCAGTCCGGACAGCGCGCGCAGGAGCGTCGTCTTGCCGGCGCCGTTCGCCCCCACGACCGCGACGATGTCGCCGGGCGGCACCTGGAGCGTCACGTCGCGCAGCACCGGGGAGGCGCCGTACCCGGCGGTGAGCCCGGCGACGTCGAGCAGCGGCTGCCCCCCGCCCGTCCGCCCGCCGCCCGACCGCCCACTGCCGGGCGCCGCCGTCGGCGCGGTCATCGTCGCCCTCCCCCGCCGTGCGGGGCCACGTCGGCCTCGATCCCCAGGTAGGCCTCGACCACGGCGGGGTCGGATCTGACCTCGGCGGGCGTCGCGTCGGCGATGAGCCGTCCGAAGTCGAGCACGGCGACGCGGTCGCACAGCGACATGACCAGGTCGACGTGGTGCTCGACCAGCAGGATCGCGCACCCGCGGGTCGCGGCGAGATCGCGGACGGTCTGCGCCAGCTCGGTGATGTCGGCGGCGCCGAGGCCGCCGGCCGGCTCGTCGAGCAGCAGCAGCGCCGGGTCGCTGACCAACGCGCGGGCCAGCGCGACGCGTTTCCGGACGGGGTACGGCAGGTCCCCGGGCAGCCGTCCCGCGGTGTCACGGATGCCGAGCGCGTCGAGGGCGTCGTCGGCCCGCCGCTCCGCCGTCCGCTCGTGCCGGGCCGCGCGTGGCGCCCCCAGGGCGGCGGCGAGCATGCCGGGCGCCGTGGTGCTGAGGCCTGCCATGACGTTGTCCCGCACGGTCAGCCCGGCGAACAGCCCGAGGCCTTGCAGGGTGCGGGCCACGCCGTCCCGGACGAGCCGGTGGGTCACCGGCGGCCGCGACGAGCCGCCGATCCGCACCTCGCCGGTGGTGGGGCGCACGATGCCGCACACGACGTTGAACAGGGTCGTCTTGCCGGCGCCGTTGGGCCCGATGAGGCCCACCACCTCGCCGTCCGAGACGGTCAGGTCCACGTGGTCGAGCGCCACCACGCCGCCGAACCGCACGCTGACGTCGTGGAGCGACAGCCGTGCGGTGGTGGCTGTGGCCGGGGCCGCGCTGCGGGACATGAACACCTCGTCGTGTCGGTCGTGGGCCCACCCTAGCAAGAAACCGACTAGACGGTATGTCCTCGTGACCGAACTGTGCCCTTCGCGCCCGAGGGCCCGGACGGCAGGGGGCAGCCCTTAGCGGTGCCCGACCCCCGCGACGAGCCCGCCGTCCACCACGAACTCGGCGCCCGTCGAGTACGAGGACTCGTCGCTCGCCAGGAAGACCACCGTCCCCGCGACCTCCTCGGGGGCCGCCGGCCGGCCGAGGGGGATCGGCAGGTGCTCCGGGTCGAGCCGCTCCGTCATCGCGCTGGTGATGAACCCGGGATGGATCGAGTTCACGCGGATGCCGTGCTTCCCCACCTCCATCGCGACGGACTTGGTCAACCCGCGCACCGCGAACTTGCTCGCCACGTAGCCGTGGAGCGCCGCGCTCCCCCGGAGCCCTTCGACCGACGACACGTTGATGATGGAGCCGCGGCCCAACCCCTTCATGCCGGGGACCACCGCCTTGACGCCCAGGAACACTCCCGTGAGGTTCACCGCCAGCGTCGCATTCCAGCTCGCGAGCGAGTATGACTCGATCGACCCGGCCGTCGCGATCCCGGCGTTGTTGACCAGCACGTCCGCCGGCCCCCACTGCTGCTCCACGGCCCGGACCACGGCCGACCACCCGGCCTCCGCCGTCACGTCGAGGTGGTGGAAGAGCGCCGCCTCGCCCAGCTCGTCGGCGAGCAGCTTGCCCTCGTCGTCGAGCACGTCGGCCACCGCCACCCGGGCCCCCTCCCGGACCATCGCCCGGGCGTAGGCGGCCCCGAGCCCGCGGGATCCCCCCGTCACGATGGCGACCTTGCCGTCGAGTCGTCCCACTGCGCACCCCTCCCGGTTGGTCGCGGCGCGCCCCGACCGGGCCGCCGTCGTCGTCACGCCACGGCGATGACCACCCGGCCGACCGTCGTGCCGTCTGCCAGCTGCTGGATCGCGTCCGCGGCCTGCTCGAAGGGGGCGACCTGACGCACCACCGGCCGCACCAGCCCCTCGGCCGCCAGGCGGGTCAGCTCGCGGTGCGTCGCGGCGACCAGGTCGGGGCGGCGCTCCGCGTACAGCCCCCAGTACAGGCCGAGCACCGCGTAGTTCTTGAGCAGGGCGTGGCTCGGCCGCATCGTCTGGATCACGCCGCCCGCGAAGCCCACCACCACGATCCGCCCCTCGAACGCCACGCACCGCGTCGACCGGTCGAACGACTCGCCGCCCACCGGGTCGTAGACGACGTCCGCGCCCCGTCCCCCGGTGGCCTCCCCGACCACCTCGACGAAGTCCTCGGCGCTGCGGTCCACCACCACGTCCGCGCCCGCGGCCCGCGCCACCTCGACCTTGGCCGCGTTGCCGACGACGCCGATCACCTGGGCCCCGGCCGCCTTGCCGAGCTGCACGGCGGCCGTGCCCACTCCCCCTGCGGCGGCGTGCACCAGCAGCGTCTCGCCCGGCTGGATCCGCGCCCTGCGGTGGAGGCCGAAGTGCCCGGTCTGGTGCCCGACGTACAGGGCTGCCGCCTCGGCGTCGCTCAGCTGCTCGGGGGCCGGGAACACCAGCGCCGCGTCGAGGACGGCGTACTCCGCCAGCACGCCGATGCGCGAGCCCACCACGCGCTGCCCCGGCGCCAGGTGCCCCACCCCGTCCCCGGTGGCCACGACCTCCCCGCACAGCTCGATGCCGGGCACGAACGGCAGCGCCGGCCTCACCTGGTACTCGCCCCGGGCCAGCAGCACGTCGGGGAAGTTGGCCGCCACGGCGAGGGCCCGCACCAGCACCTGGCCAGGGCCTGGCGCCGGGCGGTCGACGTCCACCAGCCGCAGCACGTCGCGCGGCTCGCCGTGGGCCTCGACCTGCCAGGCGCGCATCATCGCCGCCTGGCCGGCGCGTCGGCGCTGAGGCTGTCCAGGAAGAGGTCGGTGATCTGCGCGGCGATCTCGCCCTTGCTCTCCGGGCCGGCTGGCGAGTACCAGTGCGACAGGTAGTGCACGTCGGAGAAGAAGTGGGCCACCAGGACCGCTCGCGGCACGTCGGCCCGGTAGACGCCCTCGCGCTGGCCGCGCTCGATGATGGCGGCGAAGTCGTCGTGGTACTTCCGCCGCCTGCGCTTGACCTCCTCCTGCCGCTCGTCCGAGAGCATGTGGACGGACCGGAAGAAGACGGTGCCCTCGGGCAGGTAGTCGATCGACGTCTCGATGACGTCGACGCACACGGCGCGCAGGGTCTCCTGGGTCGGCAGCCCGCTGTCGACGATCTGGGACAGGCGTTCGCCCTGCAGCGTGAGCAGCTGCTCGTAGATGGCGAACAGCAGGTCGTCCTTGGAGCGGAAGTAGTGGTACATCGCCCCCTTGGTGACGCCCGCGGCCTCGACGATCTGCTGCACGGAGGTCGTCGCGTAGCCCTGGGTCGCGAACAGGTCGACAGCGGCCTTCTTGACGCTGTCCTGGACGCTCGAGTTCTTCACGGGGTTGTCCTTCCTCAGGAGACCGGGCTGATCGAGCCGCCGCCGTCGATGACGACCGTCTGCCCGGTGATCCAGCCGGCGTCCCGCGACAGCAGGAACGCCACGGGCCCCGACACGTCCGTCGGCGTCCCCAGCCTGGCAAGAGGATAGGACGCGGCGACCTGCTCCTCCCGTCCTGCGTACAGGGCGCGCGCGAAGTCCGTCTTGACCACGGCGGGGGCCACGGCGTTGACGCGCACCCGCGGCGCGAGCTCGAAGGCGAGCTGGGTGGTCAGCGAGATGAGCGCGGCCTTGGACACCCCGTAGAACGCGATGCCCGGGCTGGCCACGAGCCCGGCGATCGAGGCGATGTTGACGATGGCGCCCCCGTCCCCGTCGCCGAGGCCGTGCGCCATGGCGTCGCGCGACCACTCGAGGGCGCTCACCACGTTGACGTCCAGGATCTTGCGGACCACCGCGGCGTCGATCTCGAGCGCGGGCCCGTAGGCCGGGTTCACCCCGGCGTTGTTCACCAGCAGGTCGAGCCGCCCGAGCTCCCGGTCCACGAGGTCGAGCACGGCGGCGCGATGCTCCGGGTCGTCCGCCCGGCCGGCGACGGGGTGGACGGCCTCCGGGCCGCCGAGGGCGGACGCCGCCTCGCGCAGCGCCCCCTCGTCTCGCGCGGTGATGACCACCTGGGCGCCCTCGGAGACGAGCCGCTCCGCGATGCTGAGCCCGATGCCCCGGCTCGCGCCGGTCACGACGGCGACCTGACCCTCGAAGCGTCTCACCGGGCTCCTTCGCTCAGCGGTCACAAACCGACTGTTCGGTATGGTCGAGAGTGTAGCGCACGCCTGCCACACGCTCGCCGCCAGGCTCGCGACCGTCCGCGATCAGGCGGCGGAGCCCCGGCCAGGTGGATCGCGGCCCGTGACGTCGCGGCCGTCCCACCAGCACGAGGGCCGACGCTAGGCTGGCGCCCGTGACGAGCAGGGCGGACGCCGTGGGCCTGGTGCTGGCTCGACCTGCCCGGATGCTGGGGCTCGAGCCCTTCTTCATGGAGCTGATCGCCGGTATCGAGGAGACGCTCGGCTCCGACGGCCGCTCGCTCCTCCTGCACGTCGTGCCCGACCACGACGCCGAGATCGCGGCGTACCGCCGATGGGGCAAGGGCCAGATGGTCGACGCCGTCGTGGTCGTCAACGTCGTCGCCGACGACCCGCGGCTGCCGGTCCTCGCCGAGCTGGGCATCCCCGCCGTGGTCATCGGCGGCCCCACCCGCGACCTGCCGTTCTCCAACGTCTGGATCGACAACGCGCAGGCGATGCGCGACGCCGTGGCGCACCTCGTCTCGCTCGGCCACCTGCACCTCGCCCGGGTCAGCGGGCCCGCCACGCTCGCGCACACGCAGACACGCACCGAGGCGTTCCTCTCCGAGTGCACCCGCCGGGGCGCCGAGGGCACCGTGGTCGAGGGCGACTACACGGAGCTCTCCGGGACACGGGCGACCCGTGCGCTCCTCGGCCGTGGCGGCGCCCCGTCGGCGATCGTCTACGACAACGACGTGATGGCCCTCGCCGGGCTCGGCGTCGCGCAGGAGATGGGAGTCCCCGTGCCCGAGCGGCTGTCGATCCTCGCGTGGGACGACTCTGCCCTGTGCCGGCTCGCCCACCCGCCGCTGTCCGCGATGAGCCTGGACGTGCACGCGATGGGCGCCCAAGCCGCCGACTGCGTCCTCAACCTGCTCGCCGATGGCCCGGTCGCCTCGCACATGGCGCCGCTCCCCCGCCTGGTCGCGCGCGGCTCCACCGCCACCTACACCCCCTGACCTCGCAGTTCCCCGCGTGGAGACGGTGCGGACGGCCCTTCCTGGTGGTTGGGTAGGGACATGAACCGGCAGGCCGAGCTCGTCCCCGTCCCCGTCGACCCGGCGCGCCTGCAGGCGGTCGCCCGGGGCATGTCCCACGAGCCGCACTCCGTGCTCGGGCCGCACGTCGACAACGGGCGGACGACGATCCGCGTGCTGCGGCCCTTGGCGGACGCCGTCGAGGTCGTCACCCCGCAGGGCTCGTTCCGCGCCACCCATGAGGTGGACGGCGTCTGGTTCGTGGTGCTGCCCGGCGACCAGGTTCCGGACTACCGGCTCGATGTGACGTACGCGGGCCACACCACCCGCACGGACGACCCCTACCGGTTCCTGCCGACGGTCCACGAGCTCGATCGCCACCTCATCCGCGAGGGCCGCCACGAACAGCTGTGGACCGTGCTCGGCGCGAACACGCATACCTACCCGAGCGTGCTCGGCGAGGTCCGCGGCACGGCGTTCGCCGTCTGGGCGCCCAACGCCGTCGCGGTCCGGGTGGTCGGCGACTTCAACCACTGGCAGGGCGCCCAGAACGCCATGCGCTCGCTGGGCGACAGCGGCGTGTGGGAGCTCTTCATCCCGGGCGTCGAGGCCGGGGCCCGGTACAAGTACGAGATCCTCGGCCGGGACGGCTCGTGGCGGCAGAAGGCCGACCCCCTGGCCAAGGGCACCGAGGTGCCTCCCGCGACGGCGTCCGTCGTGGTCGAGAGCCGCTACGAGTGGACCGACGACGCCTGGCTCGCCGGCCGCTCCTCGCGCGACCCGCACACCGGCCCGGTGAGCATCTACGAGGTGCACCTCGGGTCGTGGCGGGCCGGCCTGTCCTACCGGGAGCTCGCGACACAGCTCACCGAGTATGTGCTGGACCTGGGGTTCACCCACGTCGAGCTCATGCCCGTGGCCGAGCATCCCTTCGGCGGGTCCTGGGGCTACCAGGTCTCCTCCTACTACGCGCCCACCTCGCGGTTCGGCCACCCTGACGACTTCCGGCACCTCGTCGACACCCTGCACCGCGCCGGCATCGGCGTGATCGTCGACTGGGTGCCCGCCCACTTCCCCAAGGACGAGTGGGCACTGGCCCGGTTCGACGGGACCCCGCTGTACGAGCACCCGGACCCCCTGCTGGGCGAGCAGCCGGACTGGGGCACGTTCGTCTTCAACTACGGCCGGCTCGAGGTCCGCAACTTCCTCGTGGCCAACGCGACGTACTGGCTCGAGGAGTTCCACGTGGACGCGCTGCGCGTCGACGCCGTGGCCTCGATGCTGTACCTGGACTACTCCCGCCAGCCCGGGCAGTGGCGCCCCAACATCCATGGGGGCCGGGAGAACCTCGAGGCCATCGGCTTCCTCCAGGAGGCCAATGCCACGGCCTACCGGCGCACCCCGGGCGTGATGATGATCGCCGAGGAGTCGACCGCGTGGCCTGGAGTCACCGCGCCGACCGACCAGGGCGGGCTCGGGTTCGGGTTCAAGTGGAACATGGGCTGGATGAACGACACCCTGCGCTACATGGCGGAGGAGCCGATCAACCGGCGCTACCACCACAGCGAGGCGACGTTCTCCCTCGTGTACGCCTTCACCGAGCATTTCATCCTGCCCATCAGCCACGACGAGGTCGTCCACGGCAAGGGCTCCCTCATGGGGAAGATGCCGGGCGACGATTGGCAGAAGCTGGCGAACGTGCGGGCCCTGCTCGCCTACCAGTGGTCCCACCCGGGCAAGCAGCTGCTCTTCATGGGCTCCGAGTTCGGCCAGGGCGCGGAGTGGTCGGAGTCGCGCAGCCTCGACTGGTGGCTGCTCGACAACCCGCTGCACGCGGGGATCCATCACCTGGTGCGCGACCTCAACCGCCTGTACCGCGAGACGCCGGCCCTCTGGGAGCTCGACGACTCACCCCAGGGATTCGAGTGGATCGACTCGAACGACGCCGACCACAACGTCCTCGCCTACCTGCGCCGCGACTCCGCGGGCCGCCAGGTCGCGGTGGTGGTGAACTTCGCCGGCACCCCGCACGAGGGGTACCGGCTCGCGCTGCCCAGCGGCGGGCGTTGGATCGAGGCGCTCAACACGGACGCCACGGTGTACGCGGGCTCTGGTGTGGGCAATCTCGGGGTGGTCGAAGCCGTTCCCGAGCCGCACTACGGCCGTCCGTTCTCGGCGACCGTCCGCGTTCCCCCGCTCGGCGCGGTGTACTTCATCGCGGAGTGAGCACGGCGACGCCGAGGGCCTCACGCGCTCTCGGCGTCGCCTCTCGCGCTCAGCGAGAGGCCCAGCAATGTGGGGAAAAC
>Ga0233375_1000145_pt1 | contig 41862 bp, 29 predicted proteins | sample ElkDunMinimDraft_10_FD_191539 | JGI IMG/M metagenome (GOLD analysis project Ga0233375, IMG submission 191539) | Fecal eukaryotic communites from dung pellets of Tule Elk in California, USA - Elk Dung E16 | ecosystem: Host-associated > Mammals > Digestive system > Large intestine > Fecal | place...
CGCGCTGCCCGACCGCAGCGTCACCGAGACGCTCAAGCGCATCAGCGGCCTGACCGTCACCGGCTTCGCCGCGCGCGACGATACCGACCACTTCTCGGCCGAAGGCAGCGGCGTGATGATCCGCGGCCTCACCTTCGTGCGTGGCGAACTCAACGGCCGCGACGTGTTCACCGCCAACGGCGGGCGCGGCATCAGCTTCGAGGAAGTCTCGTCCGAGCTGATGGCCGGCGTGGACGTGTACAAGAACCCCTCGGCCGAGATCATCGAGGGCGGCCTGGGCGGCACCATCAACCTGCGCACCCGCATGCCGTTCGACGAGCCGGGCCGCAAGTTCGCCGGCAGCATCGACGCCAACTACGGCGACAAGGCCAAGGACGCGCGGCCCTCGGCCTCGTTCCTGTTCAGCGACCGCTGGCAGACCGGCGTGGGCGAGATGGGCTTCCTGGCCAACGTCTCGTACTCGGAACTGGCCACCCAGTCCGACGGCATCCAGATCCAGCCGTACTCGCGGCGCGGTCGCACGCCGGCCGAACAGCCCGAAGGCCTGGAATGGGTCTACGACTGGGAGCAGGAGGAATGGGTGTCCTCCGACAGCCAGCGCGACCTGCTGCTGGAAGGCACCGACCGCGACCACGTATTCGTGCCCGGCGGCGTGAACTGGCGGCGCACCGATTTCGACCGCAAGCGCCAGGGCGGCGCCTTCGCCTTCCAGTGGCGTCCCAACGACGACACCGAGATCTACACCCAGTTCATCACGTCCAAGTACGACATGACCTGGCGCGAGCATTTCATGGAGTACGCCGGCGCCGGCGAGGCCAACAACACCGACAACTGGACCGGCGATCCGAACTACTACGGCAACGCCTACGACGGCGGAGACGGCCTGGCCGACCGCACCAACCGGCTGATCCCGATGCCGGGGACCCGCTTCGAGTACGACGAGAACGGCCGCTTCCTGCGCGGCAGCATCCGCCTTGGCGGCTGGCGCGGGCAGCCGGGCGACGACTCCAACGGCATGTACCAGGGTCCGGGCATCCAGTTCGCTGCGGGCAACCGCTACAACGTGCAGTCCTCGCGGACCACCGACTGGTCGGCCGGCTTCCGCCACTTCATCAGCGACAACTTCCTGGTGCGCGGCGACTTCCAGTACGTGAAGGCCACCAGCGATCAGGTCGATTTCTCGGTCCACACCTCGACCCTGCTCGAAGGCATCACCCTGGACCTGACCGGCAAGTACCCGTCGGTGACGCTGGACAACCCGGACCGCGCGCAGCGCCAGGACGCCTATTTCTGGCGTTCGGCCATGGACCACCTGGCCGACAACGAAGGCCACGAGCGCGCCGGGCGCATCGACTTCGAATACAACTTCGACGACCACAGCTGGCTGCGCACGGCCCGCTTCGGTGCGCGCGTGGCCGATCGCGAGTACACCAGCTACTACACGACCTACAACTGGCAGCCGATCAGCGACGACTGGAACAGGATCGACAATCCGGATCCGACGCGCCCGCCGGTGGCCTGGCTCGACCAGTACTATCCGGGTGAGTCGGCGCTGTACACGCTGGACAACTTCTTCGGCGGCAGGGCCAACGTCCCGACCCAGTTCTGGCTGGCCAACGATGCGTTCGTCGACATCGGCCGCGTGCGCGACACGCTGGCGACGATCCCCGGCGCGCAGTGGAACCCGATCAGCTATTCGCCCGATGCCATCAACCAGCAGCGCGAACGCACCCAGGCCGGCTACGGCATCGTCTACTTCGGCAACGACGAGCTGCGCAATCCGGTGGATGGCAACGTCGGCGTGCGCGTGGTCAAGACCAGCGTCACGGCGCTGGGCGGCGGCCTGCTTCCGGACATGACCGGCGCCTATGTCGAGGACGTGGCGCAGGAAGTGCGCGACGCGTTCTACGGCCAGGCGTTCACCAGCCAGGTCGGCAGCAGCTATACCGACGTGCTGCCCAGCCTGAACCTGCGGGTGCGCTTCGACCATGGCCTGCAGTGGCGCTTCGCCGCGTCCAAGGCCATCGCAAGGCCGGAGTTCCGCCTGATGCAGAACTGGATCACCCTGTCGGCTAACGCGGCAGGCTGCGCCCAGGCCCGAGAGGACGGACTGCGGACCGAGCTGTGCAGCTTCGACGACCTGGCCTACAGCGGCAGCGGCGGCAACCCCGAGCTCAAGCCCATGCGCGCCAACCAGTTCGACACCGCGCTGGAGTGGTACTTCGGTCCTGCCAACAGCGCCTACATCACGCTGTTCACCAAGGACGTCAAGGACTACTTCGCCACCTCGCTGGGCACGGAGATCATCGATGGTCGTGTGTACCAGATGAACCGCACCCGCAACCTGGACGAAGGCAAGATCAAGGGTTTCGAACTGGGCTACTCGCAGTTCTTCGACTTCCTGCCCGGACTGGGCGTGCAGGCGAACTACACCTTCGTCGACAGCTCCGGCGGCAGCAACGTCGACATCAGTCCGCCGGATGGCGCGCCGGTGGTGCCCGAGGTGGCTGTCGAACTGCCGCTGGAAGGCCTGTCGCGCCGCAGCTACAACCTGATCGGCATCTACGAGCACGGACCGGTGTCGTTCCGCCTGGCCTACAACTGGCGGTCGCGCTACCTGCTCACCAGCAGCGACGTGATGCCGGCCATGCGCCAGCCGGTGTGGAACGACGATTACGGCCAGCTCGATGGTTCGTTCTTCTACAACCTCACGCCCAACATCCAGCTGGGCCTGCAGGTCAACAACATCACCAACAGCACGACGAAGCTGCTGATGGGGCCGCGTGGCTACCGTCGCGACGGCTTCGTGGACGAGACGCTGTACAACCGCGCCTGGTTCGAGAACGACCGCCGCTACTCGGCGGTACTCCGCGCCAGCTGGTGAGGCAAGGCTGGCATCGCGCGGCGCGTCCGCGCGATGCCAGGATCGCGCGCGTCCCGGCCCCCGGCCGGGCGCGCAGTCCGTCGCCGTCAGGCGACGTTGCAGCGCAACATTCCGGGGCGCTATAGCCGCGGGTGATTTCGTCATTGGTCCGGAATGACTGCGGCGCCTATCCTGCGGGACGGGAAGCGGGAGGGCGCGGGCGCGATGGGTTGGCTGGCAGGACGAACCGGGCTGCACCTGGCCCGCTGCGCATTCCCTCTCCTGCTGCTGGCGGCTGCGGCCGATGCTGTCCCGCAGGACCGGACGCAGGCCTACCGCTGGCGCAACGTCGCGGTGGGCGGTGGCGGCTTCGTGACCGGACTGGTCTTCCATCCGGGCGAGCGCGGGCTGCTGTACGCGCGGACCGATATCGGGGGCGCCTACCGGTGGGAGCCCGCGCACCAGCGCTGGACGCCCCTGCTGGACTGGATGGGCGAGGACGATCGCGGCCGCTTCGGCGTCGAGAGCCTGGCGCTGGACCCCGCCGATGCGGATCGCCTCTACCTCGCGGTGGGCACCTATCTGCATGCGCGCGGCGCCGATGGCGTGGTCCTGCGCTCGCGCGATCGCGGCGCGACCTTCGAGCGTGCGCCGCTGCCGTTCAAGCTTGGCGGCAACGAGCAGGGGCGTGGCAATGGCGAGCGGCTCGCGGTGGATCCGCGCGACGGCCGCGTGCTGCTGCTGGGCACGCGCGCGCACGGCCTGTGGCGCAGTGCGGATGCCGGCGCCAGCTGGAGCGAGGTGACGCGGTTCCCGGCCGTGGCCAGGTCGGAAGCCGCCTGGGCCCGGGGCGCACGCGATGCGGTGCCGGTCGGGATCGCCTTCGTGGTATTCGAGCCCGCCGGCGCGCCTGCGGACCGGGGAGCTGTGGTCTATGCCGGCGTGTCGACGACCGGGACCAGCCTGTATCGCTCGCATGACGGCGGCATGCACTGGGAGGCGGTGCCCGGCCAGCCCACCGGCCTGCGCCCCAGCCACATGGTGCGCGATCGACGCGGACGCTGGCTGCTGAGCTATGGCGACGAGCCCGGGCCCAACCACATGGCCGACGGGGCGGTGTACCGCTACGACCCGGCGGACGGGAGCTGGATCGACATCACGCCGCTGCCGCGCACGCCCGGCCAGCCCGGCGGCTTCGGCTGGGGCGCGGTGGCGGTCGATGCGCACGATCCCGACGTGATCGTGGCGACCACCTTCCGTCGCTACCGGCCGCGCGACGAGCTGTTCCGCAGCGTCGATGGCGGCCGCAGCTGGTCGCCCGCGTTCGAACGCTCGCGCTTCGAGCACGCGGGCGTGCCGTGGACACGCGACGCCACCCCGCACTGGATGGCCGACGTGGAGATCGATCCGCACGACCCCGAGCGGATCTGGTTCGTCACCGGCTATGGCATGTGGGCCTCGCGCAACGCGCGCGCCTACGATGGCGGGGAGGTCCTGCACTGGGAGTTTCCGCAGGCCGGTTTCGAGGAGACCGTGCCCCTGGCGCTGCTCAGTCCTCCACAGGGCGCGCACCTGGTCAGTGGGCTGGGCGATGTGGACGGCTTCGTGCACGACGCGCTGGACGTGCCGCAGCAGCGGTTTTCCGGCGTGCGCTTCTCCAATACCGAAAGCCTGGCCACGGCCGCGCAGGCACCCGCGCGCATGGTGCGGACCGGCCATTTCCACAACCGGCCCGGCGATGCGGTCCGCGGCGCCTGGTCGGGCGATGCCGGACGCAGCTGGACGGCGTTTTCCGAAGAACCCGGTGAGGGCGCGGGCGCCGGCCGCATCGTGCTGTCGGCCGACGGCGAGCGTGCGATCTGGCATCCCCGCGATGCCAGCCGGCACTGGCGCGGCGATGGCCAGGGCCGCGGCTGGAAGCCGGTTGCCGGCCTCCCGCGCGGCGCGGTGGTGGAAGCCGATCCGCTCGCCGCGAACGCCTTCCATGCCTTCGATCCGGCGTCGGGCCGGTTCTTCGTCAGCCGCGACGGCGGCGCGTCCTTCACCGCCGGCTGGAGCCTGCCCGGCGCGGGCGATGTCCGACGCGCCGAGCTGCGACCGCATCCGCGGCGCAGCGGAGAAGGCTGGCTGGCCGCCGGAACGCGCGGGTTGTGGCGCTGGAATGGTGATGGCCCGGTGCGCATCGACGGCGTCGAGGATGCTCGCTCGCTCGGACTCGGCGCGCCGGCGCGGGCCAACGGCGAGCCGGTGCTGTTCCTGCATGGCCGGGTTGGCGCGGACGCCGGTCTGCACCGTTCCGACGACGGCGGCGGCAGCTGGCGGCGCATCGATCACGACGGCATGCGCATGGGCGGGGTGATGCGCCATGTCACCGGCGATCCGCGCCTCCATGGTCGCGTGTATTTCGGCACCGAAGGTCGGGGCATCTGGTATGGAGATCCGCAATGAGGCATGAGCTTGAACCGGTCGCGCACGGCCGCACGTTGTCCCGGGCCACGGCGGCCGCCGGCCTGCTGCTGGTGCTGTCGGCAGGCGTGCAGGCGGTGGAGCTGGCGCGCGTGTTCGGCGACGGCATGGTCCTGCAGCGCGGGCATGCGATCCCGGTGTGGGGCGTGGCCGAGCCCGGCGCGCGCGTCGCGGTCTCGTTCGACGGTGCGCAGGTCCAGACCAGCGCCGACGGCAACGGCGCCTGGCGGGTGATGCTGCCGGCGCGCGAGGCCGGCGGCCCCTTCGTGCTGAAGGTGGACGATGGCAGTGCGCCGCGCGAGCTGCGCGACGTGCTGGTGGGCGATGTCTGGCTGGCCTCCGGGCAGTCGAACATGGAGTGGCCGATCGCCGATTCGGACGATGCGCAGGCCGAGATCGCGCGCGCGATCGATTCTTCGATCCGCCACTTCAAGGTGCCCAAGACCTGGGCGGGCCTGCCGCAGTGGCAGCTGGCCGGGGGCGAGTGGGTGGCCTCCTCGCCGGAGGTGGCGGGCGAGTTCTCCGCGGTGGCGCACTTCTTCGCGCGCGAGCTGCGCGCCACGCAGGGCGTTCCCATCGGCATCATCGACAGCAGCTGGAGCGGCAGCGCCATCGAGGCCTGGATGGACGCGCCCACGCAGGGCATCGACGGCGACGGCCTGGTGGAACTGGCGCGCGCGCTCAAGCAGGAGGACGACCAGGCGCTGGCGCGCTCGCGCGCCCGGCTCGCGCACTGGGAACTGCCCGCCGACGACAGCCGCTGGCACCTCGCCCAGGACGACGCGTCCGGCTGGGACGACATGCCGGTGCCGTCGCTGTGGGAGGAGGCCGGGTTGAACGGCATGGACGGCGTGGCCTGGTACCGCACCGGATTCGAGCTGGACGCGCGGGAGGCGCGCTCCGGCGTGCGGCTGGGGCTGGGGCGCATCGACGACACCGACACCGCCTGGGTCAACGGTGTCGAGATCGGCCACACCGCCATGCAGTACGACCTGCCGCGCGTCTATCAGGTGCCGGCCTCGGCGCTGCGCCCGGGACGCAACGAGATCGCGGTGCGCGTCACCGATGTGGGCGGTGGCGGCGGCATCCACGGCGAGCCCGCCGAACTGTTCGTGCAGGTGGAAGGCGGCCCGCGCCGCCCGCTGGCCGGCACCTGGAAGTTCCGCCCCGCCGAGGTCGCCGCGCTGGCGCTGGACGACAACAAGAACCAGCGCCCGACCCTGCTCTACAACGCGATGATCGCACCGCTGCAGCCGTTCCCGCTGCGCGGCGTGATCTGGTACCAGGGCGAAGCCAACGCCGGCAGCGTCGCCCAGGCGATGGCCTACCGCCGCCAGTTCCCGGCGATGATCCAGCAGTGGCGCGCGCAGTGGGACGCGCCGGAGCTGCCCTTCCTGTGGGTGCAGCTGGCCAGCTACCGCACCGGCGACGACCAGGGCGATACCAGCCCCTGGGCGGTGATGCGCGAATCGCAGGGCGCGACCCTGGCGCTGCCGGCGACCGGCCAGGCGGTGGCGATCGACATCGGTGACCCCGACGACATCCATCCGCGCAACAAGCAGGACGTCGGCAAGCGGCTGGCGCTCGCCGCGCGGCGCGTGGCCTATGGCGAGGACGGGGTGGATGCGGGGCCGGTGTTCGAGCAGGCGCGGTTCGAGGACGGGGCTGCGTACCTGCGCTTCGCCGGCAATGGGCTGGCCGTGCGCGGCGGCGGGGCGCTGCAGGGTTTCCGCCTCGCCGGCGCCGACCGCGTGTTCCATCCGGCGATGGCGTCGATCGAGGGCGGCGCCGTGGTGGTGCGCAGCGATGCGGTGCCCGTGCCGGTCGCCGTGCGCTACGCCTGGCAGGATGCGCCGGTCGACGCCAACCTCGTCGGCGGCAGCGGGCTGCCCGCATCGCCGTTCCGGAGCGATGACTGGTGAGATGGCGCGGGCCGCCCGTGGCGCGTGCGTCGGCCCGGGCATCACGCGCCGTCGGATGCCACGGCGTGGCGGTGCTCCTCCTCGCCGCCTCCCTGGCGATGGCCGGATGCCAGCGCGGGGCCGGGGCGGACCAGGCGGTGGCCGCGGGTACACCCGCGAACCGGTCTGACGCCGCATCCGCGCCGGAGCGCCCCATCCCGCGCTTCGAAAGCCGCGATGGCCGGCATGCGCTCATCGTCGATGGTGCGCCCTTCCTGATCCTGGGCGGGCAGGCGCACAACTCCAGCAACTATGCCGAGCCGCTCCGCCAGGTCTGGCCGGCGCTGGACGCGCTCGGCGCCAACACCCTGTCGATCTCGATCGCCTGGGAGCAGGTGGAGCCGGAGGAAGGGCGCTTCGACTTTTCCTTCCTCAACCATCTCCTCGAACAGGCGCGGGCGCACGACAAGCGCCTGGTGCTGCTGTGGTTCGCGACCTGGAAGAACAGCGGACCCAACTACGCGCCGGCCTGGGTCAAGCTCGACAACGAACGATTCCCGCGCGTGGTCCGCGAGGACGGAACGGTGCTCAACTCGCTGTCGCCGCACGGCGAGGCGACGCTGGAGGCCGACCGCAGGGCCTTCGCCCGGCTGATGGCGCACCTGCGGCAGCGCGATGGCCGGCGCACGGTGATCCTGGTGCAGCCGCAGAACGAACCCGGCACCTATGGCGGCGTGCGCGACTTCTCGCCGCTGGCGCAGCGCGCGTTCGAAGGCCCGGTGCCGCCGCCGCTGCTGGAGCGGCTCGGCAAGTCGCCCGGGAGCTGGCGCGAGGTGTTCGGCGACGATGCCGACGAGACTTTCCACGCCTGGCATATCGCCCGCTACATCAACGAGGTGGCGCGGGCCGGCAAGGCCGAGTACCCGCTGCCGATGTACATCAATGCCGCGCTGCGCGGGCCGTTCAATCCGGGCCAGCCAGGGCAGTACGCCAGCGGCGGGCCAACGGACAACATGCTCGACGTGTACAAGGCCGCGGCTCCGGACATCGACCTGCTCGCCCCCGACATCTACATGCCCGAGTACGTGAACTACACCACCGTGCTCGAGCGCTACGCACGCGAGGACAACGCGCTGTTCGTGGCCGAGACCGGCAACGCGCCGGCCTACGCGCGCTACCTGTTCGCCGCGCTGGACCACGATGGCATCGGCTGGGTGCCGTTCGGCATGGACTACACGCCGTACGGCAACCATCCGCTGGGGGTGAAGCGCACCACGCCCGAGACCATCGCGCCGTTCGCGCTGGCCTTCTCCCTGGTCAACCAGGGCATGCGCGAGTTCGCCAGGGCCGCGTCGGAAGGGCGCTTGCATGGCGTGGCCGAGCGGCCCGGCGTGCCCGAGCAGCACCTGCGCCTGAACGAGCGCTGGAACGCGACGGTCGCTTACGGACTGCCGCACTTCTGGTTCCAGGGCGCGGTCCCGGGGAACCCGGAGCCGATGGGCGGCGCGCTGATCGCCGAACTCGGCCCGGACGAGTTCCTGGTCACCGGCATGCATGCGCGCGTGACGATCCATCCGGCGGCCCCGGGCCAGGCGCTGATCTACGACCGCGTCGAGGAGGGCCGCTATGTCGATGGCCAATGGCAGTTCCAGCGCAACTGGAACGGCGACCAGACCGACTACGGCCTGAACTTCTCCGATGCCGTGCAACTGCTGCGCGTGCGTCTTGCGAGCTATCGCACCACATCCGACGTCGACCCCCAGGAGGACTGACGCCATGCCCCGACTCTCCCGCTTCCCGCGCCTGCTGGCGCTGCCCGTGGCCATGGCCCTGGCCGGCTGCGCCGCCCAGGCCGCCGAGCGCTGGGAACGCGACGGCAACGACATCGTCGTGCGGCCGTCGGCCGAGGGCGCCGTGCCGGTGCGGCTGCAGGTGGTGAGCGCGAACATTGTGCGGGTCACTGCCGATCCGGCCGGCGCGTTCCAGCGCTCGCCCAGCCTGATGCGGGTGGAGAGGCCGGGCAGTGCGCCGCGCGCGGAGGTGAGCGAGGCCGATGGCAGGCTGCGCGTGCGCGCGCCGGGCGTGTCGGCGCAGGTGGCGCTCGACAGCGGCCAGGTGGCGTTCTTCGACGCGGCCGGCAGGCCGCTGCTGTCGGAAGCGGCCGGCGGACGCAGCTTCCAGGCCACCGAGTTCGACGGCCGGCCCTACTACAGCGTGCGCCAGCGCTTCGAGGGCAACGCCGACGAAGGCCTGTACGGCACCGGGCTGCACCAGCAGGGCTGGATGAACCTCAAGGGCCGCGATGTCGAACTGCTCCAGCACAACATCGACAACGCCATCCCCTACCTGACCTCGAGCCGCGGCTACGGCATCCTCTGGGACAACAACTCGATCACCCGCTATGGCGATCCGCGCGGCCTGCGCCAGATCGGCGAGGTGGTGACGCTCTACGACAGGGACGGCGTCGAAGGCGCGCTGACGGCCACCTACTCGATCGATGGCGACGTCAAGCTGTCCCGGCGCGAGGGGAAGATCGACTACCAGTTCATCTCCGGGCTCGAGGCATTCCCCGACGAGGGCAAGAACCTGGCCCCGGGCGGGCGCAGCGACGTGGTCTGGGAAGGGCAGATCGCCGCGCGCACGGATGGACGCCACACCTTCTCGCTGTACAACAGCGAGTACGCGAAGCTCTACGTGGATGGCGAACTGGTGATCGACCGCTGGCGCCAGAACTGGAACCCCTGGCACCACGAGTTCGCCCTCGACCTCAAGGCCGGCCAGCGCCACGACCTGCGCATCGAGTGGGACCGCATCGAGCCGGCCTACCTCGCGCTGCAGGGCCGCGATCCGCTGCCGCCCGGGGAAGCGGACGACCTGTCGATCTGGTCGGAGGCCGCCCAGGTGATCGACTACTACGTGGTCGCCGCAGACGACGCCGACGGCGTGATCGCCGGCTACCGCGACCTCACCGGCAAGGCGGTGCTGCTGCCCAAGTGGTCCTACGGATTCTGGCAGAGCCGCGAGCGCTACAAGACCCAGGCCGAACTCACCGGCGCGCTGGACGAGTACCGCCGGCGCAAGCTGCCGATCGATGCGATCGTGCTGGACTGGTCGTACTGGCCCGAGGACGCCTGGGGCTCGCACGATTTCGACCCGAAGAACTTCCCCGACCCGGACGGCATGGTCGACCACGTGCACGACCAGAACGCCCAGATCATGATTTCGGTGTGGCCGAAGTTCTACCCGACCACCGAGCACTACAGGGAACTCGACGCGGCCGGCTACATGTACAGGCGCAACGTCGAGGTCGGCGAGCTGGACTGGATCGGCAAGGGCTACCTCAACTCGTTCTACGACCCGTTCACCCGCCAAGCGCAGCAGATCTTCTGGCGGCAGGTGAACACCAAGCTCAACAGCAAGGGCTTCGATGCCTGGTGGCTGGATGCCTCCGAGCCGGACCTGCACAGCAACATCGACACCGGCGAGCGCAAGGCGCGCACCATGCCCAATGCGCTGGGTTCGTCGGTGGAGTACTTCAACGCCTATCCGCTGCCGCACTCCGAAGGCGTGTACCGCGGCTCGCGCGAGGTCGAGCCGGACAAGCGCGTGTTCATCCTCTCGCGCGCCTATTTCGCCGGGCAGCAGCGCGCGGGCGCGGCGTTCTGGAGCGGCGACATCGTGCCGCGCTGGGAGGACTACCGCGAGCAGATCTCCGGCCTGGTCAACGCCTCGATGGCGGGCGCGCCCAACGTGAGCTTCGACATCGGCGGCTTCTCGCCCGAGCGCCGCTACGAGACGAAAGACCAGGCGCACCTGCCCGAGTGGCGCGAGCTGAGCCTGCGCTGGTTCCAGCACGGCGCCTTCGTGCCGATCTTCCGCCTGCACGGCCAGTTCCCCTACCGCGAGATCTGGGAGATCGCGCCCGAGGGCACGCCGCACTACGACGGCTTCGTGCACTACCTCAAGCTGCGCTACACGCTGCTGCCCTACATCTACACCCTGGCCGGCGACACCTGGCACCGCGACGGCACCATCCTGCGCGCGCTGGCGATGGACTTCCCGGGCGATGCGAAGGCGCGGGACGTCGCCGACCAGTACCTGTTCGGCCCGGCCTTCCTGGTCGCGCCGGTGACGCAGTTCAAGGCGACCAGCCGCCAGGTCTACCTGCCGGCCGGTGCGCAGTGGATCGACTTCGAGACCGGGCAGCGGCATGCGGGCGGACAGACCATCACCGCGTCCGCACCGCTGCAGCGCATGCCCCTGTTCGTGCGCGCGGGCTCGATCGTGCCGCGCACGGTGGTGCAGCAGTACGTGGACGAGCAGCCCGACGCGCCGCTGACCATCGAGGTCTACACCGGCGCCGATGGGGTGTTCTCGCTGTACGAGGACAACGGCCGCAGCTACGGCTACGAGCGCGGTGAATCGGCGCGGATCCCGCTGGCGTGGAACGAGGCCAGGGGCGAGCTGTCGATCGGTGCGCGCGAAGGGCGCTACCCGGGAATGCGCGAGCAACGCCAGCTGCGCGTGCGCTTCGTCGATGGTCCGCGCGGAGACAATGGCGCGCTGGAGCCGGCGGCGGATGTGACCGTGCGCTACGAGGGGCGCGCGCAGGTCGTCGCGCGTCCGGCCACGTGACGGGCGCGGGCGGATCCGAATGAGCTTCGACCCGCGCCGACGGCAGGCACTGAAGGCCGCTGCCCTGGCGGCGATGGCCGGCAGCGCCGGTGCGGCCGGCCTGGCCGAGGCAGGCGAGACGGGCGCTCCCGTGCGGCGCGGCGGCACGTCGCCATCCCCGCCCCCGCTGCCTGCCGGCGGCCCGGCGGGGGAGGCTGCGGAGCGGCTGCGCCTGTGGTACCCGCGTCCGGCGACGCAGTGGGTGGAGGCGCTGCCGCTGGGCAACGGGCGCCTGGGCGCGATGGTCTGGGGCGGGGCCAAGCACGAGCGCATCCAGCTCAACGAGGACACGCTGTACGCGGGAGGACCCTACGACCCCGCGCCGCCCGGGGCGCTGTCGGCGCTGCCGCAGGTGCGGCGGCTGCTGTTCGCCGGCCGCTACGCCCAGGCCGAGGCGCTGGCCAACGCGCGGATGATGGGGCAGCCGGGCAAGCAGATGCCCTACCAGCCCCTGGGCGACCTGGTCCTGGATTTCTTCGAGATCGCCGAAACCAGCGGCTATCGCCGCGAACTCGATCTGGATACCGCCATCGCCACGTCCAGCTTCGAGGCGCGCGGCCTGCAGCACCGCCGCGAGGTGCTGGTCTCGCCAGTGGACCAGTGCGTGGCGGTGCGCCTGTCGGGCGACAGGCCCGGGCGGATCTCGCTGCGCATCGGGCTGGCCAGCGACCAGCCCTCGGCCACGGTCGAGGCCGACGGCGGGCACGGCCTGCTCCTGCGCGGGCGCAACGAGGCGGCCCATGGCATCGACGGGCGCCTGCGCTTCGCGGCGCGGCTGCAGGTGCTGGCGCGCGGGGGCGCGATGGCGCGCCGCGGCGACCGCATCGAAGTACGCGACGCCGACGAGGTGCTGGTGCTGCTCACCGCGGCCACGAGCTTCCGCCGCTACGACGATGTCTCCGGCGATCCCGAGGCGATCACGCGGACGCAACTGGCGGCCGTTGCCGGCAAGGACTGGACGACGCTGCGGCGAGCGCACATGGACGCGCACCGCGCGCTGTTCCGCCGCGTGTCGATCGACCTGGGGCGCAGCGCGCCGGAGGTCGCCGCGCTGCCCACCGATGCGCGCGTGGCGCGCTTTGCCGACGGGCACGACCCGGAACTGGCCGCGCTGTACCACCAGTTCGGCCGCTACCTGCTGATCGCCAGCTCCCGCGCCGGCAGCCAGCCGGCCAACCTGCAGGGCATCTGGAACGACCTGATGCACCCGCCCTGGGAGAGCAAATACACGATCAACATCAATGCGCAGATGAACTACTGGCCGGCCGAGGCCAATGCCCTGGCCGAGTGCGTGGAGCCGCTGCAGCGCATGGTGGCCGAACTGGCCGAGACCGGCGCGCGGACCGCGCGCACGATGTACGGCGCGCCCGGCTGGGTGGCGCACCACAACACCGACCTGTGGCGGGCCACCGCTCCGATCGACGGCGCGCAGTGGGGCATGTGGCCGCTCGGTGGGGCCTGGCTGCTGCAGCACCTGTGGGACCGCTGGGACTATGGACGCGATCCGGACGAGTTGCGCAGCGCTTATCCCCTGCTCAAGGGCGCGGCCGAGTTCTTCGCCGCCACCCTGGTCGAGGACCCGGGCACGGGAGCGATGGTCACCGCGCCCTCGATCTCGCCGGAGAACGTGCATCCGCATGGCGCCGCGCTGTGCGCCGGCCCGGCGATGGACGCGCAGATCCTGCGCGACCTGTTCGCCTGGACCATCGAGGCGGCGGCCCTGCTCGAGGTGGACGCGGACTTCGCCGCGCGCCTGGAGGCGCTGCGCGAACGCCTGCCCCCGCACCGCATCGGCCGCGCCGGACAACTGCAGGAATGGCAGCACGACTGGGACATGGACGCGCCCGAGATCGACCATCGCCACGTCTCGCACCTGTACGCGCTGCATCCATCCAGCCAGATCAATCCGCGCGACACGCCCGCGCTGGCGGCCGCGGCGCGCCGCTCGCTCGAGATCCGTGGCGACGAGGCCACCGGCTGGGGCATCGGCTGGCGCCTGAACCTGTGGGCGCGCCTGCGCGATGGCGAGCGTGCGATGACGATCCTGCGCATGCTCCTCAGCCCCGACCGCACCTATCCCAACCTGTTCGATGCGCACCCGCCATTCCAGATCGACGGCAATTTCGGCGGCACCGCCGGCATCACCGAGATGCTGGTGCAGAGCTGGGGCGGGGCCGTATTCCTGCTGCCCGCGCTGCCGCGGGACTGGCCCGATGGCGAACTGCGCGGCCTGCGCGTGCGCAATGCGGCGACGCTGGAGCTGGTCTGGCGCGGTGGCACGCTGGAGTCGGCCATCCTTCACAGCCAGCGCGGCGGGGACTATCGCGTCGTCTACGGTCGCGGCGAACTGGCGCTGTCGCTGGTGGCTGGCGAGTCGGCGGCGCTTCGCCCGGGTGCGGGCGGGCTGGTCCGGGCGTGAGCGGGACGCACGGGTCCGGGCCGGTGGTAGCCGGCGAAACAGGCACCGATTTTTTGTTGCAGCGCATGAATCCTTCGCACCGCCACTCGGGATACGCTAGGGCGTCCGATGACAGCGCAGTCATCGGGCGGGGCGAGGGGAATCGGGGGCGGGGGCAGGTGGCTCCGTGCGGTTCCTGCTCCAGTGTCGGGCGCCGGCATGTTCGCCGGGGCCGCCACCGTTGCGGGCATGGCCGGCGGCGGGTTCCCGCGTGGGATCCGGGCCGGGCAAGTGAATCGAAGGACTTCCCCGGGAGGGAATACATGAGCAGTCCCAACGCATCAGGCGAGAACACACCGTTCATCATCCTCATCAGCCTGGTGGCCACCATCGGCGGCTTCCTGTTCGGTTACGACAGCGGGGTGATCAACGGCACGGTGGACGGCATCACCGCCGCCTTCAATTCCGATGCCGCCGTCACCGGCTTCAACGTCGCCTCGATGCTGCTGGGCTGCGCGATCGGCGCCTGGTTCGCCGGCACGCTCGCCGACCGCTACGGGCGTCGCACCATGCTGCTGTGGGCGGCGGTGTTCTTCATCGTCTCGGCCTGGGGCTCGGGCATCGCCACGTCCTCGGCGGAGTTCGTGATCTACCGCGTGATCGGCGGCCTGGCCGTCGGCGCGGCCAGCGTGATGTCGCCGGCCTACATCAGCGAGGTGGCGCCGGCGCGCTACCGCGGACGGCTGGCGACGATCCAGCAGATCGCCATCATCTCCGGCCTGTTCGCCTCGTTCCTGAGCAACTACCTGCTGGCACGCCTGGCGACCTCGTCCATGGCCGAGCTGTGGCTGGGCTACGAGGCCTGGCGCTGGATGTTCTGGGCCGAGCTGCTGCCCGCCTTCGTCTTCCTGTTCCTGCTGTTCTTCATTCCCGAGAGCCCGCGCTACCTGGTCGCGCGCGGCCTGCGCGAGCGCGCGCACAGGGTGCTGGCGCGGCTGTACGGAGCGGTGCAGGGCGAGCGCAAGCTGGTCGAGATCGAAGGCTCGCTGGCCACCGACCAGCATCGGCCGCGCCTGTCGGACCTGGTGAACAAGGCCACCGGCCGCATCCGTCCCATCGTCTGGGTGGGCGTGGGCCTGGCGACCTTCCAGCAGCTGGTCGGCATCAACGTGGTGTTCTACTACGGCGCGGTGCTGTGGCAGGCGGTGGGCTTCTCCGAGAGCGATGCGCTGCTGATCAACGTGCTGTCGGGCGCGCTGAGCATCGGCGCGTGCATCGTCACCGTGCTGCTGATCGACAAGGTCGGGCGCAAGCCGCTGCTGTGGTTCGGCTCGGTGGGCATGGCGATCACCCTGGGCCTGGTCACCTTCGCCTTCGCCACCGGCGGGGTGGACGCGGCCGGCAGGCTGCAGCTCAGCGATTCGATGGGCCTGCTGGCCCTGGTCGCGGCCAATGCCTACGTGGTGTTCTTCAACATGTCCTGGGGCCCGGTGATGTGGGTGATGCTGGGCGAGATGTTCCCCAACCAGATCCGCGGCTCGGGGCTGGCGGTGGCGGGGCTGGCGCAGTGGACGGCCAACTTCCTGATCACCTGGACCTTCCCCATGCTGCTGGCCGGCATCGGCCTGGCCACGGCCTACGGCATCTACACGGCGATGGCGGTGCTGTCGGTGTTCTTCGTGTTCAAGTTCGTGTACGAGACCAAGGGCCGCGAACTGGAGCACATGGTCGGTTGACGCCAGCGACCGGCCGCCGTCCCCGGGCGGCGGCCGGCCAGGCAGGCGGAAGCGCCGGAAGTGGCCGCGCGCGGTTCGCGGCTCCGCCGACCGTGCGGGGCAGGGCGCGGGCCGGCGGGCAGTGACGACGAGCGGCCCGGCACCCGCCGGCGCTCTGGCTGGAGCGCGCGATGCAGCTGTCGGGCCTGGATGTCGGGATCGTGCTGGCCTACCTGGCCGGCGTGTTCGTGCTGGCGCAGTGGGTCTCGCGCGAGAAACCCGGCCACGCCAAGGACGCCAAGGACTACTTTCTCGCCGGCAAGGCCCTGCCGTGGTGGGCGATCGGCGCCTCGCTGATCGCGGCCAACATCTCGGCCGAGCAGATCATCGGCATGTCCGGCTCCGGCTACGCCATCGGCCTGGCCATCGCCTCCTACGAATGGATGGCCGCGGCCACCCTGCTGGTGGTGGGCAAGTGGTTCCTGCCGGTGTTCCTGCGCAACGGCATCTACACCATGCCGCAGTTCCTGGAGCGCCGGTACGGCGGCCGCATCCGCACGCTGATGGCGGTGTTCTGGCTGGGCCTGTACGTGTTCGTCAACATCACCTCGATCCTGTGGCTGGGCGCCATCGCGGTCGCCCAGGTCACCGGCATGGACCAGATGCTGGCGGTGGTGCTGATCGGCCTGTTCGCCCTGGCCTACCAGCTCTACGGTGGACTCAAGGCCGTGGCCCTGACCGACATCGTGCAGGTGACCCTGCTGGTGCTGGGCGGCCTGCTGGTGACCGGGCTGACCCTGGACCGGCTGGGCGAGGGCGCAGGCGTCCTCGCCGGCTTCGAGCGGCTGTGGGCGGCGCAGCCCGGCCACTTCGAGATGATCCTGCATCCGGACAATCCCTTTTACAAAGACCTGCCAGGGATCAGCGTGCTGGTCGGCGGGATGTGGGTGATGAACCTGAGCTACTGGGGTTTCAACCAGTACATCATCCAGCGCGCGCTGGCCGCCCGCGACCTGCACGAGGCGCGCAAGGGCGTGCTGTTGGCCGCCTTCCTCAAGCTGCTGATGCCGGTGATCGTGGTGCTGCCCGGCATCGCCGCGGTGATGCTGGCACCGGGGCTGGCGCGTCCGGATGAGGCCTATCCGAGCATGATGCGGCTGCTGCCCACCGGGATCCTGGGCCTGGTGTTCGCGGCCCTGGTGGCCGCCGTGGTCGCCTCGCTGGCCTCGAAGATCAACTCGGTGGCGACGATCTTCACCCTGGACTTCTACGCCAAGCGCGCGCCTGCGGCCGACCAGCAGGCGCTGGTCCGCGTGGGCCGCGTGGCGGCGGCGGTGGCGGTGGCGCTGGGCATGCTCACCGCGCGGCCGCTGCTGGGCAGCTTCGACCAGGCCTTCCAGTACATCCAGGAGTACACCGGCTTCTTCACCCCGGGGATCGTGGTGATCTTCGTGCTGGGCCTGTTCTGGAAGCGCGCCAACGAGGCCGGCGCGCTGGCGGCGGCGATCGGCTCGTTCGTCCTGTCGATCGCCCTCAAGCTGGCCTGGCCGGCGCTGCCCTTCCTGGATCGCGTCGGCCTGGTGTTCGTGCTGGCGCTGGTCCTGGCGGTGGGCGTGTCGCTGTCCACGCCCGCGGCCCCGGACCGGGACGTGATCGCGATGGACGGTGTGGAATTCGCCACCGGGCGCGGCCTGGACGCCGGCGCGGTCGCGGTCCTGGCGATCCTGGCCGCGCTCTACACCCTGTTCTGGTAGCCGAGCGCCCGCGGCCGGCGCCCCTGGCGCCGCTGTCCGGGCATGAACGCCGCGCTATCGCCGGCGCGGTTTTCGATGCTACCGTCCCCGCGCGCATTGCTTTTTTTCTTTTTTTCGATCCGGGCGCGCTGGGAACAGGGAATACACGCTGGTGCGTCCCGATCGCCATCGGGATTGACACGAATGACGAAGGAAGATGTCGCGATCACCGGCATGGGCATGATTTCGCCCGTCGGATTGAACGTGGAAGAGGCCGAGGCCTCGCTCAGAAACGCCACCTCCGGTGTGCGCCTGCACGAGGCGCCGCCGATCCGCAAACCCTTCGCCGCCGGGGCCATTCCGGTGCAGTTCGAGGAGCAGTTCCCCAGGCTCGAGCGCCCCTTCCTGGACCGGGTGCAGCAGATGGCGATCCTGGCCGCGCGCCAGGCCATCGCCCAGGCCGGGCTGGAGGATTTCTCCGTCTACGGCCCGCGCGCCGGGCTGTACTACGGCAACGTCAACGGCGGCACGGCGACCGGCCTGGAGTGGTTCCAGCAACTGTTGCTCGAGGGCAAGCAGCGCTCGCGACCGTGGACCTCGATGGCGATCATGGGCAACGGCGGCGGCGCGCAGATCGCGATCCGCCACCGCATCACCGGGCCGGTCATCACCAGCTCCAGCGCCTGCGCGTCCTCGGGCGTGTCGATCGGCGAGGCCGGCCGCGCGATCGCACGCGGCGACCTGGACATCGCCGTCGCCGGCGGCGCGGAGGGATCGCTCACCTCGCTGGTGCTGGGCACCTTCGACGGCACCCGGGCGATGGCCGAGCCCGATCCTGACGATCCCTCCACCACCTGCCGGCCATTCTCGAAGCAACGCACCGGCCTGGTGCTGGGCGAAGGAGCGGCCTTCGTGATCCTGGAAAACGCCAGGCACGCACGTGCCCGCGGCGTCCCGATCCTGGGCTATCTCAGCGGCTATGCGTGCAACAACGACGCCCACCACATCGGCATGCCGCATTCGCCGGGGCAGATCGCGGCCCTGCGCGCGGCGGTGGATTCGGCCGGCCTGCAACCGGCCGACATCGCCTATGTGAACGCGCATGCCACCGCGACCCGCGGCGGCGACGAGATCGAGGCGGCGTCGATCCGCGAGGTGTTCGGCGCTGGCCCGGAGGCGGCCCGCGTCTCGTCCACCAAGTCCGTGCACGGGCACCTGCTCGGCGGCGCCAGCGCGCTCGAGTTCAGTCTGACCCTGCTGGCGATGCGGATCGGCATCGCCCCGGCCAGCGGCCACCTCGGCACGCCCGACGAGGCCTGCGCGGTCAACCACGTCGGACCGGCGCCGCGCGCCATGCCGATTCCGCACGCCCTGTCCTTCTCGTGCGGCTTTGGCGGCACCAACGTCGCACTCGTGATTTCCAGCACACCCCGCCCACAAGGAGAGCTCCCATGAACCACGTCCAGCAGCCCGACCGCCACGATGGCGCCCGACGCGTCACCACCCGCATCCGCCAGATGGCCGAGCGCACGCTGTGGGTGGACGTGGCGCCCGACGCCAGCGGCGTCCACAACTTCACCCCGGACCTGGTCGAGGAGTTCCACGGGCTGCTCGACCAGCTGCGCATTCCCGCCGCGGTGGCCGGCGCGATCGGCCACCCCCCGCCCTACGCGGTGATCCAGTCCAGCCACCCGACCTACTTCAGCCAGGGCGGCGACCTGCGCTTCTTCCTGCAGTGCATCCGCCGCCGCGACGCGCAGCGCCTGCGCGCGTACTCGATGCGCTGCCTGGAAGCGATCCTGGCCTGGTCGACCGAGTTCAAGGGCCGGATGGCGACCATCTCCCTGGTCCAGGGGCGCGCGCTGGGCGGTGGTTTCGAGCTGGCGCTGAGCGCCGACCACATCATCGCCGAGGAGCAGAGCAGCTTCGGCTTCCCCGAGATCATGTTCGGGCTGTTCCCCTGCAGCGGGGCGATGGGCCTGCTGTGCGAGCGCGTCGCGCCCAAGACCGCCGAGAAGCTGATGACCAACAAGAAGGTCTATACCGCCGCCCAGCTGCTGGAGATGGGCCTGGTCGACGAAGTGGTGCCGCGCGGCGCCGGCGAGCTGGCGGTGGAGCGCTACATCCGCGAGCACGCCTCGCGCCGCAAGGCCCGGATGATGGTCCGCCAGGCGGTGCGCCGCAGCGCCGGCATCGATCCGGACGAGGGCCGGCGCGTGGTCGAGGACTGGGTGGAGGCGGCAATGCAGCTGGCGCCCGAGGAAGTGCGGGCGATGGAGATGCTGATCCTGATGCAGGCCGGCGAGCAGGGCGTCGTCGCCGCGCCGGCCGCGCCGGCCGCGGATGCCGCCGTGGCGCGCGTGGCCTGATGCGGGGCAGGCGGGCTCCCGCCGGCGCCGGCCGGCGGGTCCCGTCCGGGGCCGCCCGGTCCTAGTTGTTGACCGCCAGCTGGGTGGCGAAGCCCATCCGCAGGTCGTCCAGCGACTGGCAACTGCGGGCCACGCAGCCGTCCAGGTCCTCGTGCCAGTGCGCGCCGCTGCCGGTGAGGGTGCCCAGGTTCATGGTCATCAGCCGGTCGGCCAGGTGCGCCAGCCGCACCGCGCCCAGGCTCAGCGCCACGCCCTTCATCGCGTGCGCGTGCTTGTGCAGTCCGGGCAGGTCGGCGTGGTCGATGGCCTCGGCCATCGCCTGGTGCAGGGTGTGGATGTCGGCGATGCCGTCGCTGACCACCGCGTGCAGGAATTCGGGGCTGTCCTTGATCTCGCGCAGTTCCTCGATCGCGGTCGTGTCCAGGTACTCGACCGGCACGCCGCTGAGCACCGTCGCGCCCTGGCGCGGGCGCAGCGGGTCGACGACCGGTCGCGCCTCGTCGGGGAACACGCTGGCGATCGCCTCGCGGATCTTCTCGAACGTCAGCGGCTTGTAGATCACGCCGTTGGCGCCGAGGTCCTGCAGCAGGCGCGTGGTCATCGCCGTGGTGTCGGCGGTGATGAAGAAGGTGGGCGACAGCTGGACGCGGCTGTAGGCGTAGGTCTGGTAGACCTCGGCGCCGTTGATGTCGTCCATGTTGTAGTCCAGGAAGATCACGTCGTAGCTGTTGGCGCTGAGCATGAGGATGGCCTCGTGGCCACTCTCCACCGCCGTGACCTGGTGGCCGTCCTTGAGCAGCATCTCGCGCAGCAGCGACAGGTTGGTGGAATTGTCGTCGGCCACCAGCACGCGCTTGCCGGCCACGCAGGCCGTGGCCTGGGGGGGCGGCGCGGGCTCGGCGGCCTGGCTCGCGTCGATCGGCAGTTCCAGTTCGAAGAAGAAGGTGCTGCCACGGCCGAGCGCGCTGTCCACATGCAGCTGCCCGCCCATGTGCCGCACCAGCTCGCTGGCGATCGACACCCCGAGGCCGGTGCCGCCGTGGCGGCGCGCCGGGCCGGTCTCGACCTGGTAGAAGGGCTGGAAGATCTTCTCGTGGTGGGCCGGGTCGATGCCGATGCCGGTGTCGGAAACCGCGAAACGCACGCGGTAGGCGTCCGGGCTGGCCTCGACCAGGCGCACCTGCAGGGTCACCGTGCCCTGTTCGGTGAACTTCACCGCGTTGCCGGCGAGATTGGTGAGGATCGAGACCAGTTCCTGGTGGCGGCCCACCACCGGCAGCTTGATCCGCTCGTCGAAGTCGAGCTCCACCGCCAGCGCCTTGGGGCCGGCGATCGAGCGGATCGAGCCGATCACCTGGGTGGCGGTGAAGGCCAGGCTGAACGGCGCGAAGGGCTGATGCTGGTCGCCGCCGTGCGCGATCCTGGACAGGTCCAGGAGCTGTTTGATCTCCGAATCCAGGGTGTTGGCCAGGCGCTGGATGGAGCGCGCGCGGTTGACCGTGCCCGCGTCCGGGGCCTCGATCTCCAGCAGTTGCGCGTCGGCGACGATGCCGGTCAGCGGCGTGCGCAGCTCGTGGCTGACCTTGGCCAGCAGTTGCGACTTTGCGCGGCTGTCGAACTCGGCCGCCTCGCGCGCGGCGTTGATGCGCCGGACCAGGCTGGCCGCGTACAGCGGCACCACCACCAGCAGCAGGGCGTGCGACGCCGCGAACAGCAGGTTGCCCTGCCAGGTGGGGGAGGTCATCACCACCAGGGCGAAGCCCGCCAGCGAGAAGATCTGGCAGATGTGCATGGGCCGGGTGCCGACCCGGAAGCCGAAGCCCAGCGTGGTGAACAGGTAGAAGGCGACGAAGATCATCGACGAGCCGCCGGCGAAGTACATCCACGCCGAGAGGATCAGCGGGTCGATGACCGCGGTGATGACGACCAGGTCGTGGTTGGCCAGCCACTCGGGCCGTGCCGCCAGCCAGCGGGCGATGGCGGCGTAGGCGATGTAGCCGCTGAGCATGCCCAGTACGAGGCCGTGGCTGGTGCCGGCGCCTGGATGGCCGAACCAGTGCACGCAGGCGATGGTGACGGCGACGAGGACGCCGAAACTCAGCCGGAAGTTCGCCTGGGCGATGACGTTCCTGTTCGCCTCGTTGCTGCCGGCCGCGTCCATTACAATGCCCTCAACGTCCCATTGTGGTCGTCCGGTCCGATGCCCGGTCCCTCATGTCCGGCACGCGGGAACCGGGCCAACCAGGACATGACAGGGGTTGCGCATGGAAAGCTCCATCATTCTTCGTCGTTTGACCGAGATGCTACAGGAACGTGTCGGCCCGACCGAAGTGCCCATTACCGCACAGACGCGGCTGCAGGAACTGGGCATCGATTCCATCATCCAGGTCGACATCATGCTGGATCTTGAAAACGAGCTGGACTTCACGTTCAAGAGCATGTCGCTGCCGAAGGACCCGACCGTGGCTGAGATCGTGCAGCTGATCCAGGACAGTTCCAACGCCCAGCCGGCCTAGTCCGGCGACAGACGGTTTCGCACGCAACTTCCGGCTCGCCGCCCGAGTGGGCCGGCAGCGCTGTGCCCGCTTGAATGGTGCTGCCGATCCGGGCGCCTGCCGCCTGGCCAAAGCGCGCGGCAGGCCGGACACGCGCGCGCCGCCGCAGGTCTGCGGCGTGGGCGGAGCGGGAGGGAAGTGCGGGTTGCGCGGCGTGCGCAGCGCGCGGAATGGATGGTGGCTATGGGTGGACTCGAACCACCGACCCCAGCATTATGAGTGCTGTGCTCTAACCGGCTGAGCTACATAGCCATCGACCGCCCGCGGGGCGGTGAGCCGTGTATTGTCCGGACGCGAGGGGTCGGCGTCAACGCCGGCGTACGGGGTGTCACTTTGCCGGCAGTCATGGCAGAGTCGGTGACAGTAGATCTTTGGAGTCCGCATCGTGATCGATCCGGACGGGTATCGCCCGAACGTCGGCATCGTGCTGATGCACCCGGATGGACGCGTCTTCTGGGCGCGCCGGGTGCGGCGCGACGGCTGGCAGTTCCCGCAGGGCGGGATGAACAGCGACGAGACGCCCATCGAGGCGATGTACCGGGAACTGCGGGAGGAGACCGGCCTGCTGCCCGACCACGTCGCGGTCCTGGGCGTCACCCCGGGCTGGCTGCGCTACCGGCTGCCGCGCAATGCGATCCGCCGCAACGACCGTGTCGTGTGCATCGGGCAGAAGCAGGTGTGGTTCCTGCTCCAGTTCACCGGGCAGGAAAGCGACCTGCGCCTGGACCTGACGGCCAAGCCCGAGTTCGACCACTGGCGCTGGGTGGACTTCTGGTACCCGGTGGACCACGTGGTCATGTTCAAGCGTGGCGTCTATGCCAGCGCGCTGCGCCACCTGGCGCCCTTCGCCCGGCAGATCGCCGGTCCGGCGGCGATTCCATCGGTCGGGCTGGAACGGCCGCGCCGGACGGGCGGGCGACCGCGCGGCGTGGCGCGCCAGCCGCGGGGGCGCGACCAGGGCTGAGGCAGGCCGCCGGATGCGATTGCTGGCGGCATTGACAATCATTCTCATGCGCGGCGACAATGGCAGCCTGTTCCGACAGGGCCGCATCGTGTACGTCTGCATCTGCAATGGCATCACCGACCACGACATCCGCCGCGCCGCCGAGGCCGGCTGCAGTTCCATGGCCGAACTGACCATGCGCACCGGCGCCGGCGCCTGCTGCGGTACCTGCGTCGACACCGCCACCGCCTTGCTCGACGAGGCCCGCACGAAGCCAGCCAAGCGCATCCCCCTGCCGGTGGTCGCGCGCGCCGCCTGACCCCCGCGCGCCGCCGGCGCGCCGCGTCCCAAATGCACACCATTCCCGTTCCGGCATCGCCGCGCGAGCGGCGGTAGAGTCTGCGTCTTCCCCGCGCAGGACAGGCCGATGAAAGGCGACGCACAGGTCATCCGTTTCCTCAACCAGGCGCTCTACAACGAGCTGACCGCGATCAACCAGTACTTCCTGCACGCCAAGATGCTGAAGAACTGGGGCCTGGAGGAACTGGCCAAGCACGAGTACGAGGAATCGATCGACGAGATGAAGCATGCGGACGTGCTGTCCGAGCGCATCCTGTTCCTCGAGGGCCTGCCCAACTTCCAGGCGCTGGGCAAGCTGAAGATCGGCGAGACCCCGGTGGAGATCCTGCGCTGCGACCTGGCGCTGGAGCTGGAGGGCATCCCGGTGCTGCGCGAGGCGATCGCCCACTGCGAAAGCGTCGGCGACTACGTCAGCCGCAAGCTGTTCGCCGACATCCTCGAGAACGAGGAAGAGCACGTGGACTGGCTGGAAACCCAGCTCGACCTGGTCGAGCGCATCGGCGAGCAGAACTACCTGCAGAGCAAGATGGAGGACTGAGCGCCCGCCCGGGCACTCAGGCCTGCTGGGTGCGCCGCGCGAGCAGCTGCTGGCGCGCGCGCGCGAACTCGTTGGCGATCAGCGCCACCGCCACCGCGGGCCGCTCCAGGGTGCGCTCGCGCGCGGCCAGTTCCACCCGCTTGGCGGCGGCCGACAGCGACATCGCACCGAGGTTGGCGCTGGAGGACTTGAGCGAATGCGCGGCTTCGCGCAGCGCGTCGTGGTCCGGCCCGGCGGCCGCGGCCTCCAGCGCGCGCAGCAGCCGGGGCGTGTCCTCCAGGAACACGTCGACCAGGCGCTCGACCTCGTCGCCGAGCATCGCTTCGAGGTCTTCCAGTACCGAGGCATCGAGCACCGGCGCGAGCACGCGTGGTGGCGCGGGCGACGGAACCGCGGGCGCTGGCGCGGGCGGTGGCAGGGGTGACGCCGGCGACGGAACGGCGGGCGCCGGTGCGGGCGGCCGGCCAGCGGCAGCCGCCGGCGACGACACGGCGGCGGGTGGCGGCGGGAGGGTCGCAGCCGGGGCAGGCGCATGGGATGGTGCGGGGACGGTGGCCGCGGGCGACGGCGCAGGTCCGGCGGCCTCCAGGCCCGATGCCGGCGCCACCGGCATGTCGCGCGGCGCCTGTGCTGTGGCCGCATGGGCGCCCGGGGCGTGGGCCATGTCCGCGAGCGCCGGGGTCGTGGCGGGCGCATCCTCCGGGGCGCGCGCGGTGGCCCCGGCCACAGCCGCGCCGGCGTCCGGCGCCGCGTCGAAGGGATCGCCGGGCGCGGCGATCGTGGTTTCGGTCCAGTGGCGCCCGGGCGCGAGCGCCGTCATCGCCAGGTCGGCGGAGGGGGCCGGGTCCTCGGTCGGCAGTCCCAGCAGCTGGGCATCGAGCGAGGTCGCGACGGGCGCCAGCGGTTCCTCCGGTTCCTCCTGCGCCGACAGGCTGGACGGGATGGCAACCTGCTCGGGATCCCACCAGCGGTGCAGGCAGCGTTCCAGTTCGCTGCGCGTGACCGGCTTGGGCAGGTAGTCGTCCATGCCGGCGTCCAGGCACTTCTGGCGGTCGCCGGCCATGGCGTTGGCGGTCATCGCGATGATCGGCAGGTGCCGTCCCTCGCCGCTGGCCAGTTCGTCCTCGCGCCAGCGGCGGGTGGCGGTGTAGCCATCCATCACCGGCATCTGGCAGTCCATCAGCACGATGTCGTAGCGCGAGGCCGACATGCGCAGCAGCGCCGCCTCGCCGTTGCTGGCGGTATCGCAGGTGATGCCCAGCATGCCGAGCAGGCGCTGGCCGACCATCAGGTTGACCGGGTTGTCCTCGACCAGCAGCACCCGCGGCTTGCGCAGCGAAGGCCGCGGTTGCTGCGCGGCGGGCGCCTCCGGCTCGGCGACCGCCACAGGTGCCGCGGTCGTGGCCGGAGCCGGGGCCGCGGGCGCCTGGGGCGCGCTGTCCTGGACGGCGTCGAGCAGGGTCGCGCGCAGGTTCGCGTCGGGGCACTGGCGGCTGAGCAGGGTGGCGCCCAGCTGCAGTTCGTCGGGGATCGGATCGTCGCCATACAGGCAGACCAGCCGCAGCGCGCCGTAGACGCTCTGGCGGCCGAGGTTGCGGTGCAGCGCCAGCGCGGTGGTGCGCATGCCCGCCAGGTCGGCCAGCACGATCGAATAGGCCCAGGGCGGGCCCTGGTTGGCCGCGCTGCGCAGGCGGTCCAGCGCTTCCTGGGTGGTCTCGACCGCGGTCACCCGCAGGCCCCAGTTGGGCAGCAGCATGCTCAGGCGCAGGCGCAGGCGCGCGTCGGCGCTGAGCAGGAGCAGGCGTCCGCCCTGCGGATTGGCTTCTTCGACGTTCATGTCGCCCTGCACCTTGAGCAGCGGAATCTCGAACCAGAACGTGGCGCCCAGGCCGGGCTCGGATTCGACCCCGATGCGCCCGCCCATCAGGTCGACGATGCGCTTGGAGATCGCCAGGCCCAGGCCGGTGCCTCCGTACAGGCGCGTGGTCGAGGCATCGGCCTGGCTGAAGGCCTGGAACAGCCGGCCGTGCGCGGCCTGGGCGATGCCCACGCCGGTGTCGCGCACCTCGAAGCGCAACTGGTGCTGGGTGGGGGTCTCGCCCAGCCGGCGCAGGCTCAGGGTCACCGAGCCGCGCTCGGTGAACTTCACCGCGTTGCTGACCAGGTTGCCCAGCACCTGGCGCAGGCGCACCGGATCGCCGCGCACCGGCAGGCGCACGCCCTGCTCGATCTGCAGGTGCATGCGCAGGCCCTTGCTCTGCGCCGGGCGCTCCATCAGCTGCAGCACGCCCTCGACCACCTCGCGCAGGTTGAACGCGGTGGTCTCCAGTTCGAGCTTGTCGGCCTCGAGCTTGGAGTAGTCGAGGATGTCGTCGACGATGCGCAGCATCTGCTGCGAGGACAGGTAGGCCGTGCGCACCAGCTCGGCATGGTCCGGCGCCAGGCGCGCGTGCATCAGCAGGTCCAGCATCGGCACGATGCCGTTGAGCGGCGTGCGGATCTCATGGCTCATCGTGGCCAGGAACTCGCCCTTGGCCATCGCCGCAGAATCGGCCGCCTGCTTGGCCAGGCGCAGTTCGTGTTCGAGCTGGGCGTGGCGCTCGAGTTCGCGATGCAGGTCGGCCAGCACCGCCTCGTCGCGTTCGGCGCGTTCGCGCGCCTCGCGCAGTTCCAGTTCGCGCGTGCGCAGGTTGTAGAACACCCCGGTCGAGCCGAACACCGCCAGCAGCGCCAGCACCAGGGCGAAGCCCTGCCACGGACCCTCCATGCCGGCCACGTGCAGCGCCAGGCTGAGCGCCGCCCCGCCGGCCGCGCCGAGCGTGAACCACCGCAGCATCGCACTCGAGGGGCGGGCGTTGCTGATCGGCATGGTCGGCGTTCCTCAGAGCACGGAATTGTGGAAATCGAACTGCAGGTCGCCGGCCGGCCGCTGCACCAGGTTGCCCTGGATGAAGTCCACGCCGGTCATCCACAGCGTCGCAGCCGACTGCGCGTCCTCGACCTGCTGGCCGATCACCTGCAAGCCCTTGCGGTGCGCGAAGTCGATCGCGCTGCGCATCTCGTCGCGCACCGCGCTGTCCTCGAGGCCGCGCGAATAGCGTGCGTCCAGGCGCACGTAGCCCAGCGGCAGCTGGCCGAGCAGGGCGTTGGCCTCGGCCCCGTGCGCGTACTGGCTCAGGCACAGCTGCACGCCGGCCGACACCATCGACGCGCAGAACTCCTGCAACGACAGCGCATGCACCAGCGCGTCCTCCTGGCGCACGTCGACCACGAGGCTCGCGCCGTCCACGCCGGCCTCGGCCAGCGACTGCAGCAGCCACCGGGCATGGCCGTCCTGGGCCAGGGTGGACGGCGACTGGGTGACGAACAGGCGCAGCGTGCGACGCTCCTCGCGCTGGCGGCGCAGCGCGCCGATCGCGATCTCGACCATGCGCCGGTCGACCTGTGCGGTCACCCCGAGGCGCGCGGCCGCCTGCAGCACGCGGCCGGCGGGGAACAGTTCCTCGCCCGGCCCGCGCAGGCGCAGCAGCACCTGGTACTGGGCTTCGTCGCCGCCGGCGACCGCGACGATCGGCTGGAACGCGGCCAGCAGGCTGCCCGAGGCCAGCGCCTCGCGCAGCGAATGCTCCACCTGCGCCAGTTCTCGGTCGGAGGCGGTGACCGGCCGCGCCCACGCGGCCACGCCATGCGGATGGCTGCGCGCGCCGCGCAGCGCCTCCTCGGCCGCCGACAGCGCAGCGCCGGCGTCGGCGAAACCCAGCGCCAGGTCGGCATAGCCCACCACCGCGCGCAGGCGCACGGATTCCTCGCCAACGGGGAAGGCGTGTTCGGCCATGCCATCGCGCAACTGCCGGGCGAACGGCGGCAGCGCGCTGGCCTCCAGTCCGGCGGCCAGGACCAGGAATGTGTTGTCGTTCAGGCGCGAGGCCGCGTGGCCGTCGCAGATCTCGCCCAGGCGCCGACCGGCGTCGGTCAGCAGGGCTTCCAGCGCGGCGTAGCCGAAACGGTCGCGCAGCGCGGCGGTCCCGGCGATCTCGACGAACATCACCGCGCCGGCGCGCGCGCCGGGCACCTGGCTGCTCAGCAGCTGCAGCATCTGCGGACGCGTGTGCAGGCCGGTCGCGGGATGGCGCGCGCCGCCGCCGGCGGCCTGCACGATGCGCGCACGCTGCACCCGGCTCTGCACCGCCGAGACCAGGTGGCGCGGCCGGACCGGCTTGCGCAGGAAGTCGTCGGCGCCGACGTCGAGCACCTCGAAGCGCCGCTCGGGGTCCTCGTCGCCGGTCAGGAACACCACCGGGGTCAGCGCGAAATCGGGATGGCCGCGGATCAGGCTCAGCAGTTCGACGCCGTCCATGCCGGGCATGTGCAGGTCCATCAGCACCAGGTCCGGGCGCAACTGCTGCATCGCGTCCATCACCTGGCTGGGCACCGACACCACCTGCGCCTGCATGCCGGCGCCGTTGAGCACGCTCTCGGCGAACAGCGCCTGGCTCGGATCGTCCTCCACCACCAGCACGCGCCAGGCATGGGGCGCGCGTCCAGGTTCGGCCGGTACCTGCGCCGGTGCGGGGACCAGGGTTTGGACCGCGTCGGCGGCTGCGGCGGCGGGCGCCTCCACGCGTGGCAGCACGGCGGGCGCGGCGTCGGCGCACCAGCGCCGCCAGAATCCGGCGGGCGGGACTTCGGCGCGTTGGCGATTGTTGGCGTCAGACAACCCGGGAACCTCGGCGGAAAGCACGGACGGAGCAGCCGCGCTCGGCTGCGCGGCACGGGGCCGCGGCAGCGACGTCAGCAGCGACGGGCCGGCGGGTGCCGCCATCTGGTCGATCCGGAAGTCCCCCCCGGGCGGCATTATCGCCACTGCGCGGCCCGGCGACTATCGCATACGCGCCCGCCGCGCGGCTCCAGCGACGGGCGTGGGGCGGAAAAGCGTGACCGCAGCCTCAGCCGGAGGCGGGTCGCGGCGCCCGCCGGAACAGCCGGCGCCACAGCCACCACAGCAGCAGGGCCACGCCCAGTCCCAGGCCCACGACCACCGCCAGCACCGCCCAGGGGTAGGCCCAGGCCAGCGACAGCGCGCCGACCACCATCACGTCCTCGCCGGCCGAGGCGGTCCAGTTGCTCACCGGTTCGGGCGAGGTGTTGAGCAGGGCCCGCGAGCCGGCCTTGACCGCGTGGCTGGTCAGCGCCACGCCGGCGCCGGCGGCCAGCATGCCCGGGCCGAGCTGGCCGTCGGGCGAAAGCGCGGCCGCGGCGAGGAAGGCACCGGCCGGCACCCGCGCCAGGGTCTGCAGCAGGTCCCAGGCCGAATCCACGCCGGGAATCTTGTCGGCCAGGAACTCGGTCACCGCCAGCACCCCCGACACCCCCAGCACCCAGGGCGAGGTGGTGGCCTCCAGCCCGGGCGGCAGGTCGATCCAGCCCAGCGCCCCGGCCACGCCCACGCCGAAGACGGTGAGATAGGCGCGGATGCCCGCCAGCCAGGCCAGCAGCACGCCGACGGCGAACAGGTGGGCTTCCGACATGATGACTCCTCGCGGCCGGCCGGCGGCGCCACGCTCGCGCAGGCGCCGCCCATCCGGCGCGAGTATAGGCGTCTTGTGCATTGCCTTGACGCCGGACCGGCCCGGTGGCTATACCCAGCACGATGAGCGAAGTCCCCCAGCCCCGTCCGGACGCGCCCGGGCCGTCGCCCGAACCCTCGCCCGCGCACCCCGAGATCTCCCGCACCACCTACGCCCTGCTCGCGGTGTTCGTGGCCGCCCTGGCGTTCGGGCTGTGGGGGCTGTGGCAGGTGTTCGGTGGCGGCGGCGCGACCGGTGGCGACAGCCATGCGCGGATCGAGGCGCTGGAGCAGCAGGTGGCCACGCTCACCCGCTCCGACCAGATCAGCCGCGAGGCCAATCGCGACCTGCAGGGCACGCTGGCCGAGCGCGACGAGGAGATCGCCGCGCTGCGCGCGGATGTGGCCTTCTACGAACGCTTCGTCGGCTCCACCGCGCAGCGGCGCGGCCTCACCGTCCACCAGCTGGTGTTGAGCCCGCGCGCCGGGCACGCCTGGCACTACACCGCCACCCTGACCCAGAACCTCAACCGCGGCGCGGTCAGCAGCGGCCGGCTCACGCTGTCGGTGGAAGGCACCCGGGACGGGCGTCTGGAACAGCTCGACTGGGCCCAGCTGCGGCAGGACCCGGACGCGGCGGGCGTGGACTACTCGTTCAAGTATTTCCAGCAGCTCGAAGGCGAGATCGTGCTGCCGCCGGGGTTCGAGCCGCTGCGCGTGCGGGTGCGCCTGATGCCTGCGTCGGGGCCGGCGGTGGAGCAGACCCTGCCATGGCCGGAAGTGGCCAGCACGGACCCGGGCTGAACGCTGTATCCGGCGCGGCGGCTTGAAGTCGCCACCGCCTCCCCCCATCCTGAGCGCATGGAACAGGCTGCTCCCGACTATCTTTCCCTGCAACGCCCGCTCGAGTTCACCCCGGCCGCGGCCGGCAAGGTGCGCGAACTCATCGCCGAGGAGGGCAATCCGGCGCTGAAGCTGCGCGTGTACATCCAGGGCGGCGGCTGCTCGGGCTTCCAGTACGGCTTCGAATTCGACGAACAGCAGGCCGAGGACGACCTTGCGATCACCACCGAAGGCGTGACCCTGGTGGTGGACCCGCTCAGCCTGCAGTACCTGATGGGCGCGGCGGTGGACTACAGCGAGAGCCTGCACGGCGCCCAGTTCACGATCCGCAACCCCAACGCCAAGTCGACCTGCGGCTGCGGCTCCTCTTTCACCGTCTGAGCGATGCATCCGGAACCGCTGCCGTTCGCCTTCGTCGACGGCGGCCTGGACCGCGCCGGACATCTGCGCAATACGCCTGAACGCCTGGCCTCCCTGTGGCCGCAGGCGCGCCTGCTGCTGCTCGACGAGCAGGGCCGCGCGCTGGGCGACGCCGAGGCCGGACCCGCGCCGGTCGCAGGCGCGCAACGCCCGCAGCTGCGCGCGGACGCGGTGCTGCTGGGGCTGGATGGCGACCGCGCCTGGTTCGCCGCGGTCGACGCCAGCGAAGGGCCGCGCATCGACCTGCGCAGCGCCGCCGCGCACTGGCCGCTGGCCGAGGCCACGGCCTTCGCCCAGGCCCGCGCGGTGCTGCACTGGCGCGCGCGCCACCGGTACTGCGGCGCGTGCGGCACGCCGCTGGACTACGGCCGCGGCGGCTGGCTCGGCCACTGCGGCGGCTGCGGCCTGGAGCACTACCCGCGCACCGATCCGGCGGTGATCGTCGCGGTCAGCGACGGATCGCGGCTGCTGCTCGGTCGCCAGCCCGGTTGGGCGCCACGCCGCTATTCCACCCTGGCCGGTTTCGTCGAGCCGGGCGAAACCCTGGAGCAGACGGTGGCGCGCGAGGTGTTCGAGGAGTCGGCGGTGCGCGTGCGCAGCTGCCGCTACCTGGCCTCGCAGCCCTGGCCGTTCCCGTCTTCGCTGATGCTGGGTTTCTTCGCCGAGGCCCACCCCGACACGCCGGTGGCCGCGGACGACGAACTGGAGGACGTGCGCTGGTTCGATCGCTACGAGGTCGGCGCCGCGCTGCGCGGCGAGACCGCCGAATCGGGCCTGCTGCTGTCGCCGAAGCTGTCGATCTCGCGCTGGCTGATCGAGCGCTGGCACGCCGGGGCCGCCGCCGCGCCGGCGTGACCGTGCTCGCGCCGGCAACGCCTGGCGGGCGCGCATTCGCCCGCGCCGCCGGCCCCGCCTAGAATCGCGTCATGTTCACCACCCTGCTTGCCGTCGTCGTCGCCCTGGCGCTCGGCCACCTCGCCCCGGGCCTCGCCCGCCGGCTCCGCGACTACGCCTGGTTCCGCCACTGGCTGCGCTGGCTCGAGCGGCGACCGGAGGCCGGCGCGCGCCGCGACGGAACGCTGGCGGTGGCAGCAGTGGCCGTGCTGCCGCCGCTGCTGGTGCTGGGCCTGCTGCAGTGGCTGCTGGCCGGCCACGCCTTCGGCCTGCCTTCGCTGCTGCTGGGCGTGGCGGTGCTGTTCCACGTCTGGGGGCCGCGCGATCTGGACCGCGACGTGGACGCGATCCTCGAGGCAGGCACCGGCGATGCGCGGCGCGCCGCGGCGGCGCGGCTGTGGCCGGCCACCCGGCGCGACCAGGCGCGGGTCGATCCGCCGGCCGTGGTCGGCGCGGTGTTCGGCTGCGCCCTGCGGCGGTGGTTCTCGGTGTTGCTGTGGTTCCTGCTGCTGGGGCCGGTCGGCGCGCTGGCTTATCGCCTGCTGGCGATCCTGGCCGAGGACGCGGTGGCCGCGCGCCTGCCGGCGGGAATGGTCGCCGCGGCCGGCCGCCTGCTGGCGGTGCTGGACTGGCCGGTGGCCCAGTTGCTCACCCTGTCGCTGGCGCTGGTGGGCAATTTCCAGGACGTGTTGCAGGCCTGGCGCCAGGCCGGCGGCACCGCGCTGCGCGCCGATAGCGCCGTGCTGGCGGCGGTGGGGCGGGCCAGCGTGCGCGGCGTCGTTGCCGACGAGGCCCGGGACTACGCCGGTGCCGGCCTGGCCAGCGGCAGCGCCCTGCTGCGCGAACTGGGGCCCATGCCGGAGCTGCGCGAGGCGATGGGCCTGGTCTGGCGCGCGCTGGTGCTGTGGCTGGCGCTGCTGGCGCTGTGCGTGGTCGCCGGCTGGGCCGGTTGACCGGGCCGGGCGGGCTGGACCCGAAGCGGTCGCCGGCTGTGCCGCCGGCTCAGGCCTGCGCGCCGCGCAACGCGGCCACGGCCGCGTGGAGCTGCGCGGCACTGACGGACGGATCGACGAGCGGCGCGCCCGCGGCCACCCCGATGCGCGCGCGCAGGCGACGCGGCACGCGCATGCGGCCCAGCCGCGAATCGCGCCGGCTCCACATGCTGGCCCACATCCCGCGCAGCGCCATCGGCACCACCGGCACCACCTGGCCGCGCGCCGCGGCGCGCGCCAGGATCTTCTCCACGCCCGACTTGAACGGCGCGATGGTGCCGTCGCTTGTCAGCGCGCCCTCCGGGAAGATGCACACCAGTTCGCCCGCCGCCAGGGTCGCGTCGATTTCGTCCAAGGCGCGCTGCATCAGCGCCGGGTCCTCGCGCGCGCCGGCGATCGGGATCGCGCGCGCGGTGCGGAAGATCCAGCGCAGCACCGGGATGTTGAAGATGCGGTAGTACATGACGAAGCGCACCGGGCGCGGCACGGTGGCGGCCAGGATCAGCGCGTCCATGTAGCTGACGTGGTTGCACACCAGTAGCGCGGCGCCCTCGTCGGGCACGTGCTTCTCGATGCCGTGCAGGTCCAGCCGGTACAGCGTGCGCACCATCAGCCAGCTGACGAAGCGCATGAAGAACTCGGGCACCATGCTGAAGATCCATAGCGCGACCAGGGCATTGGCGATGGCCAGGGCGAGGAACAGCTGTGGCCCGGTCCAGCCCAGCCAGCCCTGAAGCACCAGCCCGGCCAGCGCGGCCAGCACGATGAAGCCGGAGTTCTGGATGTTGAGCGCGGCGAACACCCGCGCCATGTGCGAGGCCGGCGTGCGGCTCTGGATCAGGGCGAACAGCGGCACCACGAAGATGCCGGTGGACAGGCCGATGCCGACCAGGTCCGCGACGATGCGCAGGCTGCCGTCCTGGGCCAGGAACCGCGCCACGTCCAGGCCGCCGGCCGCGGCCATGCCGGGACGGGCGAAGTACAGGTCGAGCAGGAAGGCGCTCATGCCCAGCGCGCCCACCGGCACCAGCCCGATCTCGACGATGCGTCCGGACAGCTTCTCGCACAGCAGCGAACCGGCGCCGGTGCCGATCGAGAAAAGCGCCAGCACGAACACGTACAGCGTGGCCGAGTCCGCCGCGCCGCCGAGGTGGCGCTCGGCGTAGGTGGGCAGCTGCGAGGTGACCAGGGTGCCGAAGAACCAGAACCACGACACGCCGAGGATCGCGTTGCGCACCGCCGGCTGGCGCTTGGCCATGCGCAGCACCGCGACCGATTCTGGCAGCGGATTCCAGTGGATCTTGAGCTCCGGCGCCCCGGCCTCCATGCGCGGGATCCTGCGCGCGAGCAGGTTGCCCAGGATCGCCAGCGCCACGATCGCGATGGCCGCGGCCTGCGGCCCGTATGCGCCTGCCAGCTGGAAGATCAGGCCGCCGGCGACCATGCCCAGCAGGATCGAGATCGACGTGCCCATCTCGACCAGGCCGTTGCCGCCGGTCAGTTCCTCGGGCTTGAGGATCGACGGCAGCACCGAGTACTTCACCGGGCCGAACAGGGTGGACTGCATGCCGGTGCAGAACAGCGCGACCAGCAGCAGCGGCAGGTTCTGCAGCAGGAAGCCGACCGCGGCCACCGACATGATCGCGATCTCCATGCCGGTGGTGATCACGATCAGACGCTGCTTCTCCAGCTTCTCGGCGATCTGGCCGGCGATGGCCGAGAACAGGAAGTAGGGCAGGATGAAGATGGCCGGCGCGAGGATGGCGTAGAGCCCGCGTTGCTCGGTGCTGGCGCCGAGGAAGATCAGCAGCCCGATGATCGCCTGGCGGTAGACGTTGTCGTTGAACGCGCCCAGCGCCTGGACCGAGAAGTAGGGCAGGAAGCGGCGCTGGCGGAGCAGCTCGAACTGCGAATGGCGGACGGGCGGATCGGGAACGTGTGCCATGCGGCCTCCGTCGGGGTGCGCCGAGTGTAGCGGCTGCCCCTTAGCCTGCCGCGCCTGCGCCTGCGCCTGCGCCTGCGCCTGCGGCGGTGGCGGTGGCGGTGGCGGTGGCGGTGGCGGCAGTCAGGGTGACTGCCACGCCCCCTGCGGTCGCGCGCCCTGCGCCGCGCGGCGGCGGGACGCTGCGTGCCGGTAGCGTTGCGCCCGACGCAGCGGGCCGTTGCTAGAGTGGCCGCACCCCCTACGCGAGAAGCCATCATGGCGCGACCGCCCCTGATGCCGGCCGCCTTTCTCGGCCACGGCAGCCCGATGAATGCGCTCGAGCGCAACCGCTATACCGAGGCCTGGCGCGCCTTCGGCGCCGCCGCGCCGCGGCCACGCGCCATCCTGGCGGTGTCGGCGCACTGGTACGTGCCGATGCTGGCGGTGACCGCGATGCCGCGGCCGCGCACCATCCACGATTTCTTCGGACTTCCGCAGGCACTGTTCGACATCGACTACCCCGCCCCGGGGCTGCCGGAGCTGGTGGAAGAGGTCGCCGATCTGGCGCATCCCGACCGTGTCGGCGCCGACATCGACAGCTGGGGCATCGACCACGGCACCTGGTCGGTGCTGGTGCACGCCTTCCCGCAGGCCGACGTCCCGGTGGTGCAGCTGTCGATCGACGCGCGCAAGCCCGCCGACTGGCACCTCGCGCTGGGCGCGAAGCTGGCCGCGCTGCGCGAGCGCGGCGTGCTGGTGCTCTCGAGCGGGAACGTGGTGCACAACCTGCGGGCCATCGACCGGCAACAGCCCGATGGCGCCTTCGAGTGGTCGCGACGCTTCGACGAGGACGCGCGCGTACTGATGCGCGAACGCCCGCACGAGATCCCCTCGCTGCTGTCGCATCGCGACTACCGCAACGCGGTGCCCACGCCCGACCACTTCCTGCCACTGCTCTATACCGCCGGCCTGGCCAGCGTGTCGGACAGGCCGGCCAGCACGCTCGTGGAAGGCTACGCTTACGGTTCGCTGTCGATGACGTCCTACGGGCTGGATACGCGCTGCCCGGAGTCACCGCCCGGTGGCGAGGGGGCGGCCCCGCTCGGCACCGAACTGCCGCCCGAGGATTCCAACATCTGATGTCCGTCACCCGGATGCCTGCACGATGAGCCGCCTGTTCTCGCCCCTCGACATCGGTCCGCTGCGGTTGGGCAACCGCATCGTGGTGGCCCCGATGTGCCAGTACTCCTGCGACGGCGATGGCCGCGCCTGCGACTGGCATGTCCAGCACTGGGGGCAGCTGGCGCAGTCGGGTGCCGGACTGCTGATCGCCGAGGCCACCGCGGTCGAGCCGCGCGGGCGCATCAGCTGGGCCGACCTGGGCCTCTACGACGACGCCAGCGAAGCTGCGTTCGCTGCCGCGTTGGCGACGGTGCGGCGCTGGTCGCCGGTGAAGTTCGGCGTGCAGCTGGCGCATGCCGGGCGCAAGGCTTCCACCCACCGGCCTTGGGAGGGCGGTGGCGCGGCCATCGCGCCGGACCAGCGGCATGGCTGGCAGACGGTGGCGCCTTCGGCGCTGCCGTATGCCACGGACGATCCGGTGCCCGATGCGCTGGACGCCCGCGGGCTCGATGCCATCGTGGCCGCATTCGCCGACAGCGCACGGCGGGCCGCGCGCGTTGGCGTGGATCTGGTCGAGCTGCATGCCGCGCACGGCTACCTGCTGCACCAGTTCCTGTCGCCGCTGTCGAACCGGCGCACGGATGCCTACGGCGGTTCGCTCGAAGGCCGCATGCGCCTGCTGCTGCGCGTGTTCGATGCGGTCGCGGCCCAACTGCCGTCCTCGGTCGCCCTGGGCGTGCGCCTGTCGGCCACCGACTGGGTGGATGGCGGCTGGGATCCCGGACAGAGCCAGGCGTTGGCGCGCGTGCTCGACCAGCGTGGCTGCCACTACCTGCATGTCTCCAGTGGCGGGCTGGATCCACGCCAGCGCATCGCGCTGGCACCGGGCTACCAGGTGCCGTTCGCAGAGGCGATCCGGGGCGAGGTCGGCACGCCGGTGGTGGCGGTCGGCCTGATCACCGAAGCGGCGCAGGCCGAGGCGATCCTGGCCGACGGACGCGCCGATGCGATCGCCCTGGCCCGCGCCATGCTCTACGACCCGCGCTGGCCCTGGCATGCCGCCGCGGCACTGGGCGCGAGCGCGCCAGCCGCGCCGCAATACCTGCGCGCCGCGCCGCGCGGGCTGTCCGCGACGCTGGTCGCGGCCAGCGGCAGCGCAGGCTGAGCGTTGCTCAGCCCGCGGACTGCTCGCGCGCGATCGCGCGCCAGCCGATGTCGCGGCGGCAGAACGCGTGTGCCCAGGAGATCGCGTCCACACCGGTGTAGGCGCGGCGCTGGGCATCGGCCACGCTGTCGCCCAGCGCGGTCACGCACAGTACGCGTCCGCCGCCGCTGACCACGCGGCCGTCGGCATCCAGCGCGGTGCCGGCATGGAACACCTTGACGTCGGATGGCACCGCGTCCAGACCACGGATGACCTCGCCGGTCACCGGGGCTTCCGGATACGGCCGCGCGGCGAGCACCACGCCCAGCGACGGACGCGGATCCCACTGCGCCTGCACCTGGTCCAGGCGGCCGTCGATCGCGGCCTCGACCAGGTCCAGCAGGTCCGACTGCAGGCGCAGCATCACCGGCTGGGTTTCCGGGTCGCCGAAGCGCACGTTGAACTCGATCACCCTGGGCGCGCCGGACGCATCGATCATGAGGCCGGCATAGAGGAAGCCGGTGAACGGGATGCCGTCGGCGGCCATGCCGGCCACGGTCGGCTCCACCACCTCGCGCATGATCCGCGCGTGCACCTGCGGCGTGACCACCGGCGCAGGCGAGTACGCGCCCATGCCACCGGTGTTGGGGCCGGTGTCGCCATCGCCCACGCGCTTGTGGTCCTGGCTGGTGGCCATCGGCAGCGCGGTGCGCCCATCGACCATGGAGATGAAGCTGGCCTCTTCGCCTTCCAGGAATTCCTCGATCACCACGCGCGCGCCGGCATCGCCGAACGCATTGCCCGAGAGCATGTCGCGCACCGCGGCTTCGGCCTCCTCCAGCGTCATCGCCACGATCACGCCCTTGCCGGCGGCAAGGCCGTCGGCCTTGACCACGATCGGCGCGCCCTTGTCGCGGATGTACGCCAGTGCCGCCTCCACCTCGGTATGCACCGCGTAGAACGCGGTCGGGATGCCGTGGCGGGCGAGGAAATCCTTGGCGAAGGCCTTGCTGCCCTCCAGCTGCGCGGCGGCGGCGGTGGGGCCGAAGATGCGCAGGCCGGCCGCGCGGAAGCGGTCCACCACGCCGGCCACCAGCGGCACCTCGGGGCCGACCACGGTCACCGCGACCTGCTCGTCGCGGGCCAGCTGCAGCAGCCCGTCCAGGTCGTCGACCCTGAGCGCCACGTTGCGGCACTTGCCCTCGGTGGCGGTGCCGGCATTGCCGGGGGCGACGATGACTTCGCTGACGCGCGGCGACTGCGCGAGCTTCCACGCCAGCGCGTGTTCGCGCCCGCCCGAACCGATGACCAGGATTTTCAAGGCGCCGACCTCATGGCTGTGGCGCGCATTCGCGCGCGGGAAGAATGGTTTCGAAGAACAGCTTGTCGTGGCGGTCGACGAAGCGGCGCACCAGCACCGCGTCGCTGCCCGACAGGGCCTGCACCGCCGGCAGCGCGCACAGCGCCTGCATCTGCGCCTGTTCGCTCTGGCGCAGCTGTTCGAACTGCGCGTGCGCGCGCGTCCTCTCGGCGTCGCCCTCGGGGCTGCGCACCAGCAGCACCAGCAGCCGCCCTTCGATGCGCGCGGACTCGGTGACCAGGTCCTCGAAGTAAGGCTGCGGCAGGTCCGCCGCCAGCGCATCGCGCGCCGACCGCAACGGGTCTGGCGCGCCGCCGCAGGCGGCCAGCGCCAGCGCGCAGGCGAGCGCTGGCAGGACGGCGCGGTGGCCGCGCGGACCGGGCCGGTGCATCAGTGGCGGAAGTGGCGCACGCCGGTGAACACCATGGCGATGCCGTGCTCGTCCGCCGCGGCGATCACCTCCGCATCGCGCATGGAGCCGCCCGGCTGGATCACCGCCTTGATGCCGGCGGCCGCGGCGGCGTCGATGCCGTCGCGGAACGGGAAGAACGCGTCGGAGGCCATCACCGAACCTTCGACCACCAGGCCGGCGTCGGCGGCCTTGATGCCGGCGATGCGGGCCGAGTACACGCGGCTCATCTGGCCGGCGCCCACGCCCACGGTGCGGTTGTCCTTCGCATAGACGATCGCGTTGGACTTGACGAACTTGGCCACCTTCCAGGCGAACAGCAGGTCGGCGAACTGGGCGTCGGTCGGCGCCAGTTTCGTCACCACCTTCAGCTCCTCGCGCGTCACCACGCGGTCATCGGCGGTCTGCAGCAGCAGGCCCGAGCCGACGCGCTTGGTGTCGATGAAGCCGGTGCTGGCCGGCGCCATCGGGATGCGCAGCACGCGCACGTTGGCCTTCTTCGTCGCGTATTCCAGCGCGCCCGGCTCGTAGTCGGGCGCCAGCAGCACCTCGACGAACTGGCGGTCGAGGATGGTCTTGGCGGTGGAAGCGTCCAGGGTGCGGTTGAAGGCGATGATGCCGCCGAAGGCGCTGGTCGGATCGGTCGCATACGCCAGCTCGTAGGCCTCGCCGACGCCGGCGCCCACGGCCACGCCGCAGGGGTTGGCGTGCTTGACGATCACGCAGGCCGGCACGTCGAACTGGCGCACGCATTCCCACGCCGCATCGGCATCGGCGATGTTGTTGTAGCTCAGCTCCTTGCCCTGCAGCTGCTGGAAGGTGGCCAGCGAGCCCGGCGCCGGATGCAGATCGCGGTAGAAGGCGGCCTGCTGGTGCGGGTTCTCACCGTAGCGCAGGTCCATCACCTTGACGAAGCTGCCGTTGGACTGCGCCGGGAAAGCGCTGCGCACCGGCACCTCGGCCGAGGTATCGGTGACGGCGGACAGGTAGTTGCTGATCGCCGCGTCGTACTGGGCCACGCGGTTGAACGCGGCCACCGACAGGGCGAAGCGGGTAGCGGCCGAGAGCTGGCCGTCGTTGGCTTCCAGCTCGGCCAGCAGCGCCTCGTACTGTTCCGGCGCGGTCGCCACGGCGACACGTGCGAAGTTCTTGGCCGCGCTGCGCAGCATCGCCGGACCGCCGATGTCGATGTTCTCCACCGCGTCGGCCAGGGTGCAGTCGGCCTTGGCAGTGACCTGCTCGAACGGATAGAGGTTGAGCACCAGCAGGTCGATCGCGCCGATGCCGTGCTGCGCCATCACCGCATCATCGATGCCGGCGCGGCCGAGCAGGCCGCCGTGCACGACCGGGTGAAGGGTCTTGACCCGGCCGTCCATCATCTCGGGAAAGCCGGTGACCTCGGACACGTCGCGCACCGCCAGCCCCGCCTCGCGGATCGCCCTGGCGGTGCCGCCGGTGGACAGCAGCTCGACGCCGCGCGCGGCCAGCGCGCGGGCCAGTTCGATCAGGCCGGTCTTGTCGGAAACGGACAGCAACGCCCGGCGGACGGGCAGCAGATCGTGGGTCATGGCGGGCCGGGAGGCGAAACGAGGCCGGAAATTATAGCCCCGGCATCCGCCGCGCCGGCCTTCAGGCGATGCCGTACTCGCGCAGCTTCTTGCGCAGCGTCGCCCGGTGGATGCCGAGCATGGTCGCGGCCCGGCTCTGGTTGCCGTCGCAGTGCTCCAGCACTTCCAGGAACAGCGGGATCTCCAGTTCGCGCAGCGCGATCTGGTAGAGGTTCTCGGCGTCGCTGCCATTCAGATCGCCGAGGTAGCGGCGGATCGAATGGGCGACGTGCTCGCGCAGCGGAGCGCGCGGCGCGCTGCGGGCGTTGGGGTCGGTGGGTTCTGCGGTGTTCAAGGGGTCGCTCGGTGCGGCCGGCGATGCGCGCACTGGCGCTCGCGGGGCGGACGAGTCTAGCGCCTCGCCGTCGCAATCGACAGTGCGAACGCCGTCGCGCCGGCTAGTGCAGGTCCCAGGCGTAGGACACGGTCGGCGCCGCCGGTTCCCGGAGCTCCAGCGCCACGTCCACCGTCTGGCCCGGCGCGATCAGCGCCTGCGGCGGCGCGCCGGCCAGGTATTCCTCGGGCGCGAAGGCGCGCTGGGCCAGCGCGTGACCGTCCACGCCCGAGAGGGTCAGCTGCAGTCGCGGCCAGGGCTGCGCCCAGCGCGCATCGTTGCGGAACGTGGCACTGGCCTGCAGCGCGCCGGGGCGGGCGGGGTGTGGACGCACGTCGCGCGCGACCAGGACGAGGGCCTCGGGCTCGCGCCAGGGCGGCAGGCTGCAGCCGAGCACGCCGCACAGTCCGGACACCAGTGACCGCCACTGCGGGTCGGCGGCGAGGCGGTCGCGGTCGGCGAGCACGATCTGCAGGCACAGCAGGGCGAGCAGCGCCACGATCGCGGCCGGCTGGCGCCACTGGCGCCACTGGCGCGACGGCGCGACGGCGCGCCTGCGCCCGGGGGCGGCGAACACGGGCCCGGGCGTGGCGGGCGCGGCAGCCAACGCTGCGACTGTCGCTGGCGCCGGTCCGGGTGCGGATTCGAGCGCGGCGTCGCGTGCGGGCGCGGGCGCGGGCGCGGGTGCGGGTGCAGGTGCAGGTGCAGGTGCAGGTGCAGGTGCAGGTGCAG
>Ga0233375_1000146_pt1 | contig 41805 bp, 37 predicted proteins | sample ElkDunMinimDraft_10_FD_191539 | JGI IMG/M metagenome (GOLD analysis project Ga0233375, IMG submission 191539) | Fecal eukaryotic communites from dung pellets of Tule Elk in California, USA - Elk Dung E16 | ecosystem: Host-associated > Mammals > Digestive system > Large intestine > Fecal | place...
AGACCGAGGACCTGGTGCGCGAGATCCGCGCGCAGCACGACCACTTCCTCGACGAATACGGCGTGGACCTCTCCGTCACCGGCTTCACGGCGGTCGGCATCGACGTGTCCGACAAGCTCGGCAAGGCCCTGCTGCCGTTCGCTCTCGTCGTGGTCGGCCTGTCGCTCATCCTGCTGACGATGGTGTTCCGCTCCATCGCCGTGCCGATCAAGGCGACCATCGGTTACCTGTTCTCGGTGGGGGCCGCGTTCGGTGTGGTCTCGCTGGTGTTCGAGCACGGTGTGTTCGCCGAGGCGCTCAACGTGACCCGCACGGGGCCGGTGATCAGCTTCATGCCGATCGTCCTCATGGGCATCCTGTTCGGCCTGGCGATGGACTACGAGGTCTTCCTCGTGTCCCGCATGCGCGAGGACTACGTCCACGGCGGCAGCGCCAAGCACGCCATCACCACCGGGTTCCAGGGGTCGGCCAAGGTGGTCACCGCCGCGGCGGTGATCATGATCGCGGTCTTCGTGGCCTTCGTGCCGCACGGCGACATGAACCTCAAGCCGATCGCCCTCGGCCTCGCCGTGGGCGTCGCCGTGGACGCGTTCGTGGTGCGCATGGTCTTCGTCCCGGCGGTCCTGGCGCTGCTGGGGGAGAAGGCCTGGTACATGCCCGGATGGCTCGACCGGGTCCTGCCGTCGTTCGACGTCGAGGGCGAGGGCCTGACCCGTGAGCTGTCGCTCGCGGACTGGCCCGAGCCGGGAGCCACCGACGCGGTGGCAGCACGCGACCTCGAGGTGCACGGCCGGTCCGGCACGATCGTCGGGCCCGTGAGCGTGCGGGTGCCCGAGGGCAGCACGCTGCTCGTGCGGGGCGACGCGACCGCGCCGGTGAGCGCGTTCCTGCTCGCCGTCGCAGGCCGCATCAAGCTCTCGGCCGGTGTCGCCAAGACCGTGGGCCTGGTGCTGCCGGAACGCGCCTCGTCCGTGCGGCACCGGGTCGCCGTGGTCGACGCGGTGGCCGAGGACGGGCATCCCGCCGCGGCGGTCCGTCAGGCGCTGCGCGACAAGCCGACGGTGCTCGTGGTGGACGCCACCGAGACCGTCGGTGACCTGGCGGCGCGGGCCGAGCTGGCGCAGGCGGTCGCCGCCGCCCAGGCCGCGGGTGTCACGGTGCTGCTCGGCTCGACCGGATTCGCGGCGAGCGACCTGGCGCCCTCGGGCACCCCGGTGCTCGACGTGACCCCGGGCGCTCGCGGGGAGTCCCCCGGCACAGAACATGACCAGCAGACAGACGAGACCGAGCAGGAGGTGCGGGCATGAGCGCCGCGACGAGATGGATCCGGCCCGAGCCTTTCCGGAACCCGTGGCGTGCCGTGGCCGTGGCGCTCCTTCCGCTGATGATTCTGGGGCTGCTGATCTCGGCCCTGTGGAACCCGCAGGAGCGTCTCGACACCGTCAAGGCCGCGATCGTGAACCTTGACGAGCCGGTAGAGCTCGACGGCCAGACGGTGCCCCTGGGCCGCCAGCTCGCCGCAGGCCTCGTGAGCGGTGGAGAGACGGCCGACGCGGAGGCGGGCGAGGCAGCAGCGGTCCCGGCGTCCGACGCGAGCTACGACTGGGAGATCTCCGACGCGTCCACCGCGGCCGACGGCCTGGCGGACGGCACCTACGCGGCGGTCATCACGATCCCTGAGGACTTCTCGGCGGCAGCCACCTCGTTCAGCGGCGACGACCCGGCGAAGGCTGTGCAGGCCACCATCGACGTCGCCACGGCCCCCGACGGCCGCGTGCTCGACGACGCCCTCGCACAGGTGGTGGCGCAGACCGCCACCGGCGTGCTGGGCAGCACCCTCACGGAGACCTACGTGGACAACGTCCTCGTCGGTTTCTCCACCCTGTCCGAGGAGCTGGGCAAGGCCGCCGACGGTGCGGGACAGCTCGCGGACGGAGCCTCCGAGGCGGGCAAGGGTGCGGAGCAGCTGGCTGACGGCGCTCACCAGACCACGCTCGGTGTTGCCGGTGTGGGCGACGGGGTCAGCAGCCTGGCCGGCGGTGTGGGCCAGTGGGCCTCGGGCGCGAACCAGTGGGCCGCGGGTGCGGACCAGGTGGCGGCGGGCGTGGGCCAGCTGGCGGACGGCGCGGGTCAATCCGCGTCCGGCGCCGCTGACCTGGCGACCGGTGCCGACCAGCTCGCGACGGGAACCGAGGGGGTCGCGGCCGGTGCGAAGAGACTGGCCGACGGCCTCACGGTGACCTCGGCCCAGCTGCAGGGCAGCAAACGCACTCCGGGCCCGGCTGATGCCGCAGCAGCACTCGCCTCGGGTGCGACGGACGTTTCGGGAGGGGTGAGCGAGCTGGTGGACGGCCTCGAGAAGTCGTGCGCCGTCCCTGCCGCTGATCCTCGGCTCATCGCTCTGTGTGCCGACCTCCCCAATCTCAAGAAGCTTGAGGCAGGGGCACAGGAAGTTGCGGGCGGCATGACCGGTCTCGCCGGAGCACCCGGGAAGGAGCCCACAGGCCTCTACGGGCTGACCGCCGGGATCGGGAGCCTCGCCCAGGGTGCGAACGAGCTCGCAGGCGGCGCAGGACAGGTCTCGGGCGGCGCTTCAGAGCTTGCCGGGGGCGCCCACCAGCTCGCGGACGGGCTCACGCAGCTGCAGTCCGGCGCGGACCAGGCGGCTACCGGCGCATCGGGCCTCGCCAGCGGTGCACGTGAGCTGTCCGGTGGAGCTGGTGGCATCGCGTCCGGCGCGAACCAGCTCGCCGACGGCGTCGGTGAGCTGGAGACCGGATCCGCTCAGCTCGCGGACGGTGTGGACGGGCTCGCGAGCGGCGTCGGCGAGCTGGCGGGGGGCGCGAAGGACCTTTCCGACGGGCTCGGCAAGGCCACGGAGGAGATCCCGTCCTACACGGAGCAGGAGCGTAAGTCGCTCGCCGCGGTCGTGGCCGAACCCGTCGTGACCGACGGTGACGTGACCGACCTCGACACCGGCACGGTGGGCCCGATGTTCGCGGTCCTCGCGCTCTGGCTCGGTGCGCTCGCGCTGATGATCGTGTTCTCGCCGGTTCCGCTGCATGCTCACGGCTCGACGCGGGGCGCGCTGCGCCTCACGCTCGAGACGTTCGTGGTCCCGGCCGTGATCGGCCTGGTCACCGGTCTCGGGACGGGTGCCGTCCTGGCCGGTATCGAGGATCTCGACCTCGGCGGATGGGTGGCGGCCATGGGCTTCGGCGCGCTGGTCTCCGTCGCGTTCGTCGCGGTCAACCAGGCGCTCGCTGCGGCGCTCGGCCACCTCGGCCGGGGGGTGAGCCTGCTGATGGCGGTGCTGATCATCGCGACGGGCGTCGTCTCCACGGTGCCCGGTGTCCTGGCGGGCCTGGCAGGATTCCTGCCGGTGGGCCCGGCGATCGTCGGGCTGGGCCGTCTGACCGATCCGGGCACGGGAAGCGCGGGCCTGGCGATCGCCTCGGTGGTCCTCTGGGGCATCGCAGGGCTGGCCGTCACGATGCTCATGGTGACGCGGCAGCGCACGGTCAGGATCGGCGACCTTCGCACGGCCTGACACCGTTCTGAGGGCCCAATGACTTCGGTCCGTTGCCCTGAGATCGGTCCATCAACGGACCGATCTCAGGGCAACGGACCGAAGTCATTGGGCCAGGGGCCAGGGGGCAGAGCCCGAGCCGGGGGAGAGGTTAGGCTCGGCGCAGTCGTTCTGCCGTGTCCGGCCACGGCACGTGCACCCGCTCGGTGGGCGCCAGCGCCTTGGACAGGAACGCGTCCCGCAGCACCACGCCGTCGGGCGAGAGCTCGATGACGGTGAGCTCGGGGCCCACACCGTCGAGCAGCCAGTGTTCCGCGAGCTCGCGCAGGCCACGGTCGAGCACGAGCTCCTCAGCCGCGTGGAAGTCGCTCACCTCGCCGACGGCATGGCCCAGCCGGTTGCGCGGGACCACGTCGGCGTAGTCGTCGGTGACGGGCTCGAGGTAGCCCACCGTCTCGCCGTCCTCCCGGGTGACGGCGAGCCAGGTGTCGGTGGGCGCGATCTCCGGTGCGGTCATGGACCGACCCTAAGGTCGCCCGGCGCGGCAGGCCCCCTTGTTTTCCACAGCGCGGTTGTCGTGACCCACCGGCGGGGTCTGGGTCGTGCTCGGCGCTGCCGGGGCGAGCATCACTCGAAGTACGCCGGCACGTCGACCGCCCCGCCCTCCTCGGCGAACTCCGCGTGGACGGTCTCGCGCAGGCCGGCGTCGTACAGGTAGTCCAGGGCGGTCGCCGCGAGCCCTGCCGCGCTGTCGACGGCGGCCGACACCGCGGCAGGGCTCGCCGCTGCCTCGGCGAACTCGGCGGTGTGCAGCGCGATGCCCGGGTCGGAGACCTGGACGAGCGGGTGGATCCCTGGGATGCGGAACGAGAAGTTGCCGAAGTCGGTGGATGCCGCGAGCGTCTCCGACAGCACGCCGGCGGGCAGGGGGTCGCGTCCGCGCCGGCGCTGTGCCGCGACCCAGCGGTCGGTCAGCGTGCGGTTGGTCCGCACCGGAAGACTGGGGTGGGCACCGTCGTCCCAGCGGATCTCGACGTCTGTGCCGGTCATCCGTGCCGCACCGTGCGCGATGTCGTCGAGGCGGCGTGAGAGGTCGCGCAGGGTGTCCGCGTACCTGGACCGCGCGTACAGGTGCATGACCGCCCGCTCGGTGATGATGCTGGGCCGCGTGCCACCCTCGGCGATCGTCGCGTGCACCCGGTCCACCGGCGGCATCTGCTGCCGCAGCAGACCGATGCCCTGGTAGGCGAGGTTCGCGGCGTCGAGCGCGTTGCGGCCCATGTACGGCTGCGCGGACGCGTGCGCCGGCCGCCCCGTGAACGTCCAGGTCAGCAGACGGCGACCCAGCCAGACCTGCTCAGCCACGTCGAGCCCGTACGGGTGCACCATGATCGCGGCGTCGATGCGCTCCAGCGCCCCGTTCCGGGCCAGGACCTCCTTGCCGGAGTGCCCTTCCTCAGCAGGCGTGCCGAGCAGCACCACACGGCCCGCCGGGGCATCGTCCGAGGTCATGACGTCACGCAGGGCGAGGAAAGCACCCACGCCCGCGGCCGCGATCACGTTGTGGCCGCACGCGTGGCCGATGCCGGGCAGGGCGTCGTACTCCGCGCAGATCGCGATGGTGGGCCCGGCGTCACCGTCGGCCGTCGTTCCGTCGGCCGTCCGCCGGCCGATCGCTGCCCGGAACGCCGTCGGCACACCGTGGGCGCCCAGCTCCGCCTCGACGCCGTGCCGGGAGAGCACCTCCACCAGCGTGGCGGCACTGCGGTGCTCCTCGAACGCCGGCTCGGGGTGCTCGTGCAGTCGCCGGACGATCTCCGCCAGGTCGGGTTCGAGTCGGTCCGCAGCTCGGCCGACGGCCGCGACCAGCTCGGCAGGCGCCCCGCCGTCCGCCGTACCGCGGGCCGTACCTCCGTCCGCCCCGATGGCATCGGAGGGGGCCAGGGCGGCCCGCCGCCCGGCGGTCTCGGCGACCAGGTGGTCGAGGTAGGCGGTGCTGGGCGGGTCCGGGCGGTTCATGCGTTCCATCGTATGGAGCGTGTGCACGGGGCCGAAATTTCACCCGCTACGTTACGGTCCTGGATGTCTACCGACGACGAGGGAGACCCGCCTTGAGCACCGCAGCTTCGCCCACCCGGCCGTCCCGCGCGGACCGGTTCCTCGGTCGCGTCGAACGGCTCGGCAACCGGCTGCCCGAACCGTTCACGCTCTTCCTCATCCTGTTCCTGGTGATCGCGCTCGTCTCGACGGCGATGGCGCTCGCCGACGTGACGGTGCAGGTGCCGGGCGCCGACGACGTCACCCGGATCCAAGGGCTGTTCACGCCCGAGGGCCTGACGTGGTTCACGCAGAACATCGGCATCAACTACATCGGGTTCCCGCCGCTGGTCACGGTACTGACCATCTGGCTCGCCGTCGGCGTGGCCGAGAAGACGGGCCTGCTGGCCGCCGGGGTCCGCGCCGTCTTCGGCTCGGCACCCCGCTGGGCGCTGCCGTACGCCGTGGGCTTCGTGGGCGTGATGGGCAGCGTGATGGCCGACAGCGCCTTCATCGTCATCCCGCCGCTCGCCGCGATGGTGTTCCAGGCGGCAGGCCGGCACCCGGTCGCCGGCCTGCTCGGCGGGTTCGCCGCCGCAGGGGCCGGATACTCCACGAATATCGCGGTGACCAGCCTGGACGCACTGTTCTCCGGGATCACCACCGCCGTCACCGAGATCCTGCCGAACCCCGGCGACCCCGTGAACCCGCTGTCGAACTGGTACTTCAACGTGGTGGCGGCGGTCGTGCTGTCCGTCCTCGCCGGCTTCCTCATCGACAAGGTGCTGGAGCCGAGGCTGGTGCGGCAGGGGGTCCCCGTCGACCAGACGCTCACCGGCACGGTGGTTCCCGCCGCCGGAACCGCCCCCGGCGAGGGCGACGAGCCGCCGCTCTCCGCGGACCTCTCGCGGGACGAGCGGCGTGGTCTGCGGTTCGCCGTCGGCGCGCTGCTGCTGGTGGCCGCCGTCCTGACCGTCGCGTTCGTGCTGCCGGGATCGCCGTGGCGCAACGAGGACGGCGGGTTCCTGCCGGAGTCGCCGTTGCTCAGCTCGATCACCTTCGTGATCTTCGTGCTGTTCATCGTTCCCGGCGTCGTCTACGGCGTGGTGACCCGGTCGATCACGTCGATGAAGGACGTGCCCGGCCTCCTGGAGCGGTCCGTCAAGGACATGGCCGGGTTCCTGGTGCTGGCGTTCGTGCTGGGCCAGTTCATCACACTGTTCAACTGGTCCGGAGTGGGCCAGTGGATCGCCGTCGCGGGTGCGGAAGGGCTCGAGTCGAGCGGCCTGACCGGTTACGGAGCGATCATCGGCTTCCTGGCACTCGCCTCCGTGCTGAACCTGTTCATCATCTCGGGCTCGTCGCTGTGGACCGTCATGGCGGCGGTGTTCGTGCCGATGTTCGCGCTCATCGGGTACGAACCCGGGTTCGTGCAGGCCGCGTTCCGGGTGGGCGACTCGGCGACACAGATCATCACGCCCCTGAACCCGTACATGATCGTGCTGCTCACGTTCCTGCGGCGCTGGGAACCACAGGCCGGCCTGGGCACCGTCATGGCCCGGCTGCTGCCGTTCACCGTCGCCTTCTGGATCGTGTGGGCGGCGATCCTGTCGGTCTTCTTCTTCCTCGACCTGCCGATCGGTCCGGGCAACGGGATCTTCCTGGAGTAGCTGGTCCGCCGGGGCGACGTGGGCGCCCCGGCGGACGGCCGGGTTCAGTCCAGGTAATCCTTCACCAGCTGCTCCGCGAGTCCCGTGTACGTGGCCGGCGTCAGTGCGGCGAGGCGCGCGGCGACGTCGTCGGGCAGGCCCAGGCCCGCCACGAACTCCCGCATGCGCGCACCGTCCACGCGCTGGCCGCGGGTCAGGTCCTTGAGCCGCTCGTACGGGTTCTCCATACCGGGCACGCCCGCGACCGAGGCCGCGCGCATCGCGGACTGGACGGGCTCGCCCAGCACCTCCCAGTTGGCGTCGAGGTCCTCGTGCAGGAGCGTCTCGTTCACGGCCAGCCGGTCCAGGCCGCGTGACACGTTGTCGATGGCCAGGAGGCTGTGCCCGAACGCCGGGCCGATGTTGCGCTGCGTCGTGGAGTCGGTGAGGTCACGCTGCAGGCGGCTCGTCACGAGCGTCGCCGAGAGCGTGTCCAGGAGCGAGCACGAGATCTCGAGGTTGGCCTCGGCGTTCTCGAACCGGATCGGGTTCACCTTGTGCGGCATGGTGGACGAGCCCGTGGCGCCGGCGACCGGGATCTGCGTGAAGAACCCCAGCGAGATATAGGTCCACACGTCGGTCGCGAGGTTGTGCAGGATCCGGTTGAAACGCGCGACGTCGGCATAGACCTCGGCCTGCCAGTCGTGCGACTCGATCTGCGTGGTCAGCGGGTTCCAGTCCAGGCCGAGGCCCTCGACGAACGCCTTCGACACCGCGGGCCAGTCGGCCGACGGAACGGCGACCGTGTGCGCGCCGTAGGTCCCGGTGGCGCCGTTCAGCTTGCCCAGGAACTCGGCACCCTCGACGCGGCGCAGCTGACGCCGCAGGCGGTGCGCCAGGACGGCCAGCTCCTTGCCCAGGGTCGACGGCGTCGCAGGCTGGCCGTGCGTGCGCGAGAGGAGGGGTGCGGCAGCGTGCTCGCGTGCCATACCTGCCAGCTGGTCGACGACGGCGGTCGCGGCCGGGAGCCAGACCTCGCGGACAGCGCCCCGCACCATGAGCGCGTAGGAGAGATTGTTGATGTCCTCGCTGGTGCAGGCGAAGTGCACCAGCTCGCTCGCCGCGGGCAGGCTGGTCTCGCCGAGCGCCTCGGGCGCCGCGGCGATGCGCCGCTTGATGAAGTACTCGACCGCCTTGACGTCGTGCACGGTCTCGCGCTCGATCTCGGCCAGCTCGGCGATCTCGTCCGCGCCGAACGCCGCCGGGACCGCCCGGAGGTACTCGATCTCCTGCGGCGACAGCCGGGGCGCTCCGGGAACCACGGGCGCCTCGATGCCGGGCGCGCCGTTGCACAGCGTGATGAGCCACTCCACCTCGACGTGGATGCGCTCGCGGTTCAGCGCGGCCTCGCTCAGGTGGTCCACGAGCGGGGCGACGGCCTTGCGGTACCGGCCGTCCAAGGGCCCGAGCGCGATGGCCGGGCTCACCTCCGCGAGAGTGACGCGGGCGGCGGGGCCGACGGAGCTGGCAGCGGGGGTGGTGGTCTCAGGCACGTGCTCCATTCTCCCACGGCAGCTCCGCGGGACACCCGCGAGGAGCCCGCACAGCCCCGCCCGACGCCCTTCGGCGCTGCGAGCCCGACCACAGCGACTCTCCCCGAGGACTTGTGCACAGGCCGTCCGGCCCGGCCGACGGTGGGCCTGGCCGCCCGTCTAACGTCGCCGTACAGGCCGTCAGGGGAATGGCCGGACGGGAGGGAAGACATGAACGGTGCGTGCCCAGCGCCCGCGCGGGGCGGTGACGACCCGGCGGCAGCGCTCGCGAAGGCTCTGGAGCTGGTGGCCCGCGGGACGGACCAGCTCCGTGCGGCCATGGCGGTGGAGTGGGACGCGCCCGCGGCGGAGCTGTACCGGGCCGCGGTGGGTGAGGCGGTGCGCGGCGTTGTCCAGGACCTGGAGCTGCTGGAGGAGGCGATGCGGCGCGCCGCTGCCTACCTCGCCACGGGAGCGACCGCATGACCGGCGCGGGCCCGGCGGCGCCGCCCGTCCCGGAGCCGCCCGCCGGCCCGCACCGTCCATCGGACACCGTCACGGTCTTCGGGGGAGCGGGCGTGGCGGCGGTCGAGTCGGACTCCGTCCGTCGCGCGGCAGGCCGGGTGGCGCTCGTCGCCGACGACCTCCGCGCGGCCGCCGCGCAGTGCCTGGCGGCGAGCGAGGACGTCGTCCTGCCTGGGATCGGGGGAGCCGCCGCGACACCCGGAGCGCACTGGCGGCCCGACGGCGTCGGGAGCTGGGCCGGCCCCGCCTCCGTCCTGGCGGCTCGTGCCCTGGAGACGGCAGCGCGCAACGCGGCACAGGCCCTGACGGACCGCGCGCGGCAGTGCGATGCGCTCGGCTGGCGCCTGCTGCGCGCGGCAGGCTTGTACGAGGAAGCGGAGTCGACGGCGGAGCGGGCGGTCGGCGCGCTGGTGACCACCTGGGCCTTCGGGACCGGCACGGCACTCGGGGCCAGGGGCTGGTCGGGGCTGGCCGGAGTCGGCGTGCTGGGGGCGGGTGAGCTCGCCGGGCGGTCCGTCGGAAGGACGCTCACCGGCGGTGTCTCGTCCGCTCTCACCGCCTGGTCTGCGGCCGCTGCGACCCGGGCGCTGGCCCCGTACTCCGACGAGGTCTTCGCCGGCCTGGGCGCTGGTGTCGGGCTCGGGCAGCCTGCGCTCGCCCACGGCCGTGTCAGGATCGCGGGCGGCGCGGCCGTGCTCGCCCACGTCGCCCGGGAGCTCCCCGTGCTGGGCAACGACGACCGTGGCCTGCGGGTCACCCAGGTGGCGCCGGAGGACTTTGCGAGCGGTGCGCTCCCCGCATGGTCCGGAACGGGCGCCGGGTCGGTCCAGGACGCGCTGGCCCGGATCGACAGCCTCTACCCGGGCACCGGGGGTGCGCCGGCGGGCACGGTGGCGGTGCAGAAGGTGACCGGGCACGACGGCGCGGTGTCCTGGACGGTGCTCGTTCCCGGGACCCAGTCGGCGCTGCCCGCCGATCATCCCTGGGACGGCCGGACCGACCTCGAGCTGATGGCGGGCCAGGCCGACGGTGCCACGGCCGCGATCGAGCAGGCGCTCGTGAACTCCGGCGTCGGGCCCGACGAGCCCGTGGTCCTCGTGGGGCACAGTCTCGGTGGCATCGCGGCCGCCACACTGCTCGCCCGCCCGGGCTTCACGGAGCGCTACCGCGTGGGCGGGGTGGTCACCGCCGGAGCGCCGACCGGCCTGGTGGCGACACCTCCCGGCGTCCCGGTGCTGCACCTGGAGACGCCGGAGGAGGTGGTCTCACAGACCGACGGCCGTTCCGCCGCCGAGAACCCCCGGACGCGGGACCGGGTGACGGTGGTCCGGACCCTGCAGGACTCGATCTCCGCCATCGACCGGGCGACGGCGGGCGACGTGGTGGCGGCGCACGCCCTCACCACACACGTGCGCACGCTGGATCTCGCCCTCGGGTCCGGCGACGCGCGGGTGACCGAGGTGACCGAACGGATCGGGGCGCGACTGGCCGGCGCCACGGCGAGCACCACCTACTACCGGGCCGAACGGGTCGACCCGTGACGGCCGTCCGCTCAGTCCGAGATCTTCTTGGGCAGCACGGCCAGCAGGATGGTCTGCACCACCGAGATCACCAACGCAGCCAGCAGGAACCACCAGAAGCCACCGTTCACCTCGAGCCCCCAGTTCGGGGTGTCCGAGAACCAGGTCTGGTTGGTGATGAGCGTGGTGATCCACAGCATGAGGGTGTTGACCAGCAGCGACACGAGGCCGAGCGTGAGGATGTAGAGCGGGAGCGAGATGAGCTGGACAATCGGCTTCACGATCATGTGGACCAGGCCGTAGACGATGGCGACCACCACGGCGGCGAGAATCGTGCCGAGGGTGGTGCCGTCGCTCACGACCTCCATGTGCGAGCCGAGGATCAAGGCCGACAGCCCGATTGCCAGAGCGGTGATGAGGATGCGCGCCACGAGCTTCATCAGGTCATCGTGGCATGCTGACCCCCGTGGAAGAAGCATCAGTACCTCTCCGCCCTGCCGTGTCGGCCCTTCCGGCGTACGTTCCCGGCGCCCGTGTCGCTGCCGGGGACCGGGCCTGGAAGCTGTCGTCGAACGAGAACCCGTACGCGCCGCTGCCGTCCGTGCTGGACGCGATCGCCCGTGGTGCCACCGAGGTCAACCGGTACCCGGACATGTACGCCGGCGAGCTCGTCGAGGCGCTCGCGGCCCACACCGGTGTGGGTCCGGAGAACGTCGTGGTCGGCAACGGTTCGGTCGCCGTGCTGGCCCACGTGCTGCAGGCGGTCGTCGAGCACGGGGACGAGGTCGTGTTCCCGTGGCGCTCGTTCGAGGCGTACCCGATAGCGGTCGCCGTGGCGGGCGGCAGAGCGGTCACCGTGCCGGTCCAGGCGGACGGCCGGCTCGACCTGCCCGCGATGGCGGCGGCCGTCACTCCGGCCACGCGCGTGATGCTGGTCTGCACGCCGAACAACCCGACCGGCCCCGCCGTGCACGCCGACGAGCTGGAGATCCTGCTCGCGGCGGTCCCGAGGAACGTGCTCGTCGTCGTCGACGAGGCGTACCTCGAGTTCGTCCGGGACCCACAGGTTGCGGACGGCGTCGACCTGCTGCGCCGGCACCCGAACGTCGTGCTGCTGCGCACGCTGTCCAAGGCGTACGGCCTGGCGGGACTGCGCGTCGGCTACGCGGTGGCGGAGCCCCGGCTGGCCGCGGGCATCCGCGCCGTGTCCACGCCGTTCGGCGTCTCGCACCTGGCACAGGTGGCTGCCCTGGCGTCCCTGGCCCCCGCGGCGCAGGGTGAGCTGCTGGAGCGGGTCGACGCGCTGGTCACCGAGCGCACACGCGTGACCGGGGCGCTGCGCGAGCAGGGCTGGGAGCTGCCCGAGAGCCAGGCGAACTTCGTCTGGTTCGGGTTGGGCGACGCCACGACGGAGCGCGCGGGTCAGGCCCGGGAGCATGGTGTCCTGGTGCGACCGTTCGCGGGCGACGGCCTGCGCGTGACGATCGGCGAGGTCGAGGCGAACGACGCGTTCCTACGGGTCGCTGCGGGCTGGCGCTGACGGAATCGCCCGGCACGAACGCTCTCAGCCGGTGAGTGCCTCGGCCAGCACCCCGTCCCGCGCGGTCCAGGCCGGTGCCGCACCGACGAGCGAGTCGAGCTGCTCCAGCTTGCGCGCCGACGCAGCCTCGGCGGGTATCAGCACGACGATGCGCTCACCGCGGCTGTGCAGGCCGCGTGCGCCGTCGTGTTCGCGCTCCTCGCGCACCGAGTGACGCGGCGGGGAGCGGCGGCCTGACCTCCACGGCGTGTCCCGCCGGGCCAGGACCCAGGGTCCGTCAACGTGCCAGGCAGTGCGCCACGTGCGCCCGGGTCGCCGCGGCGGCCCGGGCGGCGTCACCCGCCTTGCCCGGGTACTCCGCGTGCCCGGCGGGCAGCTCCACCAGTTCCAGCTCGATACCGCCCGCCGGCTCGGCCCGCACGGACGCGGCCACCGCGTTCGCCACGGCGAACTGTCCCGGCGGCGGCACCGCCGTGTCCCAGAGCGCGCACTCGCAGCGCACGGGGATCCGGAGGTAGCCGGCCGCCGTCGACGTGTCGAAGTAACGCAGCACCTCCCGAGCCTCGGGGTGCTCGGCGACGTACCGGCGCACGGACTCGCCGCTGCCCGTGCACTCCACGCCGAGCCGCACGTCGTACTGCCCGAAGCTGGGCACCACGAGGGTCGCCCCCACGAACCGCCGGTCCCAGGGGACGGCCAGTGCGCCGATGCCGCCGAAGCTCTCGCCCACGTAGTAGAGGGGCAGGCTGCCCGCGATCTCGACGAGGGCGTCGGCCGCGTGCCACAGGTCCACGGCGCACCGGCCCAGCGAGTACGTCTCCACGGAGCCGAGGCCGTGCAGCACGTGCTCGGCCGCCGTGCCGGGGGCGCCGACCCCGGGGTTGAGCGCCCCGAGCCCGCGGGCCACGGGGAAGACGACGGCGGCGTCGTCGGGCACCCGGTCGAAGGCCGGCGTGTCCCGGCCGCCGTACCCGTGGCTGTGCACCACGCCGACCCGGGCGGCGCCGTCGGACGGCAGGGCGAGCCAACCGCGCAGCCGCAGCCCGCCGGCGCCGGTGTGCTCCAGCTCGTAGACGTCGTGCGCGCCCTGCCTGCCGAGGGCCGTCAGTCGCGGTTCAGGGCGTACGGCGCGGGAGGTGGCGAACCAGCCCTGCCACAGGTCGCGGAAGCCCGCGGGCGGCGGTACCGGCTCGACGGCGCGGAGGCTGCCGCGGTCGTACCCGTAGGTCCCGTCCAGCGGGGCACCGGGGAACCAGCTGTCGTACGGCTCGGGCAGCAGAGGCATCGGACCAGTATCTTCCGCGCCACAGGCCAGGATCACCCCATGCGAGACGATGGCCCGGAGCGTTCGGACGCCGCACCGCGGCGGGAATCCTCGTCCCGCGAGACGTGGCGGGACCAGGGCGGGACCAGGGCGAGACCCAGGCGCGGTACGGGTCACGCCTTCGAGACTGGGTCGCGTGGCTTGGTGGATTCCGACAAACGGCTACCGGTGAGATTGGGCGACATCGCGGCAGACCTACCTACGGAGCCGTAGCCTACGCTTGCGTAGGCTACGAGAGCGTAGGTTGCGGATCGGCTAAATTTCCGGCCGGACCCGTGCCAGGATGGAAAGGTCCCCGGAACGGGCCGGGCGTCTCCGCAACAGCGGGCGCTCGCGTCCGCAGTTGAAGGAGGAAGCGTGACTACGACCAACGGCTCCAACGAGGCGATCCCGACGTTGCAGCTACTCGACCCCGAAGGGCGCCGTGTCACGACACGCGGCACCAAGGGGTATCGCGACCGCGCCGCGGCCCTGACCACGGAGGACCTCCGTGGCATGTACCGCGACATGATGCTGACCCGTCGGTTCGACGACGAGGCGACCTCGCTCCAGCGACAGGGTGAGCTGGCCCTGTTCGCGCCTGCTCGTGGCCAGGAGGCTGCGCAGGTCGGCAGTGCCTACGCGCTGCGGCCGCAGGACTACGTGTTCCCGTCCTACCGGGAGCACGGCGTGCTGCACGTCCGCGGCCTGGACCCTGTCGACCGGCTGCAGTTCTTCCGTGGTTCCGACCACGGCGGGTGGAACCCGACCGAGCACAACACCAGCGTGTACACCATCGTGATCGGCGCGCACACCCTGCACGCCACCGGCTACGCCATGGGCGTCCAGCGGGACAACACCCCGCTCGACAAGCACGACGGCACGGCCGTGATCACCTACTTCGGCGACGGCGCCACCTCGCAGGGCGACGTCAACGAGTCGATGGTCTACGCGGCCGTGAACCAGGCCCCCGTCGTGTTCTTCCTGCAGAACAACCAGTGGGCCATCTCGGAGCCGACCACCCGGCAGACCAGGACGCCGCTGTACAAGCGCGGCGAGGCGTTCGGCATGCCCAGCCTGCGGGTCGACGGCAACGACGTGCTCGCCGTGTACGCGGCGACACAGGAGGCGCTCGAGCGGGCCCGCACCGGCCAGGGCCCCAGCTTCATCGAGGCGTTCACCTACCGCATGGGCGCGCACACGACGTCGGACGACCCGACCCGGTACCGCACCACCGAGCAGGAGGAGTACTGGCGGCGTCGCGACCCGATCGACCGCCTGGGCGCCCTGCTGCGCGCCGAGCACGCTCTCGACGACGACTTCGAAGCCGAGATCAAGGCCGCGGGGGACGAGCTGGGCGCCAAGCTGCGCACCGGCGTCCGTGCTCTCGACGGCGGCGCACCCGTCTCGACCTTCGACGACGTCTACGCCACCCCGCACGGCATCGTCGCCGCAGAGCGGGCCTGGTACGAGGCCTACGACGCCGGTGACCCGCCGGCCCCGCAGTATGCGATCGCGGACTCAGCGCAGGGAGGCGCACGATGACAACCATGGCGGAACGAACGCACACCACATCCGACGCCCCCGAAGCGGCGTCGGGCATCCAGACGCTCTCGCTCGGCAAGGCGATCAACGAGGGCCTGCGCGCCGCGATGCGGAACGACGACAAGGTCATGCTCATGGGCGAGGACATCGGCCCGCTGGGCGGCGTCTTCCGCGTGACCGACGGCCTGCAGGCGGAGTTCGGCGAGCAGCGCGTGGTGGACACGCCGCTGGCGGAGTCCGGCATCGTCGGCACCGCGATCGGCCTGGCCATGCGTGGCTACCGGCCGGTCTGCGAGATCCAGTTCGACGGGTTCGTCTTCCCGGCGTTCAACCAGATCACCACGCAGCTGGCCAAGATCCACAACCGCACGCACGGCGCGGTGCCCATGCCCGTCGTGATCCGCATCCCGTACGGCGGCGGCATCGGTGGCGTGGAGCACCACGGGGAGAGCCCGGAGTCGCTGTTCGCGCACACCGCTGGCCTGCGCGTGGTCTCGCCCAGCACCCCTCAGGACGCCTACACGATGATCCAGGAGGCCATTGCCTCCCCGGACCCCGTGATCTACTTCGAGCCCAAGAGCCGCTACTGGGGCAAGGGCGCGGTCGACCTGGACGCTCCCGTCGGCGCGGAGACGCTGAACGCGGCACAGGTGGTCCGCCAGGGCACCGACGTCACGCTCGTCGCGTACGGGCCTTCGGTCGTGACCGCCCTCAAGACCGCCGAGGCGCTCGCCGAGGAGGGCCGCTCCGCCGAGGTGCTCGACCTGCGCGCCATCTCGCCGATCGACACCGGGGCCGTCGTGGCGAGCGTCCGCAAGACCGGACGCTGCGTGGTGATCCACGAGGCGCCCGTGTTCTTCGGTGCGGGAGCCGAGATCGCCGCCCGGGTCACCGAGGAGTGCTTCTACGCTCTGGAGGCGCCCGTGCTCCGTGTGGGCGGTTTCCACACCCCGTACCCGGTGGCGAAGCACGAGCACGAGTATCTGCCGAGCGTGGACCGTGTGCTCGATGCCGTCGACCGTGCGTTCGCGCACTGATCCAGGAGTGAACCGAGAGTGAGCTTGAAGACCCAGAGGTTCCCGCTCCCCGATGTCGGTGAGGGCCTCACCGAGGCCGAGATCGTCGAGTGGCAGGTCGCCGTGGGCGACACCGTCGAGGTGAACCAGACGATCGTCGAGATCGAGACGGCGAAGTCGCTCGTCGACCTGCCGTCGCCCTGGACCGGGACCGTGTCCGCCCTGCTCGTCGAGGCGGGTACGACCGTCGACGTCGGCACCCCGATCATCGAGATCACCGTGCCCGACGACGGCGCCCCGTCCGGGTCGACGCCGAACGGCACCACGTCCGGCAGCGCCCCCGCGGCCGGGAACAGCCAGGACGAGAGCTCCGGTTCGGTGCTCGTCGGCTACGGCACGGTGGAGGCGAAGTCCGGCGGACGGCGTCGCCGGCACCAGGCGGCGTCGCCGGCACCCGCCGCGGCGCCTGCGCCGGTCGCGGCGCCCGCTCCGGTGGCGGTGGAGACGCGGGCACCCGCCCCGGCCCCCGTACCTGCTCCGGCCCCGGCGGCGACCCCGTCGTCGGACACCGGGACCACCACGGCCGCACGCGCCCGCGTGCTCGCCAAGCCGCCGGTCCGCAAGCTCGCCAAGGACCTGGGGGTGGACCTGGCGGGGGTGCACGCGTCAGGTCCGGGCGGCATCGTCACGCGCGAGGACGTGGTCGCCCACGCCGAGCGTTCGACGGCGGCGACGCTGACGCACTACCCGGACGACGAGCCGTGGCTCGCCTCGGGTGTGGTCTCACCGGACGGGCGCCAGACGCGTGTCCCGGTGCGGTCGGTACGCAAGCGCACGGCCGAGGCCATGGTCGCCAGCGCCTTCACGGCTCCGCACGTGACGGTGCTGCACACGGTGGACGTCACCAAGACGATGAAGCTCGTGGCCTCCCTCAAGGAGGACCGCGACTTCGCCGACGTCAAGGTGACGCCGCTGCTGGTGGCGGCCAAGGCGGTGCTCCTCGCCGTCAAGCGCCACCCGCAGATCAACGCGTCGTGGGACGACGCCGCCCAGGAGATCGTCTACAAGCACTACGTGAACCTGGGCATCGCCGCGGCGACCCCCCGGGGTCTCGTGGTGCCGAACATCAAGGACGCGCACACGCTCGACCTGCTCGGCATGGCGAAGGCGATCGCCGGGCTGACGGCGACCGCGCGTGCCGGGCGTACCTCGGTGACGGACATGTCCAACGGCACCATCACCATCACCAACCTGGGTGTCTTCGGCATCGACACCGGTACGCCGATCCTCAACCCGGGGGAGTCGGGCATCCTCGCCTTCGGTGCGATCCGCCAGCAGCCCTGGGTGCACAAGGGCAAGGTGAAGCCGCGGTGGGTCACCACGCTCAGTTTCAGCTTCGACCACCGGCTGGCCGACGGCGAGCTCGGCGCGCGGTTCCTCTCCGACGTCGCGCGTGTCCTGGAGGAGCCGGCGCACGGCCTCGTCTGGGGCTGAGCACTCGTCCGGGGCTGAGCACGCGTCCAGGATGAGCGACGGCTGAGCAACGAGTGAGGCCCTCAGGTCACCAGTGACCTGAGGGCCTCACTCGTTGCTGCGGCCAGGGCAGTGCGCTCCCCGGACCCGTCTGGGAGATCCTGCACGGGAGAGCGCACCGCCCCGGGTTCTCACGGCGGCCGGACCCGGCCGCCGTGCCACGGGCAAGTTCTGTGGGCGCGCGGCGTCACGCCACGCGCATACCGCCGATCGACCGCGGCCGGCCGCGACGGCGCTTCCGGCTCCGCACGGTGCCGTCGACGACGATCTCGCCGCCCCAGACGCCCCACGGCTCACGGCGGGCGAGGGCGCCCGCGAGGCACTGCGCCTTCAGCGGGCAGACCGCACACGCACGCTTCGCTTCTTCGAGGTCCGCAGGATGTTCCGCGAACCAGAGCTCGGGCTGTTCCGAGCACGGGACGGAGTCGTCGGTCTCGGTGATGATGTTGGCGAGGTCCACACTGGTCACAACGCAGAAGAGGGCTAAAGGGTTGGGTTTGGTGCATAATCCGACCGAACTTTTCCCGGACTTCGTCGAAATGCCTGGTTCCCGGGCCTCGGCGACGTGGTCAACCGGACACCCGGGAACGGTCAGGAATGCTCCCCGACGCCCCTAGGCTGGACTGCGTGAACCCGACCGACGCCCGGAACAGGACCAGCAGACCTGCGCGGACGAGCCCGGCGAGCGGCCCCGCGAGCCCCTCGTGGCTCGCCGTCGCCCTGCCCACCGCCGGTCTGGTGGCGCTCGCGGCCCTCGTCGCCGCGGGTGCGTTCTCCGGTGCCTTCACCGCGTTCGCCAACTTCACCGACCCGGGCGCCCTCGTGCGCTGGGGTGCACCGGTCGCGACAGTGGTCACCGAGCTCGCCGTCGCCGTGACGGTGGGCGCGCTCGTGCTGGCCGCCTGCGTGCTGCCGCGTGGCCCGCTGGTGGACCGTGCGCTCGGGGTGGCGGGCGTCTCCGCCGGCGTGTGGACCCTCGCGGCGCTGGTGCAGCTCGTCCTGCGGTTCTCGTGGTCCACGTACCTGCCCCTGGACTCGGCGGGGTTCGGCCAGGCGCTCATGGAGTACGTCACGACCATCACCGTGGGGCGCACCTACCTCGGGATCGTCGTGGTCGCGGCGCTGACGGCGGCGCTCGCGCTCCTCGTGCGCGGTTCTGCCGGTGCCCTCGCCACGGCCGCGCTGCCGCTCGTCGCGCTCGGCATGCAGTCCTCGACGGGCCACGCCGCAGGCGCCGCGAGCCACGACCTCGCCGTCTCGGCGCTGTTCCTGCACCTCGGCGGAGCCGCCCTCTGGATCGGTGGCCTGGGCGCCATCGTCTTCGTCGGCCTGCGGTACGCCGCGACCGCGGACGTGATCCGGCGCTACTCCGAGATCGCCTTCTGGTGCTTCGTCGCCGTGGCGGTCTCGGGACTGGTCAGCGCCTGGGTGCGGATCGGCTCGCTCGACGGGCTGAGCACCGACTACGGGGTGCTGCTCGTGGCCAAGGCGGCCCTCCTGCTCGTCCTGGGCACCCTGGGCTACCTGCACCGCAGCACGGTCGTCGCGCGCCTGACCGCCGGGACCGCCACCCGGAACGCGGCCATCGGGCTGTTCTGGCGGCTCGCGGCCGTCGAGGTCGGCGTGATGGGGGCGGTGTCCGGTGTGGCGGTCGCCCTCGGCTCCACGGCGCCGCCCGTGCCGGACGAACCCATCGTCGACGCGACCCCGGCGGAACTCGTCACCGGCCACCCGCTCCCGCCCGAGCCGACGCTGTCGCGGTGGCTCACGGAGTTCCAGTGGGACGTCATCCTCGCGTTCGCCTGCGCGGCCGCGATCTTCGTCTACGTGCGGTGGACACTGCGCCTGCGCCGTCGCGGGGACGCCTGGCCGGTGGGCCGCACCATCTCGTGGTGCGCCGGCATCCTGGTCCTGTTCTGGGCCACCAACGGTGGCGCGGCCACCTACGGCCACGTGCTGTTCAGCGCACACATGGTGCAGCACATGATCCTCGCGATGGTCGTGCCGCTGTTCCTGGTGCTCGCCGCTCCCGTCACGCTGCTGCTCCGCGCGGTCCCGGCCCGCAAGGACGACTCGCGCGGGCCCCGGGAGTGGGTGCTGGTCCTGGTGCACTCCGCCTGGGGCCGCTTCCTGGCCAACCCGGTGGTGGCCGCCGTGCTGTTCGCGGGCGGCATGATCGTCTTCTACTTCACGCCCCTGTTCGAGCTGGCGCTGACCACCTACGCCGGCCACCTGTGGATGGTCGCCCACTTCACGCTCGTCGGGTACCTCTTCGCGAACGCCCTGATCGGCATCGACCCCGGGCCGTCCCGCCCCGGCTACCCGCTGCGGCTCGTGCTCCTGTTCGCCACGATGGCATTCCACGCGTTCTTCGGCGTCACGCTCACCTCCGGTACCGCGCTGCTCGTACCCGAGTGGTTCGGGCTGATGGGGCGCCCCTGGGGCGACACCGCCATCGAGGACCAGCAGACCGGCGGCGCCGTCGCCTGGGGCATCGGCGAGCTGCCCACCCTGCTGCTCGCCGTGGGCGTCGCCATCTCGTGGACCCGGTCCGACGCGCGCGAGGCCCGGCGGAACGACCGCAAGGCGGAGCGGGACGGCGACGCGGAGCTCGAGGCATACAACGAGATGCTGGCCCAGAAGGCGAATCAGGCGGTCGACCGCGGCGACGCCTGACCCCAAAGAATCCGTCCACCAACCCAGGCGCACGTGATAGACGTGACGGGTGAACGAAACCCCGCAGACACCGTTCCACGACCTCGACCACTACGTGGCGATCCCGCGCCTCACCGGCCTGACGGTGAGCCACGACGGGACCCGTCTCGTCGTCGGGGTCCAGACGCTCGACGCCGAGCGAACCACCTACCGCACCGCCCTGTGGGAGGTGGACCCGGCGGGCGAGGCGCCCGCCCGCCGGCTGACCCGCTCCGCCAAGGGGGAGTCGTCCGCCGCCTTCACGCGCTCCGGTGACCTCCTGTTCACCTCGGCGCGCCCGGACCCGGACGGGGCCTCGGCAGGTTCGGCCAGCGAACCGAGGTCGGCCCTGTGGCTGCTGCCCGCGCACGGCGGTGAGGCACGCGTGATCGCGGCTCCCACCGGCGGAGTCTCCGGGCCGCTCACCGCGCGCGACGCCGACACCGTGAGCGTGGCCGCGAGCCTCATGCCCTCCGCGAAGGACCTGGCGCAGGACACCGAGCTGCGCAAGGCCCGCAAGGACCAGAAGGTCTCGGCGATCCTGCACACCGGCTACCCCGTCCGGTTCTGGGACCACGACCTCGGCCCCGACCAGGTGCGCCGCTTCGCGGGCGACCTCGGGGCGCTCGCCGACGAGCCGGCGTCGCCGCTGCCCGCCACCTCCGCGGGGAACGCGCACGCAGGGGACACGTCTGCCGGGGACACGCCCGCGGACGAGGGCGGCACCCAGGCCGCGGGGCCCGGCCGGCACGTCGACCTGCGCGACCTCACGGGCCCCGGCCGGCAGCTCGAGGAGCACTCGGCCGACCTGTCCGCCGACGGCGGCACCCTGGCCGTCACCTGGAACCTGCCCGACCCCGGCGCGGCGACCCGCGGTGCCCTCGTCGTCGTCGACACGGTGACCGGCGAGCGCCGCACGCTCGTGGACGACCCCGACGCCGAGGCAGGTGCACCCCGCATCTCGCCCGACGGCGCCTGGGTGGCCTACGTGACCGAGTCCATCTCGACGCCGACCGAGGCCCCGGTGATCCGGCTCGCCCTGGTGCCGACCGACGGCTCGGCCGAGCCCGTGATCCTCGCGGAGGACTGGGACCGCTGGCCCGGCCGCCCCACCTGGCTCCCGGACGGCAGGGGACTGCTGGTCCAGGCCGACGACGACGGCCGCGGCCCGGTCTTCCTGCTCACGTTCTCGGGGGAGCTGCCGGGCAGTGAGGTGGTCGTCGAGCAGGTGACCGACGACGACGCCGTCTTCTCCGACCTGGCCGTCACACCCGACGGCGCCACGGTGTTCGCGCTGCGGTCCTCCTACGCGGCCCCCGCCGAGCCGGTGCGGATCGACCTGGCGGGCTTCCTCGCCTCGGGCGCGGCGGGCGAGCGGACGCCGGTCGCGGCGACCCTCCTGCGGTCGCCGGTACCCGCGCCCGCGCTGCCGGGCAGGCTCACCGAGATCGAGACCACCGCGGACGACGGTTCCCGGGTGCGCGCGTGGCTGGCGCTGCCCGGTGACGCCGGGCCGGACGCGAAGGCCCCGCTCCTGCTCTGGATCCACGGCGGACCGCTCGGCTCCTGGAACGCCTGGAGCTGGCGCTGGAACCCGTGGCTGATGGTCGCGCAGGGCTACGCCGTGCTGCTGCCCGACCCGGCGCTGTCCACCGGGTACGGGCAGGAGTTCGTCCAGCGCGGGTGGGGCGCCTGGGGCAAGGCGCCGTTCACGGACCTCATGGCCGTCACCGACGCCGCCGAGGCGCTCCCTGAGATCGACGAGACCCGCACGGCCGCGATGGGCGGGTCGTTCGGCGGCTACATGGCCAACTGGGTGGCCGGCCACACCGACCGGTTCCAGGCGGTGGTGACGCATGCGAGCCTGTGGGCGCTGGACCAGTTCGGGCCCACCACGGACGCCGGCTTCTACTGGGCCCGTGAGATGACGCCCGAGATGGCACTGGAGAACAGCCCGCACCTGTCCGTGGGCGAGATCCGCACCCCGATGCTCGTGATCCACGGCGACAAGGACTACCGGGTCCCGATCGGCGAGGGCCTCCGGCTGTGGTTCGAGCTGCTGACCAAGTCGGGCCTGCCCGCCTCCGACGACGGCGAGACCGAGCACCGGTTCCTGTACTTTCCGGACGAGAACCACTGGGTGCTCACGCCGCAGAACGCCAAGGTCTGGTACCAGGTGGTCTCGGCGTTCCTCGCCGAGCAGGTGCTGGGCGAGACGCCGGAGCTGCCGAGCACGCTCGGCTGAACGGGAACGTTCGGCTGAGCGGGGGAGTCGTTCGGGCGGTGCGGTCAGCCCGCCCGAACGGCGCCCACGACACGGACGCGCACCGCGACGTCGTCGATCTCCTCGGGCACCTTGTCCACGAGACCGGGGTCCGTCACGTTCACCTGGAGCACCCAGCTCCCGCCGGGTCCGGTGACCTGCTCCACCGAGACCTCCTCGGCGAGCACCTCGACCGGCGAGCTGCCCGACCGGCGCGGTTCGGCCTGTGCGCGGGCCCGGTGCTCGTGCGGGGGCTCGTCGAAGGATGTCGTGAACTCAGGGGCGACGCCTACTCCGATCACACCGTCGAGCCCGGCCACCTTCTGCCGTAGAGCGGCCTTGGCGGACCGTGCCTCGTCGAGTGTTGCCATCCTCATCACCTCCTGGTCATCCATTGTGGCCCCCGTGTCTACCCCTGTGCATGTGCATCAGGAGGGGTCTGACCGGCCACCTCGCACTCCCGGGCGGCGTCGCAGGTCAGCGCGATATCGGGGTTCGACGCGCCGTACGGACACGCCCACGCCCCGGGCCGCCGGGACGGACACGCCCGGCGCGGGAAACGCTGGTGCGCATGCCGAACAGCCCTCGGGCGGCGTCTGCCGGGACCGCCCCGCGGCCTCTCATCCGAACGGGTGCACCGGTTCGTGGGCCAGCTCGATCCGCAGGATGCCGAGCACCTGGTCGATCGGGTTGGCGTAGGTGAGGCCCTTCCCGCTGCGGCCGCCCGACTCCGAGCCGGCGAACAGGAGGCCGAGCGCCACACCGTCCTCCCGGTACACGAGCGCCCCCGAGTCCCCGCCCCGAGAGAACGGCCCGTCGTGGAGGCTCTCGATCTCTATCTGGTCGTCGAAGCTGAGAGCGCCCAGATCCTCGTAGCCCACGATGACGTCGTCCAGCTCGATTGCTGTGACCCGCCCGCGCGTGACCGATGTCGTCCGGCCCACCTTGCCGACGATCTCGCCGCCGAGGGCGCGGGCCGTCTTCACCACGCGCCCCACGGGGTACTCGAAGTCCACCGGCACCTGGTCGAGGCGCGCGATGGCGGCGTCGGTGTAGGCGGGTTCGAGCGGGTCCAGCCGCACCACCTGGGCCAGCGAGCCGATCCGGTCGCCGGGCGCCAGCCCGCCGTCCGCGGGTCCCGGCTGAAGCACGGTGTCACCTGGCTGCGCCTCGGGCGAGCCCGCCAGCACGTGGTAGTTCGAGAGGGCGTACAGCTCGCCGTCGCCCGGGCCCACGCGGGTCACGAACGCCCCGAGGGTGCCGGCCGTGACGCCCACGTGGCCGATCGAGATGCCCGGCCGCAGCGGCCGGCGTCGGTCCGTGTCGCCGTCGGCCTGCGAGGTCGGGGCGGGCGGGCGCGGGCCGAGCTCGCTCACGGGACGGATGCGGCCGGTCCGCCGGACGTCGACCTCCGGCCCCACCTCCGCCGAGATCTTGCGCACGATCGCGCGCGCCCGGGGCACGCCGAGCCGGTAGCGCACGGCGATGCCGAACCCCTCGTCGGCCTGTGGCACCAGGCCAAGGGCAAGGGTGGGGGCGCGGACGACCTCGGCGGCCTCGGCTGCCGACCGCTCGCCCAGCGACCGCGGCGTGGCCACCACCCCGTGCTCCTCCGCCAGCTCGCGGGCGAAGGCGGCGAGCTGCTCCTTCATCTTCCTGGCCTGGTCGCGGTCCATGGCCTGATCCTCTCCTCACCCACCCACACGACGTGACACGCGCACTGCAGACACGCCGTCCTGTCCCACAAAGTCATCCCAAAGGCGGATATCGCATCGCCAGGTTTGCGCGGTACGTTCCTCTGCTACACCCAACCATGGCCGGGTGAAAGCCAGGAAGACCTGGGATGTCACAAAACATCCTGGCCGACCTCCTGAATCGTTGGCGGCGCCCGCACCGGGCGTCGATGGACACGGAACGGCGAGAATGATCGGGACGATGGACGAGACGCGGAGGGCACGGGTGACCCGTGCCGACGTGCGCGAGGCCTTGATGTGGGCCCTCGAGCGGGACCGCGCCGCTCTGCTCGCGCACCGCGCGGCCGTGCACTCGAGCAAGAGCGACCTCACGCGCCGTCGGGCGGACAAGGCACTGGTCGAGCGGTGGCGTGCCCGCAGGACGGACACCGAGCAGGGTGGCTCGCCCCGGGAGTGACAATGGGCGGGTGAGCACCGACGTCCAGAAACTCCCCCGGGTCCGCGCCTCCGAGCTCGTCGGACGCGGCTGGCTCAACACCGGCGGACGCACCGTCACCCTCGCCGAGCTCCGCGGCAAGGTAGTGGTCCTCGACTTCTGGACCTTCTGCTGCATCAACTGCCTGCACGTGCTCGACGAGCTGCGCGACGTCGAGGAGCAGCACCGCGACGAGCTCGTGATCGTGGGCGTCCACTCGCCCAAGTTCGAGCACGAGGCCGACCCGGACGCGCTCGCGGCCGCCGTCGAGCGGTACGAGGTGCGGCACCCCGTGCTGGACGACCCGGAGCTGGTCACCTGGGGCGCGTACACCGCGCGGGCCTGGCCCACGCTCGTGGTCATCGACCCCGAGGGATACATCGTGGCGCAGATGGCGGGTGAGGGGCACGGATCCGCGATCGCCGCGCTCGTGACCGACCTGATCGCCGAGCACTCGGCCAAGGGCACGCTGCACAGCGGTTCCGGACCGTACGTCCCGCCCGCCCCGGCGTCGGGCACGCTGCGGTTCCCCGCGAAGGCCCTCGCGCTGCCGGGCGGCAACGTCCTGGTCGCCGACGCCGGGCACCACTCGCTCGCCGAGCTCGCGCCCGACGGCGAGACCCTGGTGCGGCGTATCGGCTCCGGCGAGCGCGGCCTGGTCGACGGCGGGCCGGACGAGGCGCGGTTCTCCGAGCCGAACGGGCTCGCGCTGGTGCCGGACGAGCTGCGCACGCTCCTCGGCTACGACGTCGTCGTCGCCGACACCGTGAACCACGCCCTGCGCGGTGTGCGGCTGTCCGACGGCGCGGTGGTCACCGTCGCCGGGACCGGCCGCCAGTTCATGGTGGGCGGCCAGGAGAACGTGGGCGGGCGCGACGGCGAGCCCACGCAGGCCTACGAGCCGGGGACGGCCGTCGCGCCGCTCGACCTGCGGCTCAGCTCCCCCTGGGACGTCGCATGGTCGCCGGTGCGCGGTGCGTTCGTCGTCGCCATGGCGGGTCACCACACGCTGTGGGAGGTCGAGCTGCTGCAGGGTTCGGCGAGCCTGCTCGCCGGCACCATGAACGAGGGCCTGGAGGACGGCCCCGGTGCGGACGCGTGGTTCGCCCAGACGTCGGGCCTGGTGCCGTCGGTCGACGCCGCGGGCCAGCCGGACGGCGACCTGTGGATCGCCGACTCCGAGACGTCGTCGCTGCGCCGGGTCGAGCTGTCCGACGGAGCAGACGGCACCCCCGCCGTGACCGTGCGCACGGCCGTGGGGCAAGGGCTCTTCGACTTCGGGCACCGCGACGGACCTGCCGACCAGGCGCTGCTGCAGCACCCGCTCGGTGTGGCCACGCTGCCCGACGGCTCCGTGGTCGTCGCCGACACCTACAACGGGGCGGTGCGCCGGTATGACCCCGCCACCGCCGAGGTGACGACCCTGGCGACGGACCTGGCCGAGCCGTCGGACGTGCTCGTCGAGGTCGCGGACGGTGCCGTGCACCTGCTCGTCGTGGAGTCGGCCGCGCACCGGCTCACGCGCATCGCGCTCCCGGCGAGCCTCGCGGGAGAGGTGCTCGACGCCGGTGCGCACCGCGTCGCCCGGCCTGCGACCGACGTGGGCGCCGGCCCGCTGCGGTTGGACGTGCCTTTCGTCCCCGCGCCGGGGCAGAAGCTCGACGATCGATGGGGTCCGTCGACGTCGCTCCAGGTCAGCGCGACTCCGCCGGAGCTGCTGCTGTCGGGTGCGGGGGACGGGACCGACCTGTTCCGGGACCTCGTGATCAACCCTGAGGTGACCGAGGGCGTGCTGCACGTGACTGCCAAGGCGGCGTCGTGCGACCAGGTGCCTCTGCTGCCGAACGGCGAGCCCGATCCCGATGTGTTCCCGGCCTGTCACCTGGCACAGCAGGACTGGGGCGTCCCGGTCCGCGTGGTGCCTGACGGGGACGCGGACCTGACCCTGCCGCTCCGCGGCTGACGTGTCAGACCCTGGTGGACGTGTCAGATCCTCAGGTCACCTGAGTGACCTGAGGATCTGACAGGTCCAACCAGGTCTGACAGGTCCAACCAGGTCTGACAGGTCCAACCAGGTCTGACAAGTCCACGTCGCGCGAAAGGTCCACGTGGCGCGGGCGCATCAGCGGGCGAGCACCTCGGGCAGCTCGCTCAGCGAGTCGATGACGGTCGCCCGCCGGGCTTCCGGACGCAGCGCGTGGAGGTGGCCCCAGGGCCCGCGGCGCAGCAGGATCGGTCGCATGCCGGCGTCCGCCGCAGGCAGCACGTCGTTGTCGAGCCGGTCACCCACGTACGCGATCTCCTCGGGCGCGACACCCGAGAGCTCGGCGACCCGTGCGAAGAACTCGGGCTCCGGCTTCTGCACGCCCCACTCGTCCGAGGTGCGGATCGCGCTTGCCGGCAGGTCCATGGCCTCGAGCGCGGCGCGGGCCTCCGGCGGCTGGTTGCCCGCGACGACGACGTCGAAGCCGTTCTCGCGCAACGCGGTCAGCGCCGGCCGGACGTCCGGGTAGAGGTCGTCGGCGTCGAACCCGTTGCGTAGGCCGTCCGGTTCGTCGTCGACCCAGCGGGCGATCTCGGCCTCGAGGTCCAGGCCGGGCCGCAGCATCTCGAACGCGTCCCGGTGCGGTAGGTCGAGCGCTGCACAGCCGCCGAGCACACCGAGGAACGTGAGCGGCGGCACCCCGAGCCGGTGGGCCCAGCGGAGCCAGATCCGGGACTCGTCGATGAGCGTCTCTCCGACGTCGAACACCACGGTGCGCACCATGGCACCGACCTTAGTGTCAGATGCACAAGTCACCCGAGTGACGTGTAGATCTGACAACTCAGCGGGATCGTAGGTGGCGGGACAGGATGGCCAGGACGCGGACCGGGTCGGCCCGTGCCGCGACGGCTGGGAGGCGAAGGCGGACCGTCCCGTCGCCGGTGTCCAGCTCGGCGTCCCGCAGCAGGTCGTCGTACCACCGCGCGGCGTCCATGTGCCCGATGCCGTCGATCTCCACCACGAGCCGTCGTCCGCCCCGGAGATCCCACTCCGCGTCGAGGTAACGATGCCTGCCCCTGGAGTCGACACGCCGCTCCTGGCGCCGGGGCTCGGGGAGCCCGTTCCGGCGACACAACCGGACGAGATCGATCTCGCTGAGGGCGTCCGATCCGCCCTGGATATCAGCGATGCTGTGCCGCATCAGCGCGCGGAACCGCACCTGCCCGACGCGGTCGAGCTGGTCCCACAGCCCTTCCGGAGTCGCCTTGCGCTGCTGAACCACCGCAGCCAGCAACCCGACGGCGGTCCGGGGCGAGTCCTGCCAGGCTGCCGCGTCGACCGCGCAGCGCTCGGCCGTGTGCACGGGCAACCGGTCCACCTGCACGATGTCCTCGGGTGCGGGCCTGCGGGACTCGTGCACCACGACGCCGGGGATCCGCCGGGTCTTCGCCCCCCGCGGCACCACGATGTGCGTCCCTGCGCGGTCCCAGCCGCGCAGGCCGTGCTTCGCCAGGCCGGTCCATGAGCCGAGCGCGACCGGCGGCCGGGCATCGAGCACCGCTGTCCACAGCTCCGCCTCGCGCGGCAGCGGCCCGCAGTGCAGCACGACGACGTCGCTCGTCACCGCGCGCCACCGTCGAGCGGCGAGCTGGCCACTGACGTGACGGGCGCTGATCCCCAGGCCCGCGAGCTGGGCACGGGTGACCACGGCATGCTGCCGCCGGGCGAGCTGCGCCAGCCCGGGTGTCCGCTCGACGTGTCGCGATCCAGTCATGCGATGATCCTGCGCCGCGTGCCGATCCCGCCGTCGTGCACGGGAGTGGGTCTGTGTACGCGAGGGCATCACGGACGCCTGTGGTCACACTCGAAGCCTTGGAACTCCGTCGGGAGGGTCTCCCACCCGGTGCAACGACTTCTCACGCGGCGCGCACCTGTCAGACTTCCCCGCACCTGTCAGATCCCCAGGTCACCAGAGTGACCTGTCGTTCTGACACGGGTGGGAGATCTGACAGGTGTGCGGATCCGGCAACCTCACGGCAGCCGGAACAGCGGGTCACCTGCCCCCACGCGCGCACCAGGCCGCACCAGCTCCTCAAGTCCACGCGGCCCCAGGTCCAGCGCGACGACCGGCACCAGGGGCGACCGCCCGCCGTCGGACACGGTGGCGGGGGACCAGGCGATGAGCAGCTGACCCGCCGTGACCGTGTCGCCCTCCGTGACGAGCAGCGTGAAACCGTCACCCTTCAGCTGGACCGTGTCGATGCCGAGGTGCACCAGCACGCCCCGGCCCGCGGCGGCCGGCTGCGGGCCGTCGGAGGTCGGCGAGCCGGGGCGCTCCGCAGGCGGGGCCAGCAGCACGAACGCGTGCGGGTGCAGCTTCACCACCACCCCGGCGCACGGCGCGACCACCCGTCCGCCCAGCTCGAGGTCGGGATCGATCGCGAGCCCGGGACCGACGATGCTCTCGGCGAAGACGGGATCGGGCACGTCGCGCATCGCCACCACCCGTCCTGCGACGGGGGATCCGACGATCAGCGCCTCGGCCATGGGGCCATCTTGTCAGACGGCGGACCACTCCGTGAGTACCTCTTTGCCTGGCGGGCGCCGTGTCCGCACCAGGGTCCGCACCAGGGCGCGGAAATCGAGTCTCGCCCGGCGGGGCACTCGCGTGTAACGTTCCGAGCGCACTCGACGACGAGCCTTAGGGGAGCGTACGTATGACGAGCGAGAGGCTCATGGGGGTCCCGGCCAGCCCGGGGCGCGCAGCGGGGGTCGTGGTGCGCATGCCCGCCCGCGTCCCGGAGCCGCGGACCACCCGCCTGTCCGGTCCGCCCGACGACGCCGTCCGCGCCGTCGAGGAGGCCGCCGCCCGCGTGGAGGCCGACCTGGCGGAGCGGGCGAGCCGTGCCACGGGTACGGCCGCGGACGTGCTCGCGGTCACCGCGGCCATGGCGGCGGACCCGACGCTCGCCGCCGGTGCCGCCCGCCGGGTCCGCGAGGACCGGCTCACCCCGGAGCGCGCCGTGTGGGACGCCGCGGGCTCGGTGGCCACGCAGCTCGAGTCGCTCGGCCCGCCCATGTCCGAGCGCGCCCGCGACGTGCGGGACGTGCGGGACCGCATCGTCGCGGCGCTGACCGGAGCCGCCCCGCCCGGCGTGCCCGACCCGGGCCATCCGTTCGTCCTGGTCGCGAGCGACCTCGCCCCCGCCGACACCGCCATGCTCGACCCGGCCGTCGTGACCGCCGTGGTCACGGCGCGCGGTGGTCCCACGTCGCACATGGCGATCCTGGCCCGCGCCCTCGGGATCCCGGCCGTCGTGGCGCTGCCCGGTGCGGCAGACCTGGTCGACGGCGAGGAGGTGGTGGTCGACGGCACCGTCGGCGCCGTCGTCCGGTCACCGACACCGGAGGACGTGGAACGCGCCCGACGCCGGATCACCGCCGCGACCTTCGACGGCAGGGGCGTCACGCGCGACGGCTCCGAGGTGGAGCTCGTCGCGAACGTGGCCGACCCTGCCGCAGCGCGGTCCGCCGCGGCCGCCGGGGCGCGCGGCGTGGGCCTGTTCCGCACCGAGTTCTGCTTCCTGGGCCGGGGCGAGGAGCCCAGCATCGAGGAGCAGGTGACCGCCTACCGGGCGGTGCTGTCGCACTTCCCGGGCCGGCGGGTGGTGGTCCGCACGCTCGACGCGGGCGCCGACAAGCCGTTGCGGTTCCTGACCCCCGACCACGAGGACAACCCGGCGCTCGGCGTGCGCGGGCTGCGCACCGCCGTCGCGCACCCGGACGTGCTGGACCGCCAGCTCGACGCGATCGCGCAGGCCGCCGCCGCGGAGACCGCCGAGGTCTGGGTCATGGCGCCGATGGTCGCCACGGTGGACGAGGCCCGCGACTTCGCCGCGGCGTGCGCCGCGCACGGGCTGGAGCAGTCCGGCGTGATGATCGAGACGCCCGCGGCCGCGCTGCAGGCGCGGCACGTGCTGGCCGAGGTGTCGTTCGCGAGCCTGGGCACCAACGACCTCACGCAGTACACGATGGCGGCCGACCGCGACCTGGCCGGGGTGGCGGCACTGTCGACCCCGTGGCAGCCCGCGGTCCTGGAACTGGTCCGGGTGGCGTGTGAAGGTGGTGCGAGGCATGGTGCTCCAGTGGGGGTGTGCGGGGAGGCGGCGGCCGATCCGCTCCTCGCTCCGGTTCTGGTCGGCCTCGGCGTCACGTCACTGTCCATGACGCCCCGAGCGCTGGCCGACGTCGCGGGGAACCTGGCCGGCGTGTCGCGCGACGAGTGCGCCGAGCTGGCCCGGGCGGTCCTCGACAGCCCCACGGCACAGGCGGCGCGCGACGTGGTCCAGAGACGTCTGCTCCCCTGAACTTCATCTGAACCCCCTGGTCACATCCCAGTCACGTAGGCGCTTTAAGGTGGCCCGCATGCCCGATCCGATCCGATCCGAACCGCAGGAGTCCGACGTGCCCGACGTGCGGGTCACGCTCTCGACGGCGTCGGTCTTCCCACGCCGTGTGCCGCTGGCCTTCGAGTCGGCGGCCGAGCTCGGCTACGACGGCGTGGAGGTGATGATCTGGTCGGAGGAGGTCACCCAGAACCCGCGTTCTCTCGCCAAGCTCGCCGCCGACACGGGCATGCCCGTGCGCTCGGTGCACGCGCCGACGCTCCTGGTGAGCCAGCGGGTGTGGGGCCGCTCCCCGGACGCGAAGCTCGAGCGCACCGCGGAGATGGCCCTCGAGCTCGGGGCGGAGACCGTGGTGGTGCACCCGCCGTTCCGCTGGCAGTACAAGTACGCGCGGCAGTTCCAGGAGCAGGTGCGCCAGCTGAGCGAGACCACCGGCATCACCATCGCCGTCGAGAACATGTACCCGTGGCGCGGCGGCAAGCGGGAGTTCCAGGCCTACCTGCCGGGCTGGGACCCGGCGGAGCACGACTACGACGCGGTCACGCTGGACCTCTCGCACGCGAGCGTGGCGCAGCAGGACGCGCTGACGCTGCTGGACACGTTCGGCGATCGCCTGCGGCACGTGCACCTCGCCGACGGCAACAAGGGGCCGCGGGACGAGCACCTGGTGCCCGGCCGTGGCAGCATGCAGGCCGAGAAGGTGCTCCAGGAGCTGGTCGCGCGCGGCTGGAGCGGCGACGTCTGCGTGGAGATCTCGACCCGCGCGGCGCGCACCGCCGCAGAGCGGCACGACGACCTCGCGGCGTCCCTGGAGTTCGCCCGGGCGCACCTGTCGCCGCTGCCGCACGAGTTCCACACCCCGCCCGGACCGCACCACCGCCCCCACGACGCCTGGTGACGTCTTTGTGATCCTGCTCTCGAATGGGTTCGATTCCGGGGCATGACGTGGCTAGACTGGCTGCACGTCGAGAACGTACGGCGCGGCGATCCGCCGCATGGACCAAGGAGGTGGCGCGCATGACCCGCAGCGAGCCTCCGAGTAGTCCGAACCGCAGCTGAGCTGACGGTTTCCCACCCGCGCCCGCGCGGGTTCTCGCGCACCGGTGCGCTCCGCCCTTCGGAGGCGTGAGCTTGACCGGTCGTTCGGCCGTCCCCTGTTGCGGTGTCCGTTCGCAGTCCTTTTTCCTGCGCTCGACCCCAGGAGTCCCCATGGCCACGTTCCTGACCTCCCGTCCCTCCCGTCCGCTGCTCGGCGCCCTGCGCCAGCGTCGTCCGGCCGATGTGGTGCCCGACGCCGCCCCGCGCGCCGCCGTGCCCGAGCCCCGTTCGGCGGTGGTCGCCGCCGCGATCTACGACGACGGCGTCCGCACCGCCCGCTACGACAACCTCGCGGAGACGTTCAGCGCCCTCCGTTCGCGCCCCGGCGGGATGGCCTGGATCGGCCTGGAGCGCCCGGAGGAGACCGAGCTGACGTCTCTGGCGCGCGAGTTCGACCTGCACCCCCTCGCCATCGAGGACGCCATCCAGGCGCACCAGCGCCCCAAGATCGAGCGCTACGGCGACACGCTGTTCGTGGTGCTCCGCGCGGCCCGCTACCTCGATGACGTCGAGGAGGTCGAGTTCGGCGAGCTGCACGTGTTCGTGGGCCCCGACTTCGTGGTCACCGTGCGTCACGGTGCCTCACCGGATCTGGCGGCGGTGCGCGCCCGCCTGGAGTCGGACCGCGAGATGCTCGCGCGTGGGCCGGAGGCGGTGCTGTACGCGATCCTCGACAGCGTGGTGGACGGGTACGCGCCCGTCGTGGCCGGGCTGGACCACGACATCGACGAGATCGAGTCCGACGTCTGGGGCGGCGCACCCGACGTGTCGCGGCGCATCTACGAGCTCTCGCGCGAGGTCATCGACTTCCAGCGTGCGGTCCGGCCGGAGCAGAAGGTCTGCGCCTCGCTCGCCAAGGGCGCCGACAAGTACGACGTGGACGAGGAGCTGCGGGCCTACCTGCGCGACGTCGCCGACCACCTCACCGAGGTCGCCGACCGGATCGAGGTCTTCCGGGCCGCGCTGCGCGACATCCTGACCGTGGCCGCGACGCTGGTGGCGCAGCGGCAGAACGAGGAGATGAAGCACCTGTCGGAGGTCAGCATCCGGCAGGGCGAGGAGGTCAAGAAGATCTCCGGTTGGGCGGCCATCCTGTTCGCCCCGACGCTCGTCGGCACGGTCTACGGCATGAACTTCGACGTCATGCCCGAGCTCGGCTGGGCCTACGGCTACCCGGCCGCGCTGGTCGGGATGCTGGCCGTGAGCGTGGGTCTGTTCGGGGTGTTCCGCTGGAAGCGCTGGATCTGACCAGAGGTCAGGCCGGGACCCGTTCCGCGACCCGTACGCCCACCGCACGCAGCACGAACGCCTCGGCCGCGCGGATGGTTCGTTCGCGGGCGACGGGCTCGTCGGGGATGAGCCGACCGGACAGGCACGCGTTGACGAGGTGCACCGTGGGCTCGATGTCCTGCGGCGGGAACGTGCCCTCCTCGATCCCTGCCGTCAGGATGCGGCGGAGGATCGACTCGACGATGTCGGCGTGCTCGCGCAGGCGCTGCTGCGTGGCGCGGGACAGGACCGTACGCAGGTCCGGTCCGGGGGCGAGATGGAAGACGCGGGTGAGCTGAGCCTGCTGGCGGATGTAGGTACGCAGCTGCTCCACGGGGTCGCTCACGCCGTCGAGCGCGCGTTCCAGCGTGTGGGCGTACTGCTCCGTCTCGTGGGTGATGAACCCGAGGAGCAGCGCCTCCTTGTCGTGGAAGTGGTTGTAGACGGCGGTCCGGCCGACGTTCGCCGCCGCGGCGATGTCGGCCAGGGTGATGGTGTCGAACCCGCGCTCCGCCATGAGGGTGGACAGAGCGGTGAACAGCTTGTGCCTCGTCATCTGGCGGTGCTCGTGCAGGCTCTTGCCGATGATCTTGGGCATGCTGACATCATAGGCATGGCACGTCAGGTAACTGGAACGCCGGATCGGTACGCCGGCCGCGTGCGGCGTGCCCGGATGGGCGGTCGTACATCGCGGTACAGAGCTTTTGCGGCCTCCGGCTGGACGCATTTCCCGGTGCTGTACTGAGACTCAGTCGCCATCATTATTCAAAGACATATATGTGCGCCACGGAGGAAATCTGCGTCGCGAGACCACGCGCCCAAGTGCGTGTGCTGTCACGAGCGTGTTTCCTCTCTGTAACATGCCTGCATCACCGAGGAAAGTGGCCGGCAGTAAAGTTTCGACATGACATTTCTGGCGGGTGTGATTCCAGCGGAACACGCCTCGGGTCACATTCTGATCCTGCCCAGTACCAACGGCCCCGTCGCGGTCAGCGAGCTCGCTGCCGCGTGGTTCTCCGATGTCGCGTGGCTCCGAGAACCGTCGCGCACCATGGGGGCGCGGCGGATGTCCGGTGCCCGGTTCCGGGGCATGGCGCAGCCCGACACCCTCGTCCCGGGGGTCATGCGGCTCGGTGAGGCGCACGTCGCCACCGGCCCCTTCGAGGTGGGCGCGGCGCACCTCGCCCAGCTGGGCGTCCCTGCGGCCACGGCGGAGGCGTACTCCGTGTCGCGGGGTGACGGCCTGCGCGACGTGCGCGGCGCCGCGCCGACGTCGTACGACGACCGCGACGGCATCGCGCGCACCTTCCCCCACGCGCTGCCCCAGGGGGAGGAGCTGCGCATCGTGCAGTGGATGGTCGCGGCCGCCCGGAAGACCGCCGGCGGGGTGCTCGCCGACGGCCGGAACCCGCTGGTCCCGGACGCCGCAGCGTCCGTCAACCTGGCCCTTTACTCCGCGCACGCCCTGCGGCCGGGTGACGTGCTGCCCATGCTGCGGTCACTCATCGCGACCGCGGACGTGTCCGCGGAGCAGTCCCTGCCTGACGGCTCGCCGCGCTACACGCTGGCGGGCGGCACCGCCTACGACGGCTCGGTGGTGATCGACGTGGAGCGGGTCGACCGGGTGCCGCGCGCGCTCGCCGCGCTGGACTGGCGCAGCTACGGGCCGTACGCCTACCGGCTGAGCTGGGTGCCCGCCGACCCGTACGAGCTCGAGCTGGAGCAGGCGTCCGGGCTGCACGTCATCGCCCGGGCGCGCATGCGCGTCTCGCTCGCCCGTCTCGCGGTCTCGCTCCAGAGCCGCATCGCCGGGATCCTGGTGGACGACGGCGGCTTCGTCGCGACCCAGGACGAGCTGGAGGGTCGTAACGACTCGACCGCGGGCGGAGCCCCGGGCTCGCGGGCCTGGGTCTGATCTCCGGCCATCAGTGTTATCCACAGATGTTGTCCACAGCCCTGTGTGTGGCGCGGGAAATCCGGGGCTGTTCCTGTGGATAGGACTGTGGGAAAACTCAAGGTGAGAATTACAACGGTGGAGCAGTTGCCGCTTCTGCAGGGCGCGGATAGAAACGTGGGCAATGGTTCGACGATTCGGGTGCAGATGCGGTGCGCTGCAGCAGTACCGACCGGCCCGGACGTCGGATTCATGGTTGACCGGAGAACGACGGGACGTCCCGCGCCGCGGCGCGGGCTGTGGATGACGCCACAGGTGCTTGTACGGGGCCGGAAGACCGCCCGCGTCCGAGGTGTCCGTAGAGAACAGGCCTGGCGATCCGGGTCTGACGGATACGTCGGGGGTCGTGACGTCGACACGACACCCGGGTTCGTACTGAGGGTCGACCACGGGTACGCGGTGTTGCCAGGGCCCCCGGCCTGCCCCGGGGGCCCTGGCCTTGCGCCCATGACCGGTAGCCGACCATGCTCGGCCTATGAGCAACCTCGAGACCCGGCCGGACGAGCAGGTCTGCCGCACGGGTGACCAGGCCGAGGGCGTCGAGCTCCTCACGGCCCGCGACGTACCGCTCGGCGGTCCGCGTGCCATGAACGTGCGGCGCACCCTCCCCCAGCGCGCCCGGTCGCTCGTGGGCGCGTGGTGCTTCAGCGACCACTACGGGCCCGACGACGTGGTGTCCGGCGAGGGCATGCAGGTGCCGCCTCACCCGCACACCGGTCTGCAGACCGTGAGCTGGCTCTTCGAGGGCGAGATCCTGCACCGTGACTCCGTGGGCTCGCTGCAGACGGTCCGACCGGGCGAGCTCAACCTGATGACCGCGGGTGCGGGTATCTCGCACTCGGAGGAGTCGCCCGCAGCGGGGCGCCCGCCCCGGCTCCACGGCGTCCAGCTGTGGACGGCGCTGCCCGGTTCGGCTCTCGACGTCGACCCGCACTTCGAGCACCACGGTGACCTCCCGGTCCTCCGGCACGACGGCGCCGTGGTGCGGGTGTTCATGGGGCGCCTCACGGTGGGTGGAGAGCAGCTCGACTCACCGGCGAGGACCTACACGCCGCTCGTCGGTGCGCAGATCGACCTGGAGCCGGGCGCCGAGGTGCGTCTCGACGTGGACCCGGAGCACGAGCACGCCTTGCTCGTGGACGCGGGCGACCTGACGTTCGAGGGCGCCGTCGTGCCGCCGTCGAACCTCGGGTATGCGGGGCCGGGGCGTCCGGGGCTCACGGTGCGGAGCGGCGCCGGTGCACCCGCTCGGGCCGTCCTGATCGGTGGGCTCCCGTTCGCCGAGGACGTCATCATGTGGTGGAACTTCATGGGCCGCACGCACGAGGACGTCGTCCAGGCGCGCACGGACTGGATGGCACAGGTCGCCGAGGTCGACCCGTCGGGTGCCGGTGGTGGGGCGACGGCCTATACCGACGGCGCGGCGGGGCGCCGCTTCGGTACGGTCCTGGGCTACCCGAGCGGGCCCCTGCGCGCGCCCGCACTGCCCGACCTGCGGCTCAGGCCGAGGACCCGGTCCGGCCGGGGCTGACCGGCCGGAGCAGCGGAGGATGCAGCACGGCGGCTGACGGGTCGACACCGGCCGCGAGCCGGAAGAGCTCGGCGGGCCGTCCGGGACCGCCCCCGCCCAGACGCCCGGTCGGCTCCAGGAAGCCGGGTGTGCCCGTCGCCTTGCGGTGGAAGTTGCGCGCGTCGACCGGCGTGCCCCAGACCGCCTCGTACACACCGCGCAGCTCCGCGACCGTGAACTCCGGCGGGCAGAACGCCGCCGCCAGAGGTGAGTACTCGATCTTGGCGCGGGCGCGCTCCACGCCGTCGGCCAGGACGTGGTCGTGGTCGAAGGCGAGGTGCTCCACGCCCTGCTCGCCGACGGGTACCCAGCGGGCCTCCGCGGCGTCACCGCCCGCCGCCGGCAACCCGAACGCGGGCGCGAGCAGCAGGTATGCCACCGAGAGCACCGGACCACGTGGGTCCCGGCCGAGCGGCCCGTAGGTGCGCAGCTGCTCGAGGTGCCACGGCCCCGCGCCGGCCGCCTGCGCCGGGACGGTCAGCCCTGTCTCCTCCTCCAGCTCCCGGGCGGCGGCCCGCTCCAGGGTCTCCCCGGGCAGCACGAACCCGCCGGGCAGGGCGGGCTGTCCGCAGAAGGGTTCCAGCAGCCGGTCGACGAGCAGGACGTGCAGCGCCCCCGACCGCACGGTGAGCGCCACGACGTCGACCGTCACGGGGAACGCACCCGCGCTCTCGGGTACGCCTGGGCGAGTGGGTGATGTCGGAGCCATGATCCGACCGTACATTCTCGTCACCTTGACGAAAAGCCGGGCGGGTGGATATCGTCAGACTGACGACAACCCGACGAGAGAGGTCGACGATGGCAAAGATCAAGCACTACCCCTGGGTCCGCCAGTTCCTGGGCTCCGCGAGCGACTACGTGGTGCACCTCAGCAAGGGCCGCGTGCGCCACGAGGGCGTGGGGCAGGCGTTCTGGTTCCGCCCCGACACCTCCGTGCTGAGCGAGGTGCCCGCGACCGACCAGGAGCTCCCGGTCCTCTTTCACGCGGTGACCCGTGACCAGCAGGACGTCACCGTGCAGGCGAACGTCACCTACCGGTTCGGCGACCCGGTCCTCGCCTCCCAGCGGCTGGACTTCGGCATCTTCCCAGCCCACGGGGCGGGCCAGGAGGCGAGCGGCCGCCAGCAGGTGGGCGCCATCGTCGGCCAGCTCGCACAGAGCCTCACCGTCGACCTGATCGCGACGCTCGACCTGGCCGAGGCGCTCGAGTCCGGCATCGGCCGGGTCCGCACGGCGCTCGGCGGCCTCGGCGCGGACGCCCGCCTCGCCGCGACAGGCATCGAGGTGCTGGGCGTGCGGGTGCTCGCCGTCCGGCCTGAGGGCGACGTCGAGAAGGCGCTGCGTACTCCCGTGCGCGAGCGGCTCCAGTCCGAGGCCGACCGCGCCACCTACGAGCGGCGGGCCGTCGCCGTCGAGCGCGAGCGCAAGATCGCCGAGAACGAGCTCGCCAGCCAGATCGAGCTCGCCTCCCGGCGCGAGCAGCTCGTCGCCCAGGAGGGTGCGAACAAGCGTCGCGAGGCCGAGGAGGCCGCGGCGGCCGCCCTCGTGTCCGCCCGGTCCGACGCCGAACGTCGTGAGATCGCCGCGGCCGCCCAGGCGGCGTCCCTGCGGCAGCTCGGCGAGGCGGAGGCCGCCAAGGAGGCGGCGCTCATGGAGATCTACACGAACGTCGGACGTGACGTGCTCGCGGCGCTCGCCCTGCGCGACGCCGCGGCGCACCTGCCGAACGTGGGCTCCGTGACGGTCACGCCGGACCTCGTGAGCGGGCTGCTGAGCGGCCTCACCGGGTCCGGTGCGCACGGGCCGGCGTCGGACGGCGTGCCGGCCACGGAGCGCTGACATGGCGCTCCGCAGCCGGGCGGTGCTGGTGCACCGCCGCACCGAGCTCGACGAGCTGCTGGACCGGCACGCCACGCGTGGTCAGGCGGAGTTCTTTCTCCGCACCCGCGGCCGTACCCTGGCGGACGTCGAGGCCCGGCACGACGCCGCGACGTCCGCCCGGCGTGCGGTCGTGGCGAGCGTGCCGTCCGACTGGGCGCTCGCCGAGGTGGAGCGCGAGGACCTGGACCGCTTCCTGTTCGCGCCCGAGGACGTGGTGCTCGTGGTGGGCCAGGACGGGCTGGTCGCCAACGCGGCCAAGTACCTGGACCGGCAGCTCGTGATCGGGGTGGACCCGGAACCCGGGACCGGTCTCGGCGTGCTGGTGCGACACGACGCCCACCAGGCCGCCGAGATCGTCGCCGCCCTCGCGGCGCCACGGGCCGGGGGCGTTGCCGCGGCCCCCGCCGTGCGGTGCGACGAGCTCACGATGGTCCGCGCACGCCTCGACGACGGGCAGGAGCTGCAGGCGGTCAACGAACTGTTCCTGGGCCACGTGAGCCACCAGTCGGCACGCTACGTCCTGGCGGCCGACCGTGGTACGGAGCGACAGTCGTCCTCAGGCCTGATCGTCAGCACCGGCACGGGTTCCACCGGATGGAGCGCCTCGATCGCGCACGACCGAGGTGGGCGCAGGATGCCCGCCCCGACCGACCAGGCGCTGGCCTGGTTCGTCCGAGAGGCCTGGCCGTCCCCCTCCACCGGGGCCACGTTGACGGAGGGCATGCTCGGCGACCGGGGTGAGCTGGTGGTCACCGTCCAGTCCGACCGGCTCGTCGTGTTCGGGGACGGCATGGAGGGTGACCGGCTGGAGGTCTCCTGGGGGCAGGAGGTCCGGATCGGGATCGCCGAACGGCGGCTCCGGCTCGTCTGACTCAACTGCCGATGTCGTACCGGAGCATGAACTCACCGGCGTCGAGCACCACGTAGCTGACCTCGACCGGCGTGCCGTCCTTCGTGGACGCCGTGCGCGTGACGGCCAGGACCGGCGTACCGGGCTCGATCCGCAGCTCCTCGATCTCCTCGATGGTGGGCATGCGCGCCACCACGTCCTCGCGGAACCGCACCGGGGCGTGCCCCGCCTCGGTCAGACGCGCGTGCGTTCCGCCCGGGCCGACCTCCTGCTCCGCGATCGGCGTACCCGCGGCGATCGACGCGGGCAGGTACGACGTCGCGAACAGCACGGGCTTGCGCTCGCGCAGGTGCAGGCGCTCGCGGACGGTCACCTTGGCGCCGTCGGCGAGCCCGAGCGCCGCGCGCACCTTCTCGGAGGGTTCGGCCTCCGGCGTGACGGCGAGCGTGCGGACGGTGAGGCCGGCACCGGTCTCGTCGATCTCGGCGGTGACCGTGGACTCGTCGACCGTGCTGCCGGTGCTGTCGCGCACGATCGGCTCGAAGGCGCGGACGAACACCCCGGAGCCGTGCCGGGTCACGGTCAGCCCCTCGTCCTTGAGCATCGACAGACCGTGACGCGCGGTCATGCGCGCCACGCCGTAGTTCGACATGAGCGCTGCTTCGCTCGGAAGGCGGTCGCCCGGGTTGTACGTCCCGGAGCGGATCGCGGCACGGAGATCCTTGGCGATGCTTGCGGCAGTCACTCGTCCCTCTCTAGACACGGAACCCACCTAACCCGCAGCCAGTGCGTATACGCAACTTTTCCGCGTAGCGGTTGCGGTCCCAAGTACGCCCACAGAAGGCTGTCTATGTGCCTAGAGGTAGGTCCTGGACGTCGGTACAGAGAGGTGGGAGAGATGGTGACGGTCGCGAGCAGCCTGGCCGATTCCGCGGCAGGTGCCTCGGCGCTGCTGGAGGAGCTCGGGGACGCGAGGGTCAAGTGGGTCGAGGTGTTTCGCGATCGTCTGGTCCTGCATCCGGCGCAGATCAGTGAGGGGGCGGCCATAGCCGAGCAGCTCGGCATCACCGTCGCCACGGACTACCCGGCGTCGCATCCGGGCTTCACCCTGTGGACGGGCCGGTGGAAGGGCACCGAGATGTACGTCTACGCCGAGCTGCGCGGGTCGGCGCGGCCGGTCCGGGCGTGGCCCACGTGACCGGCGGGTCGTGCGACGTCCGCCCTGACCCCGAGGGGCCCGATCCCGACGGGTGCCCGATGCCGGGCGCACACCTCGCGGAGCTCGTCGAGATCACCGCGCTGATCGCCCACATCTTCGACATCCACACGCTGGACGTCCGGGCGGGTGTGGACCACCTCGACCTCGAGGACGACGTGGTGGGTGTGGTGACGGTCGACGTCGTCGCCGCACGGGTGCCCGACGCCGTGCGGCTCGCGGGGATACTGCACCTGTCCGAACGGAAGGGGCACCACGACGCCGAGGGCACCGCGGTCTGGCGGTGCTGGAGCGGCTGGGTGCCGGCCGCGGAACGAGGGCTGCCGGTGTCGCTGCACGTGACGGCGCCGGTGGGGCGCTGAGGTGAGCAACGGGTTCTACTCAGGCTTGGTCCGCGTACGCCAGAACACGAGGTAGCCGCATGCGATGATCAGCAGTCCGGCGATGATGGCCGGATGCACGAAAGGGCTGAGTAGCAGGCCCGCGACCACCGAACCAAAGGTCATCAGGATGATCAGGGTGATCAGCTTCGGCATGTGCCGCACAGCGCTGCTCCGATCAGAAGATGTGGTGACACTGCCCGGACCGTCCGCGTCAGAGCTGGACGGGGCCACCTCTGACTGCCGGGAACGACGCCGCCCCAGGTCCGGATCTGCATCCTGACCTGGGGCGGCGTGCTGGAGCGGGTGACGGGAATCGAACCCGCGCTATCAGCTTGGGAA
>Ga0233375_1000147_pt1 | contig 41621 bp, 39 predicted proteins | sample ElkDunMinimDraft_10_FD_191539 | JGI IMG/M metagenome (GOLD analysis project Ga0233375, IMG submission 191539) | Fecal eukaryotic communites from dung pellets of Tule Elk in California, USA - Elk Dung E16 | ecosystem: Host-associated > Mammals > Digestive system > Large intestine > Fecal | place...
CTGCCTCCACCAGCCCGTACCTGCAGCAGCACGCCGACAACCCCGTCGACTGGTGGGAGTGGGGCGACGACGCGTTCGCCGAGGCCCGGCGCCGGGACGTCCCGCTGCTGGTCTCCATCGGGTACGCCGCGTGCCACTGGTGCCACGTCATGGCGCACGAGTCGTTCGAGGACCCGGCGACCGCGGCGTTCATGAACGAGCACTTCGTGTGCGTGAAGGTCGACCGTGAGGAGCGGCCCGACGTCGACGCGGTCTACATGACCGCCACCCAGGCCATGACCGGCTCCGGCGGGTGGCCCATGACCGTCTTCACCACGCCCGACGGCAGGCCCTTCTACTGCGGCACGTACTTCCCGCCGCGTCGGGTCGGGCAGGTGCCCTCGTTCCCGGAGGTGCTGGCCGCGCTCGCCGCCGCATGGACCACGCGCCGCGACGAGGTCGTCGGCAGCGCGGCGTCGGTCGCCGGTGTGCTGGCCCGCCGCGCCCCGACGGAGGGGTCCGGCGCGGCCGGCGAGGTCGACGAGCGCGTCGTCGCCCGGGCGCTGGGCGCGCTGGGTGCGTCCTTCGACGAGCACCACGGCGGGTTCGGTGGCGCACCGAAGTTCCCGCCGTCCACGACGCTCGAGTGGCTGCTGCGGCACCACGCCCGCACGGGTGACGCGGACGCGCTCACGATGGCGACCCGCACGCTCGAGGCGATGGCGCGCGGCGGCATGTACGACCAGCTGACCGGCGGGTTCGCGCGGTACGCGGTGGACGCGACGTGGACCGTCCCGCACTTCGAGAAGATGCTCTACGACAACGCGCTGCTGCTACGGGTGTACCTGCACGCGTGGCGCCTGACCGGTGACCCGCTGCACCGTCGCGTCGTCGAGGAGACCGCGGGCTGGCTCCTGACGGAGCTGCGCACGCCCCAGGGCGGGTTCGCCTCCGCGCTGGACGCGGACAGCGAGGGCCGCGAGGGCACGTACTACGTCTGGACCCCCGCCCAGCTGCGGACGGCGCTGGGCGACGACGAGGGTGCGTGGGCCGCGCGGGCCCTCGGGGTGACCGACACGGGCACGTTCGAGCACGGCGCCTCGGTGCTGCAGCGCCGCAGCGAGCCGGACGACGTCGCGCGTCTCGATGCCGCGCGCGCCCGGCTGCGCCACGCCCGCGCCGCACGGCCCCGACCGGCGCGCGACGACAAGGTGGTCGCCGCGTGGAACGGGCTCGCGGTGGCGGCCCTGGCGGAGGCCGGGGCGCTGCTCGACCGCCCGGACTGGGTGGACGCCGCCCGCGACTGCGCGCGGCTGCTCGACGACCTGCACGTGCGCACCGGTCCCGACGGCAGCGCCCGGCTGCTGCGCACGTCCCGCGACGGTGTGGCCGGGGCGGCCGCGGGGGTGCTCGAGGACTACGCCGACGTCGCCGAGGGCTACCTGACGCTGGCCGCGGTGACCGGCGAGCACGTCTGGACCGCCCGCGCGCAGGCGCTGCTGACCACCGTCCTCGGGCACTTCGGGGACGGCGACGGCGGCCTGTACGACACGGCGGACGACGAGACCGATGCGGTGCTGGGTGCGCTCCAGCGCCCGCAGGACCCGACCGACGGGCCCACGCCCGGCGGTCAGCCCGCCGCTGCCGGTGCCCTGGTCGCCCTCGCCGCGGCGACGGGTTCGGTCGGCCTGCGGGAGGCGGCGCTCGCCGCGCTGCGCGTCCCGCTGCGGGTCGCCGCCCGCCACCCGTCGGCCGGCGGCTGGGCGCTGGCGACGGCGGAGGCGCTGCTCGACGGGCCGCGGGAGGTGGGCGTCGTCGGTGCACCGGACGACCCCGCCACGCGTGCGCTGCACCGGGCGGCGCTCGCGGCACCCGCGCCCGGGCTGGTGGTCGCGCTCGGCGACCCGGCGCACCTCGACCCGGACGCGCCCGCGCTGCTGCGCGACCGCCCGCTCGTCGACGGACGCCCGGCGGCGTACGTCTGCCGCGGGTTCGTGTGCGAGCGGCCGACCTCCGACGCCGACGCGCTGGCGGCGCAGCTGCGCGCCTGAGCGCGGCCCCGCGTCGCACCGGCAGCACGACGGCCCGGCCACCCCACGGGCGACCGGGCCGTCGGCGCAGGTCAGGGCGTCGTCGTGCCGCCGTCGACCGTGGTCCCGCCCTCGACCTCGCCGCGCCAGGCGCCGGTCTCGGTGCGGCGCGACTCGATGAACTCCTTGAACCGGTGCAGGTCCTTCTTCACCTGCCGGTCGTCGGCACCCACCGCGGCGCCGACCTTCTCCTTGAACGAGCCCGGCTCCCACTCGATGTGCGTCGTGATGCGCGTGGACCCGGGCCCGAGGGGCTCGAAGGTCACACGGCCGGAGTGCGTCGTGCCGTCGATGCTGCTCCACGCGACGACGACGTCCGGCTGCTGCTCGCGGATCGTCGCGTCGAACTCCCGCTCGACGCCCTGGATGTCGGTGACCCAGCGCGTCAGCGTGTCGCTGATCTGCTTGACCTCCTTGACGCCGTCCATGAAGTGCGGGAACTCCTCGAACTGCGTCCACTGGTCGTACGCCGTGCGGACCGGGACGTCGACGTCGATCGTCTCGTCGATCGTGGCCATGCCGTCTCCTCCTGCGGGGTCGGGGATGGTGCGCCGACGACGCTACGGCGGGTTCGGCGGCAGCGCGCGCGGAGGCGGGACGACGCCGCCGGCGGGCGTGAACCCCGGGCGGGCGTGAACCCGGGCGGGCGGCATGCGGGGCCCCGACGCGGGGCCACGGCGACGGCGCCCGCGCGGTCAGGCGGACGTGACCTGCGGGACCGGCACGGCCGCGAGGTCGGCCAGCGCGCGGGCGTACCCCGCGGCGTCCCCCTCGCGGGCGGCGGTGCGCGCCGCGACGGTGGGCCCGTGCAGCGCGGCGCGGGCGCGCCGCCGCAGCGACCGCGCGCGGGCCTCGTCGCGCTCCTGCGCCGGCAGCGCGTCGAGCGCGGCGTCCAGGCCCCCGAGCACGCGGGTGCGCTGCGCGACCACGGCCGGGTCCCACTCCCGCACGCGACGGTCCGCCTCGAAGTCCCGGGCCGCCTGCAGCACCACCTCGCGCGCACGGCCGAGCGCCGCGTGCTCGGCGGGGGCGTGCTCGGCCACCGACTGCAGGGAGACCAGCGCGACACCCGGCAGCGACCGGACGTCCGGGTCCACGTCGTGCCGCAGCGCGAGGTCGACCACGGTCAGCGGGTGGGTCACGTCCCGCCGCGCCTCGGCCAGCGCCTCGACGCCCAGCACGGGGCCGGCGGCACCCGAGCACGCCACGACGAGGTCCGTGCGCGCCAGCTCGTCGCGCAGGTCGGCACCGGCGGGCAGCGCCGCGACCCCGCGCGCCGACGCGAACGGCCCGGCCCGGCCGCTCGGCGAGTAGACGCGCACGTCGCGGACCCCACGGGCCTTCAGGGCGGCGAGGCTCGCCCCGGCGTACGAGCCCGTGCCGACGAGCACGCAGCGCACGGCCGACCAGTCCGCGCCGTCGGCGCCCGGCGGCAGCGTGCGGGCGGCCAGGTCGAGCGCGACCCCGACGACCGAGCGGCCGGTCGACCCGAGGCCGGTGGTGGCCTCGACGGCCCGTGACGCGCGGGACGCGGCCTGGAACAGCGCCTCGAGCATCGACGTCGTCGTGCCGTCGCGGCGCGCGGTGGTCAGCGCGCGCCGCACCTGCCCGGCGATCTCCCGCTCCCCGACCACCATCGACTCCAGGCCGGAGGCGACCGCGAACAGGTGCTCGCCCGCGTCCCCGCCGACCAGCGGGCGCAGGTGCTCGACGACCTCGTCGACCTCGTACCCCGACCGCGCGGCCACCGCCTGGGCGACGGCGCGACGGGCACGGGAGGTGTGGGCGGTGTCATCGACGTCGAGGTACAGCTCGAACCGGTTGCACGTCGCGAGCACGACGACGCCGGACACGGCGTTGGTCGCGGCGACGAGCTCGCGGCCGACCGCGTGGACGTCGGACTGCAGACGTTCCAGGACGGTCAGGTCGAGGTCGTGGTGGCTCGCGACGAGCGACAGGAGCACCACGGGAACCGATTGAATCATCCTCGGAAATGTCCGGCACAATCGATCGTGTGAGTCTTCCCCCACACCATCCTCTGGTCGACGGCCGCACCTCCGGCTCGGCACTCGTGCGCGCCTATTCCGGGGACCGCCCGGAGCGGCCGCCCGTGTGGTTCATGCGCCAGGCGGGACGCTCCCTGCCGGAGTACCGCGAGTCCCGTGCGGGGGTCGCGATGCTCGACGCGTGCCTGGACCCGGACCTGGCCGCCGAGATCACCCTGCAGCCCGTGCGCCGCCACGGCGTCGACGCCGCCGTGTTCTTCTCGGACATCGTGGTGCCGCTGCGCCTGGTGGGCGTGGACGTGGAGATCGTGCCCGGCACGGGCCCGGTCATCGCCTCGCCCGTGCGCACCGTGGACGACGTCGCCCGCCTGCGCGACCTGGGCCCGCTGGACGCCGCCCGGGTGTCGCCGGTGGCCGAGGGCGTGGCGCGGACCGTGTCCCGGCTGGGCACCACCCCGCTGGTCGGGTTCGCCGGTGCGCCGTTCACGCTGGCGGCGTACCTGGTCGAGGGCGGGCCGTCGCGCGACCACCTGGCGGCGCGGCGCCTCATGCACGCCGACCCCGCCGCGTGGGCCGCCCTCATGGACTGGACGGCCGAGATCACCGGTGCGTTCGTCGCCGCGCAGGTCACCGCCGGGGCGAGCGCCGCACAGCTCTTCGACTCCTGGGCCGGCGCCCTGACGCTGGCCGACTACACCGCGCACTGCGCGCCCGCGTCCGCGCGGGTGCTGGCGCAGGCCGGTGCGCTGGGGGTGCGCACGGTGCACTTCGGTGTCGGGACGGGTGAGCTGCTCGTGGCCATGCGGGACGCCGGGGCGGACGTCATGGGCGTCGACTACCGGGTGCCGCTCGACGAGGCGTCGGCGCGGCTCGGCGGGCGCACGCCGCTGCAGGGCAACGTCGACCCGGCCCTGCTGGCCGCACCCTGGGAGGTCCTCGAGACGCACGTGCGGGACGTGGTGCGCCGCGGGACCGCCGCACCCGCGCACGTCGTGAACCTGGGCCACGGCGTGCCGCCGGACACCGACCCGACCGTGCTGACGCGACTCGTGCAGCTGGTCCACTCGCTGTGACCGACGGCGGGCCGGCGCCGCTCACCGGCGCACCGGCGTGGGAGGCCGTCGTCGTCGGTGCCGGGGTCGCGGGCCTGGTGGCGGCGCGTGAGCTGGCGCGCGCGGGGCTGCGCACGCTCGTCCTCGACGAGCGCGACGCCCCCGGTGGCGCGGTCCGCGGGCACGACGTCGCCGGGCTGCGGCTCGACGCGGGCGCCGAGTCGTACGCCACCCGCAACGGCTCCGTCGCCGCGCTGCTCGCCGACCTGGACCTGGCCGGGGACGTCGTCGCCCCCGAGCCGCGGGGGGCGTGGACGCACCTGACCAGCGGCGACGGCCCTCTGCCCCGCACGGGGCTGCTGGGCGTGCCGGCGTACCCGCTCACCCCGGACGTGCGGCGCACGCTGGGGACCGCCGGGGCGCTGCGGGCCGCGCTGGACCTGGTCCTGCCGGCCCGGGTGGGGGCGCGGGCCACGACCCTGGGCGGGCTCGTGCGCGCGCGCATGGGTCGTGCCGTGGTGACGCGGCTGGTGCACCCCGTGGTCGGTGGCGTGCACGCGGCCGACCCCGACGACCTGGCCGTCGACGCGGCCGCACCGGGTCTGCGCGAGGCCCGGGACGCCGCCGGCGGCTCCCTGGCGCGGGCGGTGCGCCGCCTGCGGGCGTCGGCGCCGGCGGGCAGCGCCGTCGAGGGTGTCGCGGGCGGGGTGCACCGCCTGGTCGACGCGCTGGTCGCCGACGTGACCGCGCACGGGGGCGTGGTGCTCACCGGCACGCGCGCGGAGTCGGTGACGCGGGCGGCGGACGGCACGCTGGTCGTCGGCACGCAGGACCGGCACCGCCCTCCGCGACCGTCGCGCGACGTGCGCACCCAGCGCCTGGTGGTGGCGACGCCCGGCGCGGCGCGGGTGCTGGACGGCCTCGACGGCGCGGACCTGCGGGACGTGCGGCTCGACGAGGGTGCCCCGGTCACCCTGGTGACGCTGGTGCTCGACGCGCCCGCGCTGGACGCGGCGCCGCGCGGCACCGGGGTGCTGGTGGGGCCGGGTGTGGGCGACGTGCGGGCCAAGGCGCTGACCCACGCGACGGCCAAGTGGGCGTGGGTGGCCGACGCCGCCGGACCGGGCCGGCACGTGGTGCGGCTGTCCTACGGCCGCGCCGGTGCCGCCCCGACCGATGGCGCCGGGGACGACGCCGTGGACGACGCCGGCACGACACCGGCCGACCGCGGCGCGCTGCCCGACGGTCCCGCGCTGGTGGACCTCGCGCTGCGTGACGCCACGACGCTGCTGGGCGTGCCCCTGGACCCCGCGCAGCTGCGGGGGTCCGCGGTGGTGCGGTGGACGCAGTCCCTGCCCCGGCCCAGCGCCGGGCACCGGGCGGCGGTCACGGCCGTGCGGGCGGCCGCGGCGGGCATGCCGGGCGTCGCGGTGTGCGGCGCGTGGGCGGCGGGCAACGGGCTGGCGTCGGTGGTCCCGGACGCACGGGCCGCCGCCGAGGCGCTGCTGGCGCAGGTGCCGCCCGAGCCGTCGGCCGAGCCGTCACCCGCACAGCCCGCCGACCCCGTCGACGGCCCCGCCGACGACCCTGCCCCGTCGACACCCGACGCACCCGACGCCACGTGATGACGACCTGTCAGAAATAGCACGGGAAAATGGTGTGCGTCACATTCCGTGCGGCGCGCCGAAAAGGTTCTGACGCATTGTCAGAACGGCTCTGCGACGATATTCCGCGCGGACCTGCGGGCGAGCACCGCCGGGCACGCCATTTCGACATCCGCGCGTGCGACGACGACACTGGGCGCATGCCTCAGCAGGTCCGCGTCGGCACGCGCGCGAGCGCCCTGGCCCTCACGCAGACGGGTCACGTCGCCGACGCGCTCGCCGCCCTGGGCGGCCTCGCCGTCGAGACGGTCCGCGTGCGCACCCAGGGCGACCGCGTGCGCGCGTCCCTGGCCACCATCGGCGGCACCGGCGTCTTCGTCACGGCCCTGCGCGACGCGCTGCTCGACGGCCGCTGCGACGTGGCCGTGCACTCGCTCAAGGACCTGCCCACCGGCCCCGCCGAGGGTCTGGTCATCGCCGCCGTCCCCCCGCGGCAGGACCCCCGCGACGCGCTGTGCGCCCGCGACGGCCTCACGCTGGCGACGCTGCCGGCCGGTGCGCGCGTGGGCACCGGGTCCCCGCGGCGCGCCGCGCAGCTGCGCGCGCTGCGCCCCGACCTCGACGTGGTCGACATCCGCGGCAACGTCGGCACGCGGCTGGGGCGCGTCCGTGGGCTCGACCCGACCACCCACGCCGCCGGCGCGCACGTCGGCCCCGAGGCGCCGCACCCCGGCGTCGCCACCGACGCGCCCCGCGGCGACCTCGACGCCGTGGTCCTGGCCGCGGCCGGCCTGGCACGGCTCGGACGGCTCGACGCCGTGAGCGAGACCCTCGAGCCCGACGTCCTGGCCCCCGCCCCGGGGCAGGGTGCGCTGGCCGTCGAGGTCCGGGCGGCGGACGCCACCGGTGACACCGCGCTGGCCGACGCGCTGCGCGCGCTGGACCACGCCCCCACCCGTCGGGCGGTCGTCGCCGAGCGGGCGGTGCTGGCCCGCCTGGAGGCCGGGTGCGCCGCACCCATCGGCGCGTGGGGCCGGCTCGACGAGGCGACCGGCACGCTCGTGCTCGACGCCGTCGTGGCCGCCCCCGACGGCTCGCGCGTGCTGCGCCTCGCCGCGCGCGGCCCGGCCGACGACGACGCGGCGGCCGACGCCCTGGGGCGGCGGCTGGCCGAGGACCTCCTGCACGCCGGCGCCACCGACCTCGCCCCCCTCGGCCCGGTGCGATGACGGCCGACGACCCGACCCCGGCCCGGCCGTCGTCCGACCCGCGCGCGGCCACGTCCCCCGCCACCGGTCCGCTCAGCGGGTGGCGCGTCCTGGTCCCCCGCCCACCGCTGGACCCCGCGCCCGCGGCCGGTGCGTCCGCCGCGGGCGGCCCGGGGGACCCGGCCGGGCTCCCCACCACCTCCCTCAGCCCCGCCGCGATCGCGCTGCGCGCCGCGGGGGCCGAGCCCGTGGTCGTCCCGCTCGTCCGCACGCAGCCCGTCGACGACGCGGGGCCCCTCGACGACGCCCTGCTCGCCCTCGGCGCCGGCTGGTACCCGTGGCTCGCCGTGACCAGCCAGGCCGCCGTCGCCGTGCTGGCCGACCGCGCCGCGGCCCACGACGCCGGGCTCGCCGCCCTCGTCGCGCGCGGCGGCGCCCGGGTCGCCGCCGTGGGCCCCGGCACCGCACGCGCGCTGCAGGCGCTGGGTGTGCGTGTCGACGTCGTCCCCCCGGTGCGCTCCACCGCCGCGGACCTGGTCGTCGCACTGCTGGCCGCGGCCGCCGGCGCGTCCCCGCGACCCTCCGACGACGGCCCGACCGGCACCGGCCCCCGCGTCCTGTTCCCCCGCGGCGACCTGGCCGCCGGCACGCTGGCCGACGGGCTGCGGGCCGCCGGGTGGGCCGTCGACGACCTCGTCGTGTACCGGACCACCCCCGCGGGACCACCGGACCCGGCGGTCGTGCGCGCCTGGGCCGACGGCGACGTCCACGCGGCCCTGCTCACGTCCGCCAGCAGCGTGCGCGCCCTGCTCGACCACCTCGGCGCACCGCCGCCCGCCACGCGCGTCGTCGTCATCGGTCCCAGCACCGCCGACGAGGCCCACCGCCGCGGGCTGCGCGTCCACGCCGTCGCCGACCGGCAGACCCTCGCCGGCCTCGTCGACGCGCTCACCCGGCACGTCGTGGGCACCGGCGCGACGCCCGGGGCCGTCCCCCCGTCCGCACCCGTCACCCCCACGGAGGACACGCCGTGACGACCCCCACCCCCGGCCGGCTGCGCCCGCGCCGGACCCGCCGCACACCGGCGATGCGCCGGCTGACCGCGCAGACCCGCCTGCACCCCGCCGACCTCGTGCTGCCGCTGTTCGTCCGGGAGGGCCTCGACGCCCCGCGGCCGATCACGTCGATGCCGGGCGTGCAGCAGCACACGCGCGACTCGTTGCGCCGCGAGGCGGCCCGCGCCGCCGAGGCCGGGCTGGGCGGCGTCATGCTCTTCGGCGTCCCCGCCCACCGCGACGCGCTCGGCACGGGCGCCACGGACCCGGACGGCATCCTCAACGTCGCGATCGCCGACGTGGTGGCGGAGGTCGGTGACGCCCTCGTCGTGCAGGCGGACCTGTGCCTGGACGAGTTCACCGACCACGGGCACTGCGGCGTGCTGACCCCGCAGGGGGTCGTCGACAACGACGCGACGCTGGAGCGGTACGCCGCGATGGCGCTCGCGCAGGCCGAGGCGGGCGCCCACCTGCTGGGGCTCAGCGGCATGATGGACGGCCAGACCGCGGCCGTGCGGGACGCGCTGGACGCCGCCGGGCACCACGAGGTGGCCGTGCTGGCGTACGCGGCGAAGTACGCGTCGGCGTTCTACGGGCCGTTCCGCGAGGCCGTCGAGTCGCAGCTCGACGGCGACCGGCGCACCTACCAGATGGACCCCGCCAACCGCCGTGAGGCGGCGCGCGAGGTCGCCGTCGACGTCGCCGAGGGCGCGGACGTCGTCATGGTGAAGCCCGCGATGTCGTACCTCGACGTGCTCGCGGACGTCGCGGCGTCGTCGACCGTGCCCGTCTGGGCGTACCAGGTGTCCGGTGAGTACGCGATGATCGAGGCGGCGTCCGCGCAGGGGTGGATCGGCCGTCGGAGTGCTGTCACGGAGTCCGTGCTCAGCATCCGCAGGGCCGGTGCCGATGCCGTCCTGACGTACTGGGCGACGGAGCTGGCCGGGTGGCTGGCGGAGGAGCGGTGATGACGCAGGTGGAGGACGACGTCGCAGGTGGTCCCGCCCCCGCGGACGGCCCGGCCTGGACCGCCAGCAGCACGGAGGCGTTCGCGCACGCCACGGCGGTGATCCCCGGCGGGGTGAACTCGCCGGTGCGCGCGTTCGGGTCGGTCGGCGGCACGCCGCGGTTCCTGGCCTCGGCGCGCGGTGCGTACGTGACGGACGTGGAGGGCCGCGACTACGTGGACCTCGTCGGGTCGTGGGGGCCGGCGCTCGTCGGCCACGCGCACCCGCAGGTGGTCGAGGTGGTGCAGCAGGCGGCCGCGCGCGGTCTGGGCTTCGGTGCGCCGACGACGACCGAGGTCGAGCTGGTCGACGAGATCCGTGACCGGGTGCCGGTGGCCGAGCGGGTGCGCCTGGTCTCGACCGGCACCGAGGCGACGATGACGGCGCTGCGCCTGGCGCGCGCGTGGACGGGCCGCGACAAGGTCGTGAAGTTCGCCGGCTGCTACCACGGGCACGTGGACGCGCTGCTCGCGCAGGCCGGGTCGGGCGTCGCGACGCTCGCGCTGCCCGGGTCCGCGGGTGTCACCGCGGCGGTCGCGGCCGAGACGATCGTCGTGCCGTACAACGACCTCGACGCGGTGCAGGCCGCCTTCGACGAGCACGGCTCGTCGATCGCCGCCGTCATCACGGAGGCCGCGCCGGCCAACATGGGCGTCGTGCCGCCGCTGCCCGGCTTCAACCGCGAGCTGCGCCGCATCACCCAGCACCACGACGCGGTGCTGATCCAGGACGAGGTGCTCACCGGGTTCCGCGTCGGCCGTGCCGGCTGGTGGGGCCTCGAGGGCGCCTCCGAGCAGTGGGCGCCGGACCTGCTGACGTTCGGCAAGGTCATCGGCGGCGGGCTGCCCGTGGCAGCGGTCGCCGGGCGCGCGGACATCATGGACCAGCTCGCACCCCTGGGGCCGGTGTACCAGGCGGGCACCCTGTCGGGGAACCCGGTGGCCACGGCTGCCGGTCTGGCCACGCTGCGGCTGGCCGACGCCGAGGTGTACGCGCGCGTCGACGCGGCGTCCGCGCACCTGCGCCGGGCGGTGACGTCCGCGCTGGCCGAGGCCGGGGTGCCGCACGCGCTGCAGTGGGCGGGCAGCCTGTTCAGCATCGTGTTCGGGGAGCAGGCCGCGGCCGAGGGCGCGCGCGACTACGCCGCGGTGCAGGCGTCGGAGCACTGGCGCTACGCGCCGTTCTTCCACGCGCTGCTCGACGCGGGCGTGCTGGCACCGCCGTCGGCGTTCGAGGCGTGGTTCGTCTCGGCCGCGCACGACGAGGCCGTGCTGGACCGGATCGTCGAGGCGCTGCCGGTGGCGGCCCGGGCCGCGGCCGCGGCCGACCGCCCGGAGTAGCTCCTCCCCCGGCCGAGGTGTCCACGTCCTGGGGCGCAGGACGCACGAGACCGGGCTCAGGTCGCCCACCGCGGTGGATGAGCGACCTGAGCCCGGTCTCGTCGCCGGTCCGTCCCGGGGTGCGGACCGGGAGGTGCGACGAGGTCAGCGGGTCGGCGGCACCGGGTCCACGTCGGCCGCGACGAGCGCGGGCTCGTCGCCCGGCGCGACCGGGTCGGTGGGGCCGTGTCCCACGGCGACGACGTCACCGCGCCCGGCGGCCAGGTCGTGGCGGTACGCCCGGACCGACCACGTGATGGCCGCGATCCACACGAGCGCGATCAGGCCGAGCACGATGTCCTCGGTCGGGGTGTCACCCACACCGACCCAGTCGGAGCGCAGCAGCGTGCGGGTGTTCGTCAGGACGATGACGCCGCCGACCGCCGAGCCGAGGACGCGGCCCGGGACCTTGCGGACGAGCCACGCGGCGAGGGGCGCGGCGATGAGCCCACCGACGAGCAGTGCGGCGACCCAGGTGAAGTCGATGCCCTGCGAGCCGATCGCGAACAGGAAGCCCAGGCTCGCGGCGATCGCGACGAGGAACTCCGAGGTGTCGATCGACCCGACGACCTTGCGCGGCTCGAGCCGGCCGCTGGCGAGCAGCGCGGGCGTGCCGACCGGGCCCCAGCCGCCGCCACCGGTGGCGTCGACGAAGCCGGCGACCAGCCCGAGCGGTGCGAGGAACCGCGAGCGCAGCGGCAGGTGCAGGCGGTCGGTGCGCAGGCCCTTGAGCGTGAACCGGACGAGCAGGTAGACGCCGAGGCCGAGCAGGATCAGCGACATCACGGGCTTGGCGGCGTCGGTGGACAGGTTCGACAGGACCGTCGCCCCGGCGAACGCGCCGACCGCGCCGGGCACGCCGACCCGCAGGACGACCTTCCAGTCGACGTTGCCGAACTTCCAGTGCGAGACGCCCGACGCGAGCGTCGTGCCGATCTCGGCGAGGTGGACCGTCGCGGACGCGGCGGCGGGGTTGGTGCCGATGAACAGCAGCAGCGTCGTCGACGTCACGCCGTAGGCCATGCCCAGGCTTCCGTCGACCAGCTGTGCGGCGAGCCCGACGAGGGCGAGCAGGACGATCGTGGGCACGGGGACCACCTCGGGAGCGGCCCGGCGGAGGGCCGGGGTGGGATCGGACGGATCGGACATGCTGCGTACCAGCCCGATAATTCCGACCCGAGTGCTCGGGTAACAAGACCTATCCGTATCCTGAGACGACGTCTCGGAGCACGGACGTCCCGTCGGTCAGGGGTTCTGCCAGGCGTCCTCACGGGCGGCGAGCCGGTGGACCGACTCGGGCAGGTCGCGCCGCACCACGTCGGCCAGCGTCACGACGTCGAGCACGTCGCGCACCGAGGTCCGCAGCGCGACCCAGACCTCGAGCAGGGCGGTCGCCGACCCCTCGTACGTCAGCCCCGGCGGACGGACGTCGCGCACCGTCACGAGGGGGCCGTCGACGGCCCGGATGACGTCCGCGACCGTGATCTCCTCGGCCGGCCGGGCCAGCAGGTAGCCACCGGCCCGCCCGCGCACGCTCGTCACGATGCCGCCGCGGCGCAGGTCGCCCATGATCCGCTCGAGGAAGCTGGTGGGGATGTCCTGGCCCGCGGCGAGCGCGTCGCTCGTGACGGACTCACCGCCCGGCCTGCTCGCCAGCTCGGCGCACGCCCGCACCGCATAGTCCGCCTTCGCCGAGACCCGCATGGCGCGATTCTCCCCCGTCACGGCGGCCGGGCGGGGCAGCGACGGCCGCGCGGTCGGGTGAGAGCAGCACGTCGCCGACGGGGCAGACCTGAGGGGAATACCCCCCAGGGGTACCGTGTTGGGGTGCACGTGACGACGACACCGACCGACACGCAGGCGACGGCCCCCACGGCCCCGCACCCCGCGGACGTCGACGCACCCGCGACCGCCGGGGAGACCGGGTCGCCGGTGCACGGGTACACGCCCGCGAAGGACGAGTACCTGCGCCGGCTGCGCCGCGTCGAGGGCCAGGTGCGCGGGATCGCCCGCATGGTCGACGAGGACGTGTACTGCATCGACGTCCTCACGCAGATCGCGGCGGTGACCAAGGCCCTGCAGGCCGTCGGGATCGGCCTGGTCGAGGACCACCTGGGCCACTGCGTCGTCGACGCCGCGCGCCAGTCCCCCGAGGAGGGCGCCGCCAAGGTCCGCGAGGCGTCCGCCGCCATCGCACGGCTCGTCCGCAGCTGAAGCCCCGGCCGCCCGTCCCCCCACCAGGACGGACGGCCCCACCCCACCGGTCGCCCGGCCGCCCGCCGCACACCCGCGCGGGCCCCCGCCGCACCGGACCACCGAGGTCGAAGGAGCACCACCATGAGCACCACCACCTTCCGGGTCGACGGCATGACGTGCGGCCACTGCGTGAACGCCGTGACCGAGGAGCTGTCCGCGCTGCCCGGCGTCACCGGCGTCGACGTCGAGCTCGTCACCGGCGGCTCGTCCCCCGTGACCGTCACCTCCGACGCGCCGCTCGACCCCGCGGCGGTGGACGCCGCCGTCGTCGAGGCCGGGTACGCGGTGACGCCCACGCGGTCGTTGCTGTGAGTGCCGCCGCGGCCCCCGGGGCGGTGACGCCGGACGGCGTCACGCCCGTCGGGATCGACCTGGCCGTCGAGGGCATGACGTGCGCGTCGTGCGTCGCGCGCGTGGAGAAGCGCCTCAACCGCGTTCCCGGCGCCAGCGCGACGGTGAACCTCGCCCTGGAGACGGCGCACGTCGACGTCACGCCGACGGACGACGCCCCGGCGCCGACCGTCGACGACCTGGTCGCGGCCGTGCGCGCCGCGGGCTACGACGCGCGGCCGGTGGCCCGGCCGGGGAGCCACGACACGGCCCACGGGTCGGGCCACGGGTCCGGCCACGACGAGGTCGCGCACGCCCTGTCCGGCATGCAGCACGCCGGCATGGAGCACGACCCCGACGACGACACCTCCGCCCCCGACGACACCCGCGGGGCGGACCTGCGTCGCCGGCTGCGCGTCGCGGCCGTGCTGACCGTTCCCGTCGTCGTGCTGAGCATGGTCCCCGCGACGCAGTTCCGCGGCTGGCAGTGGCTGGTCGCCGCGCTCGCGCTGCCGGTGGCCACGTGGGCCGCCTGGCCGTTCCACCGTGCGGCCTTCCGGGCCGCACGCCACGGGGCGTCGACCATGGACACGCTCGTGTCGATCGGCGTCGTCGCGGCGACCGCCTGGTCGCTGTGGGCCCTGCTGCTGGGCGGTGCGGGCGAGCTCGGGATGCGCATGACCCCGACGCTGTTCCCCGCGGCCGACGCGGGCCACGGCGGCGGCATGCCGGAGCTGTACTTCGAGGTCGCGGCCGTCGTCACCACGTTCCTGCTGGCCGGCCGGTACGCCGAGCACCGGTCCCGGCGCCGGGCCGGCGACGCGCTGCGCGCCCTGCTCGACCTGGGGGCCAAGGACGTGGCGCTGCTGGTCACCGGGCCGGACGGGCGGCGCGTCGAGCGCCGGGTGCCGGTCGGGACGCTGGGTGTCGGGGACGAGTTCGCCGTGCGCCCGGGCGAGAAGGTCGCCACGGACGGCGTGGTGGTGTCCGGCACCAGCGCGGTCGACACGTCGCTGCTGACCGGAGAGCCGGTGCCCGTCGACGTCGGGCCGGGCGACGAGGTCACCGGCGCGACCGTCAACACGTCGGGCCACCTGGTGGTCCGGGCCACGCGCGTGGGCGAGGAGACCCGCCTGGCGCAGATCGGACGGCTCGTCGCGCACGCGCAGACCGGCAAGGCGCCCGTGCAGCGGCTGGCCGACCGGATCTCCGCGGTCTTCGTGCCCGTCGTGCTGGTCGTCGCCGTGGGCACCCTGCTCGTGTGGCTCGCGACCGGCGGCGGGGTGCAGGCGGCGTTCACCGCGGCGGTCGCGGTGCTGATCATCGCCTGCCCCTGTGCCCTGGGGCTGGCCACGCCCACCGCGCTGCTGGTCGGCACCGGGCGCGGCGCGCAGCTCGGCATCCTCATCAAGGGTCCGGAGATCCTCGAGGAGACCCGGCGCGTCGACACCGTCGTGCTCGACAAGACGGGCACGGTCACGGCCGGGCGCATGGCCCTGGTCGACGTCGTGCCCGCGGCGGGTGAGGACGCGGACGAGGTCCGGCGCCTCGCCGCCGCCGTCGAGCGGCTCGCGGAGCACCCGATCGCCCGGGCGATCGCGGACGCGGTGGGTGCGGAGGCCGGACCGGCCTCCCCCGCCCCCGAGGCGGTGGGTGCCGACGGTGTCGCCGTCGGCACCGAGGAGGTGCGGGAGTTCCGCGCCGACGCGGGCCGCGGCGTCAGCGGCGTGGTCCGCACCGCGCACAGCGGGGTCGGGCTCGCGCGCCGCGTGCTGGTGGGCCGCCTCGGCTGGCTCGACGAGCAGGGCGTGCGCACCACCGAGGTGGCCGACGCGGTCGCCGCGGCGGAGGCGGACGGGGCGACGGCGGTCGTGGCCGCGTGGGACGGGCGCGCCCGCGGCGTCCTGGTGCTGCGGGACCCGGTGAAGCCGACGTCGGTGCAGGCCGTGCGCGACCTGCGGGCGCTGGGCCTGCGCCCGGTGCTGCTGACGGGCGACAACCGGGGCGCCGCCCTGGCGACGGCCCGTGCGGTCGGCATCGCGGACGAGGACGTGGTCGCCCAGGTCCTCCCCGACGAGAAGGTCGCGGCGGTCGAGCGGCTGCAGTCCGGCGGCGCGCGCGTCGCGATGGTCGGTGACGGCGTCAACGACGCCGCGGCCCTCGCCACGGCCGACCTGGGGCTGGCCATGGGCACCGGCACGGACGTCGCCATCGAGGCGGCGGACCTCACGCTGGTGCGCGGGGACCTCGCGTCCGCGCCGCAGGCGATCCGGCTGTCGCGGCGCACGCTGCGGATCATCCGGCAGAACCTGTTCTGGGCGTTCGCGTACAACGTCGCGGCGATCCCGCTGGCCGCCCTCGGGCTGCTCAACCCCATGATCGCGGGCGCCGCCATGGCGTTCTCGTCGGTCCTGGTGGTGACGAACTCGCTGCGGCTGCGCCGGTTCTCCTGACCGGCGCTGTCCCGAGCGACGCCATGACGGGCGCGGCACCCGCGGGTGCCGCGCCCGTCGTCGTCCCGGGCTGCCGGCGCGCGTGCGTCCGGCCGGGTGAGGTGCACCGTCCTCGGTCCGCCGGGTCGGGGTCCGGTGCTAAAGTGATATCACTTTGATAGCGCACCCGCGCTTCTCCCCCTCTGGAGGTCACCATGCCCGACACCGCACCGCCGCAGGACTCCGTGGGCGGCGACCCGAGCGGCCGGCCGGTCGGCCACAACGGCGCCCGCGTCGACGTGGTCGAGCGGGACGCCTGGGCGCTCGGCGCCGGCCCCGCTGCGGTCGTGCTCCTGCTCGCCCTGGGCTCCCTGGGCGCGTCGATCCCGCTGTTCGTCCACGCCGAGACCACGGGGCAGGACGCGTGGGGCTTCCTCGGCATCGCGCTCATCCTGGTCGGCATCCTCCTGTCCACCAGCATCGCCGTCATCAGCCCCGGGCAGACGCGGGTCGTCCAGCTCTTCGGCCGCTACATGGGCACCGTGCGGCGCACCGGCCTGGTCCTGACCGTGCCGCTGACCGTGCGCAAGAACGTCTCCGTGCGGGTCCGCAACTTCGAGACCAACGAGCTCAAGGTCAACGACGAGGACGGCAACCCGATCAACATCGCGGCCATCGTCGTGTGGCAGGTCGCCGACACCGCCAAGGCCACGTTCGCGGTCGAGGACTACGCCGACTTCGTGCGCGTGCAGTCCGAGTCCGCGCTGCGCCACGTCGCGATGTCCCACCCGTACGACCACGCGGAGAACGGCGAGAACTCGCTGCGCGGCGCCACGGACGTCGTGTCGGCGGAGATCGCCGCCGAGGTCGCGGCCCGCGTCGTCATCGCCGGCCTCGAGGTCATCGAGGCCCGCATCTCCAACCTCGCGTACGCCCCCGAGATCGCCCAGGCCATGCTGCAGCGCCAGCAGGCCGGCGCGATCATCGCCGCCCGCGAGCGCATCGTCGAGGGTGCCGTGTCGATGGTCGAGGGCGCGCTGAGCCGCCTCGAGGCCGACGGCGTGGTCCAGCTCGACGACGAGCGCCGGGCCGCCATGGTGTCGAACCTGCTCGTCGTGCTGTGCGGCGAGTCCCGCGCGACACCCGTCATCAACACCGGGTCGCTCTACGCGTGACGGCCGACGAGCCCGTGGGGGCGGACTCACCGCCGGCCCCGGGCGGCGCGCAGGGGGACGCGCCGGCCGGGGCCGACCCGAGCGCACCGCCGGGTGACGAGGGTGCACCCGCGCGCCCGGGACGCCGGGAGCGGCGGCAGGTGCTGCTGCGCCTGGACCCCGCGGTGCACGACGCCGTGGCCCGGTGGGCGGCGGACGACCTGCGCAGCGTCAACGCGCAGATCGACCTGCTGCTGCGCCGCGCGCTGAAGGACGCCGGACGCATGCCGGACGCGGCGGGCGCCCCGCCGCGTCGCGGGCGGCCGCGCGCGACGCCGTGATCGTCGCGCCGACACCCCCACCAGGGGTGCCGGCGCGACCGTCACGGCGTGGTCAGCGGAAGCGCCGCCCCTCGTCCGAGCGGACGGCGGCGACGGCGAGCGCCGCGAAGACGGCCGTCCACGCGAGCAGCACCGGCAGCGCCACCGCACTACCCTCGACCCCCGTGGTGACCTGGACGACCAGGTCACGCGCGGCCCGCGACGGCAGTGCCTGCGAGATGACGTCCAGCCAACCCGGGAAGATCTCGGGCGGCATGAACAGACCGCCGGCGAACGCGAGCGGGAACAGCACGCACTGCACGACCGCGAGGGCCGCCTTGGTCGACATGGCGTAGCCGATGGCCAGCCCCAGGAGGGTGAACGGCACGGCCACGAGCGCGACCATGACGAACGCACCCAGGGCGCGGAGGCCGGTCAGCGAGGCGGACGTCAGCAGCGCACCGACCAGGACGGGCGGCACGAGCGCCAGGTACGCCCACAGCAGCCCGTTGACGACGCGCCCGGCCAGCCGCGGCCCGGGCCGTGCGGGCAGCGTCCGCACGAACGGGTCGAACGGCTTGGCGCGGTCCTCGGCGACGCCCGCGCCGTGCGTGAACAGGCACGCGGACATCACGGCGAAGGTCCCCAGCTGGGCGATCGCCGCGGTCGACGCCAGCGGGTCGGACGTGATGGCGTCCTGCGGGACGACGAAGAAGAGGAGCGCGAGCGCCGGGAACAGCAGGTTGCCGATGACGGCGATCGGCACGCGCACGGTCTCGAGGAACTGGTAGCGGGTGTGCAGCCACGCGAGCGACGCCCAGGGTCGCAGCGGCGGGGCGGGCACGGCCGCGCGGGTCGTCGTGCTCATCGGACCACCTCCGGGAGGGCGGGCGCGGCCGCGGGTCGCGGCGACGCGGGTGCGTCGGGCAGCACGTCGGCGTCGCGCGTGGTGAGGGAGAGGAAGGCCTCCTCGAGGGACGCGCCGCGCACCTCGAGGTCGGTGAACGGCACGCCCGTGGTGACGAGCGCGCGCACGGCCGCGTCGGCGTCGGACGCGACGAGCGTGACCCGCAGGCCTCCGGGGACCTCGCCGGTCCCGGTCACCTCCTGGACGCCCGGCAGCGCGGCGAGGCCGGCGACCGGACCTGCGACCGTGAGGCTCACCCGCCGCACGGCGACGAGGTCGAGGACGCGCGCCAGCGTGTCGTCGGCCAGCACCCTCCCGCCCCCGACGACGACGACGCGCTGGGCCAGCGCCTCGATCTCCTCGAGGTAGTGGCTGGTGACGATGACCGTGGCGCCGTCGGCGTGGTAGTCGCGCAGCGCCTGCCACAGCACGTGCCGCGCCTCGACGTCCAGCCCGGTCGTCGGCTCGTCGAGGAGCACCAGGCGCGGGCGGCCGACGAGCGACAGCCCGACCGCGAGCCGGCGCTTCTGCCCGCCGGACAGCGCACCGGTCTGCCGGTCGGCCAGCTCGGTGAGGCCGAACCGCGTCATGACCTCGTCGCGGGGCATGGGGTCGGCGAAGTGCCCGGCGACGAAGTCGATGACCTCACGGACCTTCAGCGTCTCCGGCAGGCCCGTCTCCTGCGGGGTGGTGCCGAGCGAGGTGCGGGCGGCGGGGTCACGCGGGTCGCCCCCGAAGACGCGGACGGTGCCCTCGTCCGGGGTGCGCAGACCGGCGACCAGCGACAGCAGGGTCGTCTTGCCGGCCCCGTTGGGTCCCAGCAGGCCGACGATCTCGCCCGCGTCGACCCGCAGGCTGACGTCGTCGAGCGCGGTGACGGTGCCGAAGCGCCGCGTGACGTGCTCGACGAGCACGGGGGGTGGGGTGTCGGTGCTCATTCCTGCGCTCCCTTGAGCAGCTCCGTGAGGGTCTGCGTGTACCGCTCGAACGCGAGCCGTCCGGCGGGGCTGAGCTCCACGTACGTGGCCGGGGTGCGGCCGACGTGCGTCTTGGTCTGGGTGACGTACCCGGCGTCCTCGAGGCGCCGCAGGTGCGTGGACAGGTTCCCGGCGGTCATGTCGAGCAGCTTCTGCAGCCGGGGGAAGGAGACCCGGTCGCCGCGCTCGAGGGCGGCGAGGGTGGCGACGACCCGCAGCCGGGACGCCGAGTGGATGACGGGATCGAGGTCGACCTCGCTCATGCGCGCCGCCGTCGCACCGCGGCGAGTGCCGCGCCGACGAGCATCCCGCCGCCGCCGGCCAGCGACATGACGAGGTAGCCGGCGGGCATGGCCACCAGGCCCGCGGCCGCCGCGGTGAGGATCATCCAGCCGCCCAGGGCGTACATCGAGACCTCACGCCACAGCGCGCCGCCGGCCATGTAGAGCAGGCCGACGACCAGGCAGGCGACGCCGTTGGCGACGACGGTGACGACCACCGGGCTCGCGTCGGCGCGCACGACGCCCGCGACGAGCAGCCCCTGGCCGACGAACCCGAGCATCCAGGCCCAGCCGTACATCGCGCCCACCTGGCGGCTGGTGCCGGCGAGCCCGTGGGTGGCGCGCGTGACGTGGACGAGCGTGACCACGAGCCCGGCGACCGCCAGCACGCCGAACACGAGGCCGCCGACTCCGGTGGCCGTGCGGGTGGGCGACGTGGTGGCCGTCCACCACTGCGCGCCGTAGCCCAGGAGCCAGGCGACGCCCCAGACGCCGAAGAGCACGCGGTCGTCGACGTCGGAGTCCCGCACGCGGCGCTGCTGGGCGGCGACGATCGCGAGCCCCTCCCGGGGGTCCGGCGGGGTGTCGTCGTCCGGCACGGCGGACCTTCGGGTGTCGTCGTTCGACTTTGTCATGCAAACCACTTTGCACCCGCGTCCACTCTGCGGTCAAGACCCTGTCACCCCCGCACGCGCAGCCGGGACGCCCACGCCCCGGGACACGCCACGGGACCGGCCGGGCCGCCCGGACGCACGGCACGTAGCCTGCGAGCATGGGACGTGCGGTCGGCGGGCGCGGGGGCGCGCGCGAGGACGACGGGCGCGGCAGCGCCGCCGGAGCCGGTGACGGGCTGCCGCACGCCGCGCCGCCCCCCGGCGAGCGCGCCGTCGCCCGGCGGCTCACCGCCGAGATCTGGATCGTGCTGGGCCTGTCGCTCGGCAAGTCGGCGGTCTACGCCGTCGTCGCGCTCGTCGCCAAGCTCACGGCCGGCCCACCCCTGGCGAGCCAGACCACCACGCTCAACGCCAGCCGGTCGCCGCGCCCCTACCTCGACCTGACGTACCAGCTGCTGTCCATCGGGTTCGCGCTGCTGCCGGTCGCGCTCGCGCTGTACCTGCTCTCCGCCAACGGCCGCTCCGCGGTGCGCCGCATCGGGCTCGACCGCACGCGACCGTGGCGGGACCTGGGCCTCGGCATCGGGCTCGCGGCGCTCATCGGCATCCCCGGTCTCGGTCTCTACGTGGCCGGTCGTGCGCTCGGCATCACGGTCGAGGTGCAGGCCGCGGCGCTCAACGCGGCCTGGTGGACCGTGCCCGTGCTCATCCTCTCGGCGTTGCAGAACGCCCTGCTCGAGGAGGTCGTGGCGGTCGGCTACCTCATGGAGCGCCTGCGCGACCTGCGGTGGCGGACGCCGGCGATCATCGCCGCCAGCGCCCTGCTGCGCGGCTCGTACCACCTGTACCAGGGCTGGGGGCCGTTCATCGGCAACGTGGTCATGGGCGTCGTCTTCGCCGAGTACTACCGGCGACGACGCCGCGTCATGCCCCTCGTCGTCGCGCACACGGCGCTCGACGTCGTCGCGTTCGTGGGCTACGCGCTGCTGCCCGAGGAGTGGCTCGAGGCCATCGGCGTCACCTGACGCCCCGCACCGCCAGGCTCACGGCACCGCCGGGCTCAGGGCACCGCGGGACTCACGGCACCGCGGTGATCACGGCACCGCGGTGGTCACGGCACCGCGGGACGGCCGAGGTCCTTGACCATCTGCCGCACCGCGAACCCGCTGACCACGTTCATGGCGCCGCCGACGAACGCGAACAGCCCCAGCAGGACGCCGAACACCGCGAGCGAGCCCTGCGGCCGGGCGATGAGCAGCACCGCGAACAGCGTGCTGACCAGACCGAACGCGAGCGGCCAGTGCCAGCCGGGGTCGCGGTAGCGGGACAGCGCCACCGCTCCGATGATCGAGACGACGCCGAGCACGAGCAGCCAGGCGGCGAGGAGGAAGAACAGCACGCGCACGGTGGGGCCGGGCCACAGCACCACGACCGCGCCGACGGCGACGCCGGCGACGCCCTCGACCACCCACCACGTCCAGCCCGGGACGCCGCGGTCGACCAGTCCCTGCACGACCAGCAGCACGCCGTCGACGACGGCGAAGATCCCGAAGAGCCAGACGATCGCCGCGAGCGACGCGGCGGGCTGGGCCATGAGCAGCAGCCCGAGCACCAGCAGCAGCACGCCGCGCACGACGGGCAGCCACCACACCTTGCGCACGGTCCGCACGACCTGCGCGGTGACGTCGTCGACCATCGTGACCTCCTCACGGAGCCCTGCGGCCCGGGGTCAGGTGGCGCGGTCGGTGACCACGCGGCGGCACCTCCGGGCCGAACGTAGCGCGGACGGCCGCACGGGGCGCGCCGGGCGCCGGGTGCGACGCGGGTCAGTCCTCGCGGCGACGCCCGCCGTAGCGGCGGTGGACGGCCTGCTTGCTGACCCCGAGCATCACGGCGATCGCCGCCCACGGGACGCCGGCGGCACGGGCGCGACGCACGGCGACGGCCTCGCGGCGGTCGACCTCACGGCGCAGCCGCGACAGCGCCAGCAGCGCGCCGAGCGGGTCGTCGTCCTCGGCGCGGGCGACCAGAGCGGACATGTCGGTCTCCTCCTCGGTCATCGTGGTCCTCCGTCGACGTGCTGACGTCAACTCATGTTGACGCGCTCACCCTGCGATGTCAACACATGTTGACACCCGGGACGGAGACACGGCCGCGCAGGACCCGCCGCAAGGTGGACGAGCGCCGCGCGGCACGCTGCCTAGACTCGCCATCATGTCGATCTCGCCGCCGCGCGCACCGGACGGTGCCGGCGACGACCCCCGGCCACCGTCCGCGGCACCGCCGGCCACGGCACCCCGCGCCGCCCTCACCGACCCCTCCCCCGACGGCGACGTCCGCGCCGTCCGCTCACCGGTCGACGTGGTGGACGTCCGCCCCCAGCGGGTCCACCGCCCGGTCGACCTGCTCGGCGCCACGCTCGCGGCGCTGATCGCCGTGCTCGTCGTCGTGCTGGCGACCTACGCGCAGAACACCACCACGGGCGTGGCCGAGGACGTCCAGGGGTTCGCGACCCTGCTGCGCCGCATCCTGTTCGTGCCCGTCAACGTGCTCGTCGGGTTCACCACCGTCGTCGTGCCGATCGCCGTGCTGACCGAGCTGGCCCTGCGACGCCTCGGCCGCCAGCTGCTGCAGGCCGTGCTCGCTGCGATCGGCGCGCTCCTGCTCGTCGCCGCCCTGTACTGGACGTTCGACACCTTCGGCTCCGAGGGCCTGCGCCACGGCCTGTCCGTGCGGCTGGGCGGGGTGTGGCAGCTGACCATCCCCGAGTACGCCGCCATGCTGACGGCCCTGCTCACGGTCGCCGGGCCCCGCAGCCGACGACGCAGCGTCGCCTGGTCGTGGAACCTGCTGTGGGTGACCACCGGCGTCGTGCTCATCACGGCAGCCGTGTCCCTCGCCGGGATCGGCCTGGCCCTGCTCGTGGGCCGGACCGCCGGGCTGCTGGGTCGCTACGTGGGAGGCGTGGACCCCGAGCGCGCCTACGCCCGCACGCTGCTCGCCGGCATCCGCCGCGCCGGCGTCGAGCCCGCCACCGTCACCCGCGTGCCCGACCCGGCCCTGCTGGGCGACCGCACCACCGCGACCGTCGAGGGGGTCGCCCGGCTGCCGCAGGGCACGCCCGCGCAGCGGGCGCTCGTGCGCGCCGCCGGCGACCGGCTCTACGACGTGACCACCGACGACGGGCGCCACCTCGACCTGCTGGTGTTCGACGGCGACCGCCAGGTGGTCGGCATGATCACCCGGCTGTGGCGCTCCCTGCGCCTGCGCGGCCTGGAGGGCCGTTCCGCCCTCTCGCTGCGGCAGGCCACCGAGCGCGCGGCACTGCTCTCCTACGCCGCGAGCGCCGCCGGCGTGCGGACCCCGCAGCTGCTGAGCATCGCCGAGGCCGAGGACTCGATGCTCCTGCTCCAGGAGAGCACGGGGTCCGCCGTGCCCCTGTCCGACCTCGAGACCGACGACGTCGACGACGACGTGCTGCACGCGATCTGGGCCCAGCTGCAGCTCGGCCACGCCGCGGGCATCGCCCACCGGGCGCTGACGTCCGACGCCATCCTCGTCGAGCGGGGTCCCACCGGCCCGCGCGTGTGGCTGACGGCGTGGGAGCAGGGCGACGTCGCCTCCTCCGAGCTCGCGCGCCGCATGGACACCACCCAGCTGGTCGCCCTCCTGGCCCTGCGCGTGGGCGCCGAGCGCGCCGTCGGCTCGGCCGTCGAGGTGCTGCCCGACGGCGACATCGAGGCCATCGGCCCGCTGCTGCAGACCGTCGCACTGCCGCGCCGCACCCGCGACGAGATGCGCGCCCACAAGGAGGTGCTCGCCGAGCTGCGCTCCGCGCTCGTCGCGCGCCTGCCCGAGGCGGACGTCCACCCCGAGCAGCTCGTCCGGTTCGGCGCCCGCACGCTCGTCACCATCGTGCTGACGATCGTCGCCGTGTTCGCCGTGCTCACCGCCGTCAACGTCGCCGAGATCGGCCCCGTGCTGGCCGCCAGCGACTGGCGGTACTCGGCCCTCGCCGCGGCCCTCGGCATGGTGACGCTCCTCGGGGCCGGCCTCGCGTTCGTCGCGTTCTCCCCCGTGAAGCTGCCGGTGTGGCGCGCGACGCTGGTGCAGTCGGCCGCCACGTTCGTGGCCCTCGCGGCACCCGCGGGCATCGGCCCGGCAGCGCTCAACCTGCGGATGCTCACCCGCCGCGGCGTCAGCGCGACCCTGGCCGGCGCCACGGTCGCCCTGGTGCAGGTGAGCCAGTTCATCACCACGCTGCTGCTGCTCCTGGTCCTCACGGTGACCTCGGGCGTGCACTCGCCGTCCTCGTTCTCCGTGTCGCCGCCCATGCTGGTGGCGCTCGCGGTCCTCGCGGCGCTGGTCGGCCTCGCCCTGCTGTTCCCGCCGGTGCGCGCGTGGGTGCAGCGACGGGTCGGGCCGACCGTCCGCCAGACGCTGCCGCGCCTCATCGAGGTGCTGGGGCAGCCGTGGCGGCTCGCCCTCGCGCTGGGCGGCAACGTCCTCATGACGATGGGGTACGTGCTCGCGTTCGACGCCGCGCTGGCCGCGCTGGGGCAGCACGCCTCGCTGGTGCAGGTCGCGCTCGTGTACCTCACCGGCAACACCGCCGGCGCGATCATCCCCACGCCCGGCGGCATCGGCACCGTGGAGTCCGCGCTGGGCCTCGGCCTCTACACGATCACCGGCATCAACGCCGGTGTCGCCACCACGGTCGCCCTGCTGTTCCGCCTGCTGACGTTCTGGCTGCGGATCCCGTTCGGCTGGATGGCGATGCGGTACCTCCAGCGCGTCGGCGAGCTCTGAGGGCAGACCGCGGCCCCGCAGTCCGGGGGGAGGACGGCGGGGCCGCGGGGTGGTGCGTCGGGGGGTGTGACGTCGTCAGGCCGCCAGCGCGTCGCGCTGGGCGGGGACGCTCACCGTGGCCTCCAGGCGTGCGGCGATGGCCGCCCACCGTGCGACGGGGAGGACCTGGGGGCGAACCTCGTGCGGCTCTGCGGCGGAGTTGCGCTGGTCCATGACGGAACCCTTCGTTCGGTAGCCCGGCTGACCTCGTGGGTCCCGTGGCTTTGCGTCCCCTCCTTGCGGAGGGTTTGCCGTTTCGCTGACAAGTCCGACATTAGACGGCTCTCACGTTGAGCGGTAGTGATTCCGGTCACTCGTCCTGGACGAGAGCCCAATTCACCCGCTCGGCCGATCATCCCGCGCCCCGCAGGGGGCGTGTCGGCTCGACGCGACGCTGACCTGCGCCCGTCCGGGTGACGCGAGCGCCCCGGCAGCACGACGCCCCCGGGACCGACGTCGGTCCCGGGGGCGTCCGGCGGGTGCGGGGCACCCGCACACCGTCCGAAAGATCAGCGGAAGGCGTCCTTCACGTTCTCGCCGGCCTGCTTGAGGTTGGCCGAGGACTGGTCCGCGCGGCCCTCGGCCTCGCGCTCCTCGTCACCCGTCGCCTTGCCGACGGCCTCCTTGGCCTTGCCCTCGGCCTGCTGCGCGGAGTTCTTGATCTTGTCGTCGAGACCCATGATGAGCTCCCTTCGTCGTGACCCCCCGACGTTAGGTCCGGTCCGACGCTCCCGCATCCGCAGGGCCCTCGCCCACGGGCCCGCCGTCGGCGGCGCCCTCGTCGCGCAGCCGCGGCTCCGTGCGGCGCGCCGGGACCACCCCGGCCTTGTCCGCGTAGAACGCGCGCACCCGGTCCATGTCCGCCCGGACGTCGCCCGTGAGCGTCAGCGTCGGGCCCAGACCGGCCGTCATGGTCGTGCGGTCCACGTACCCGAGCGTGACCGGCAGGTCCGTCGCCCGCGCGATGCGGTAGAAGCCCGACTTCCACCCCGACCCGGACCGGGACCCCTCCGGCGTCACGACGAGGTAGAAGTGCTCGCCGGCGCCCATGCGCGCGACCAGGTCGTCCACCAGCCCGGCAGGGTCGCGGCGGTCGACCGGGATGCCACCGAGCCCGCGCATCAGCGGACCGGCGGGCCCCCGGAACAGCGTGTGCTTGCCGAGCCACCGGAACGGCAGCCCCGCCTCCCACGCGATCGCGAGCATCAGGACGAAGTCCCAGTTGGACGTGTGCGGGGCGCCCAGGATGATGCCGGACCCGTCCTGCGGCACCCGCTCGGTCCGCAGCGTCCAGCGGCTCACCCGCCAGTAGGCGCGGGCGACGGCCCGACGGGCGGTCACGGGCGGGCCCCCGGCGGCAGGTCGGCGTCCCGGCACAGCAGCAGCAGCGTCATGTCGTCCTTGGAGTCAGGGTCGGAGCACGCGGCCACGACCTCGTCGATGTCGACCGGGACCGTCGGGTCGGGGCGGTCGAAGCGGCGGACCAGCCGGTCGATGCCGTCGGCCAGGGCGGTCGACCGCGAGTCGACCAGACCGTCGCTGTACAGGACCAGCCCACCGCCCGGCTCGATGTGCAGAGACTGCACGGGAGGCTCACCCGAGCCGACCCCGATGGGCCGGTCCAGCCGCAGCGCCATCAGCGCCGCGTCCCCGTCGGCACTCAGGGCCAGCGGCCGCGGGTGCCCGGCGGCAGCCACGTGCGCCTCCCCCGTCGCCGGGTCGACCACCACGACGACGACCGTCGCCATGTCGTCCGGCATCGTGCGACGCGCCAGCTCGTCGAGGTCGACGAGCGCCTCGCCGACCTCCGCCCCCCGCATGAGGTAGGCCCGCAGGGCGTTGCGCAGCTGTCCCATCGCGGCGGCCGCGCCCAGCCCGTGGCCGGCCACGTCCCCGACGACGACGACGAACCGGCCGTCCGGCAGCTCCAGCGCGTCGTACCAGTCGCCGCCGACGCGCCCCCCGGCCGCCGGGACGTAGCGTGCCTGCAGGTTCCAGCCGGGCAGCTCGGGCAGGCGCCGCGGCAGCAGGGACAGCTGGACGGCGTGCGCCGCGGCCATCTGCCACCGGTTGCGCGTGATGATCACCTCGAGCAGCCCGCTGCGCAGGTCCTGCACCGCCCGCACGTGCTCCGGTGCCCACGGCTCGCTGCGACCGCGCACCACCTCGCGCCACTGGTCGAACGACTTGCGCGGGCTCAGCCGCACCGCGTCGCCCTCGCGGTGCGCGATCGCCTTGTTGTGCGGGTCGCCGCCCCAGTAGATGTCCCGCACCTGCTCGTACCGCAGCCAGACGATCACCTGGTCGTCGGGCAGCCGGACCGCCAGCACACCGGCGACGTCCGGCAGCACGTCCGCCAGCTCCGGGTCCGTGGTGCCGAGGTGCGTGCGCACCGTCACCGGATCCGGCTGCGCGAGCACCCACGCGCGCAGGGCCGGCACGTCGACGGCGACGTCGCCGGCCGTGGCGGTGGTCCCGTCCGCGACGACGACCAGGCCGTGGGCGGGCACGACCGTCAGCAGGCCGTCGTCACCGGCGAGGGCCTCCGCCAGCCCGTGGTCGGGGTCGCGCGCGAGCCCCAGCACGCGGGTCATCGCCCCCTGGGCGGCGAGCTCCCGCTCCAGCTCGCGGTCCTCCGCGCGGGCGATCAGCCGCAGCGACAGGGCCGACCCGAGGAACTCCGCCGCCGCCCGCACACCGAACGGCACCACGTGCGGACCGGCGTAGTGGTGGCAGGCGACGAGGCCCCACAGGCGCCCCTCGCGCAGCAGCGAGATCGACATCGACGCCCGCACGCCCATGTTCGTCAGGTACTCGACGTGCACCGGCGAGACGCTGCGCAGCACCGCGTGCGTCAGGTCCAGCGGCTCGCCCGACGCGGGGTCCCACGCGGGCACGATCGGCGCCGGGCGGTACCCGACGTCGGCGATGAGCCGGATCCAGTTGGTCTCGTACAGCGCGCGGGCCTGCGGCGGGATGTCGGACGCCGGGTAGTGCAGACCGAGGAACGCGTTGAGGTCCGCCCGGCGCGCCTCGGCGACGACCTCACCGTTGTGGTCCTCGTCGAACCGGTACACCATCACGCGGTCGAACCCGGTCAGCGCGCGGACCTCCTGCGCGGCGACGTCGTACAGCTCGTCCAGGGTGCCGGCACCGTTGAGCTTCTCGAGGGCGGAGCGGATGGCCTGGTACGTGTTGGGGAACGAGAAGGGACGCGGCCCGGTGGCCGTCTCCAGCTCGACCACGAGCAGCGTGCGCCCACCGACGGCGATGCGGTGCAGGATCGCGTCGGCCGTGACCGGGCCGTGCGGTCCGGCCACGTCGACGGACACCGGGTTGCGCGCGCGCAGGTCGCCGAACGTGCGCACGTGCACCCGCACCGCCCGCTCGGCCGCCGCACCCAGCACGTCACCCAGCGGCGCGCCGACGACCTCGTCGACCGCGAGCCCCGTGAGGTCCGCGACGTTGGCGGACACGTGCCGGACCACCAGGTCCGGCTCCGAGACGGCGAGCAGCACCCCGTGCGGCTGCACCGAGCCGGGGATCCGGATCGGCTCCTCGGCGCAGGCGTCGAGGTCCGCGAGCACGTCCCCCGCGGAGGTCAGGGGTCCTGGCCCAGGTCCCTGGTCGGTCATCCTCGCTCCGTCCCCGCGGCGGGGGCGCACGCCCCGACCTTGCCCTGAAACGGTAATGGATGCGGGGGCGTCAGCTGTCGAAGGGGGCGTCGAGCCAGGTCGCCGCCGGCGGCACGAGCGTCTCCAGCTCCTCGAACAGGTCGTCCGGCAGGGGCACGGCCGCCGCGGCCAGGGTCTGGGCGACCCGCTCCGGGCGTGACATGCCCACGATCGTCGAGGCGAAGCGCTCGTCGCGCAGGGAGAACTGCAGGGCGGCGGTGCCCAGGTCGGTGCCGTGCCGCGCGCACGTACGCCGCATCGCGTCCACCGCGTCGAGCACCTGCGGCGGGGCGGGGCGGTAGCCGTAGGTGGTGGGCCCGCCCTGCTGGTGGGCGAGGATCCCGCCGCCGTACACCGCCGCGTTCAGCACCCCCATGCCCTGCGCCCGGGCCTCGGCGACGACCGGACCGGCGGACCGGTCCACCAGGGTCCAGCGGTTGTGCACGAGCAGCACGTCGAACACCCCGAGCGCCAGGTAGCGCGCCATCTCCTGCACCCGCCCGCCCGCCAGGCCGATCGCCCCGACCACCCCGGACTCGCGCAGCTCGACGAGGGCCTCGACGGCGCCGTCCGGACCCGTCAGGTCGTCGAACTCGTGGAACTCCGGGTCGTGCAGGTGCACGAGCGGCAGGTGGTCCAGGCCCAGCCGGGAGCGCGACTCCTCGACCGACCGGCGCACGCGCTCGCCCGAGTAGTCGGCACCGTCCGGGTCGACCTTGGTCGCGACCGCGTAGCCGGCCGGGAGCCCGCCGGCCGCGGTCAGCGCGGCACCGATGCGACGCTCACTCTCACCGTCCGAGTAGCCGTTGGACGTGTCGATGAACCGGACGTCGCTGTGCAGCGCGGCCCGCACCGTGTCGATGCCGCGCTCCGGGGAGACCTCCTGCCCGAAGAGCTGCGGCATGCTGCCCAGCGGTCCCCCACCGAGGGCGAGGGCGCTCACGGTCAGCGCGGTCCCCGGCAGCGGGCGCAACCAGCCCGGCTCCCCCGGCACGTGGCGTGCGGTCATCGTCCCTCCCGACGTCGGCGTCCCCGGGGGGCGGACCCCGGCCGTCATCCGGCCAGGAACGCGCGCAGCAGCGGACCGGCCGTCGTCGAACCGTAGTCCCCCTCGGACACGAACACCGCGACGGCCAGGTCGCCGTGCACGGCGATGATCCAGGCGTGGTTGCGCAGGTCCGCGTCCTGCCCGAACTGCGCGGTGCCCGTCTTGGCCAGCACCGGGTCGCCGGGCACGTCGGCCAGCAGGCCCGCCCCGCCCTCGGTGACGACGGCCCGCATCATCGCCTGGAGCGCCGACGCCTCGTCACCGGTCAGGGGCGTGGCGGCCGGCAGGTCGTCCTGCGGCTCGGCGGACGCGTCGCCGTCGTCCGCCGCGGCGCCGTCCGCCGGCCCGCCCTCGGCGTCACCGGCCCGGGTGCCGGCCTGCGCGGCGTCCGCGTCCGGGACCACGAGGTGCGGCACGACCGTGCGGCCGGCTCCCACCGAGGCGGCCACGGTCGCCATGCCCAGCGGTGAGGTCAGCACCTGGCCCTGGCCGATGACCGACGCGGCGTGCGCCGTGGCCGACGCCTCGTCCGGCACGGTCCCCAGGAACGCCGGGAACCCCAGCTCGGCGGCCGGCTCGAGGCCCAGCGAGCGGGCGGCGGCCAGCAGCTCGCCCTGGTCCGCCATGTCCCGCAACCCGATCATCGCGGTGTTGCAGGAGTTGGCGAAGGCCGTGCGCAGCGGCACGTCACCGAGCGCCGACGCCGGGTAGCCGGGGAAGTTCTGGAACGTGCGACCGTCGACGGTGACGGTCGGCGGGCAGCTCACCGTGGAGTCGGGCGTGAGCCCGCCCCGCAGGTACGCCAGCGCGCTGACGACCTTGAAGGTCGAGCCGGGTGCGTACTGCCCGACGGTCGCCGTCGACAGCCCCTCGCCGCCCGGCCCGCTCGCGGCGGCCAGCACCTCACCGGTGGACGGCCGCAGTGCGACGATCGCCGCCGCGGGCTCGATCCCGGCGAGCAGCCCCTCGGCACGCGTCTGCAGGTCGAGGTCGAGCGTCGTGCGCAGCGGCTCGCCGGGCACCGGCGGCACGTCCAGCAGCAGCCGCTCCGCGCCGCCGTCCTGCGCGACGGCGCGCAGGGTCACCCCGGGGGTGCCGCGCAGGTGGTCGTCGTACTGGCGCTGCAGCCCCGAGAGGCCGGCCTGGTCACCCGCCGCGACGGCCCCCTCGGAGGCCTCGATGATCTCGGCGGTCGCCTCGCCGACCGTACCGAGGACGGGCCGCGCGAAGGCCCGGGTCGGTGCCAGCGGGATCTCGTCGGCGACGAGCGTGACACCGGGCAGCGCACCCAGGGCCGCCAGGTCGTACGACGGGTCCTCCTCGCGCACGACGATCGCCTCGACGAACGCCTTGGGCCCCGCCGCCACGGCGCGCGCGGCGTACGCGTCCGCGTCCGTCCCGAGCGCCCCGGCCAGAGCGCGCGCGGCCGCGTCGACGTCCCCCTCGGCGACGCGCGTGCGGTCGATGCCGATGCGTCGCACCGGGCGGTCCACGACGATCGCGGCGTCGCCCTGGCCGAGCACCGGGCCCCGCGCCGCCGACTGCCGGGACACGGTCAGCCGCTCCCCCTCCGTCAGGTCGGGGCCCAGCAGCGGCAGCTGCCAGGCCGCGCGCCACGGCTGCTCCGCGTCGTCCTCGACGCGCTCGAGCCGGGCCGTCACCTCGTACGACCAGTCCTGGTCGGTCCACGGCAGGTCCCAGGCCACGGCGAGCCGCGCGGTGGCGCTCTGCTCGTCCTGCGCGACGGTGACCTCCTGGACCGTGGCGGTCGCGGTCGACTCCCCGAGCCCCTCGACCACGGCCGCGCGGGTCGCCGCGATCTCGTCGGGTGCCGGCGAGTCACCGGTCAGCGGGACCGCACCGAAGTCGCCCGAGCCGAGCGCGTCCGCCAGGGCATCGGCCGCGGGGCGGGCGTCCGGGACGCTCGGGCTGCAGGCGGCGAGCCCGGCCGTCGTCGAGGCGGCGACCAGCACCGCGGTGGCCCAGCGTCGGGCGGCGTCCCGGCCGGTCGTTCGTGCGGCTCGCACCCTCGTCCTCCTCGTCGTCCCCGCGCGGGCGCCGACGGGTGCGGCGCCGTCCCCGCGCACGACGTCGTGGCGGGCCGGACGGGGGCCCTCCGAGCCTGTCATCCCGGTGCCGTGCCGCGTGCGGGTTCGGGGGGCATCTTCACCCGTCCTCCCCACCTCCGGTTGCGACGGCGGCGACGAACCGGACGCGCCGTGACGTTCCGGTTGCACCTGGACGCACGTCCGAGACACGATGCCCCTATGGACGCAGGGGGACGCCCGCCCGTGACGCAGCGCGCCGAACCGCCCGACGCGGTCGGCCCCCTCGCCCCGGGCGACCGGAGGCAGGCCGCCGCCGTCCTCGCGGCCGCCCTCGCGGACGACCCCGGCTACCGGCACCTCTTCCCCGTCACGGCGCGCCGTGAGCGGGAGCTGCGCGAGGTGTACCGCATGACCCTGGCGGACGGGCTGCGCCACGGCCAGGTGCTGGCCACGACGCTCGACGGCGAGGTCACGGGCGTGCTCGCGCTGTACCCGCCGGGGACCTACCCCATGGGCGTCGGGCGCTGGGCGCGACAGGCGGGCCGGATCCTGCGCATCGCGTCCCGCACGCGCGAGCACAGCCCGGGCATCATCCGGTTCGGCGACCTCACGTCCCGCGGCGTCCCCGCGGACAGCTGGTACGTGGAGGCGTTCGGCGTGCGCCCCGATCTGCAGCGGGCCGGGCGCGGCAGCGTCCTGCTGCGCCGGTTCCTCGCCGAGGTCGACGCGCACGGCGCGCGCTCCTACCTGGAGACGACCAACGAGGAGAACGTCGGCTACTACGCGGACCGCGGCTACACCGAGGCGCACCAGCCGGTGCCGCTCGCGCCCCGCGGGCCGCACATCTACCCCATGAGCCGCCCGGCGGCCGCGCCCGGCCGCTGACGGCACCGGCGTCCCCATGCCGACGTCACGTCACCGGAGGCCCGAGGCGGGCCCGGTCGCGCAGCACCTCCGGCGTCGCCGTGGCGGGGTCCCACAGCGCGTCGACGAACCAGGTCGCCCCGGCCTCGGCGAGCGCCGCCGCGCGCTCGCGCGCCGCGCCCCGGTCGGCGGGCAGCGCACCGTGCAGGACCACCTCGAACGGGCCGGCGTCCTCCGGGCGGTGCGCCCGCAGCCACGCGACGACGTCGGCGACGTCCTGCGGCTCGAGGTCCGCCGTCGCCCGCTCCCCGCGGTGCTGCGGCACCACTCCGTCCCACCGTGCGGCCCGGGCCATCGACCGGTCCGACGGGTAGGCGGCGACGACCCACACCGGGATCCGCGTGCGCCCGTCCGGCCGGGGCACCGGCACGGGCCGCAGCCGCAGCCCGTGCACCGTGAGGTGCCGGCCCTCCAGGTCGAACCGCTCGCCGGTGAACGCCCGGTCCAGCACGTCGAGGGCGTCGTCGAGCCGTTCGGCGCGCTCCCGCACGGTCTGCGCCTCACCGCTGACGCCGGCCACGGCACCGTCGGTGGGCACGCCGAGGCCGACGGGCAGCACCAGCCGCCCCCCGGACAGGTGGTCGACCGTCACCGCCTGCTTGGCGACCACCCAGGGCCGCCGCCGGGGCAGCGCGTGCACCAGGGCGCCGAGGGTCACCCGGTGCGTGCGCACCGCGGCCGCCGCGAGGACCGCCCACGGGTCCCACGCGTCCATCCCGTCGACGTCGACGCCGTCCCACGTGAAGAACCCGTCCCAGCCGTGCTCCTCGACCTCCACCGCCAGGTCGACGACCTGCTGGACCGTCCCGAAGCTGCCCACGAACCCGAACCGCACGGCATCCCACCTCTCGTCCGGCACGCCACCGTCGGCCCCGGCCACCGCGTGCGCCTCGTGGACGGGCCCCGCCGGGCGTCCCCGCCCGCTGCCGCCGACGCTACCGAGACCCACCCACACCGCCCCGCGCACCCGTGCGCCCGCGGTCTGCGCGCCGCGCGGTACGGTCTGACCCGTCCGACCCGGCCCCTCCGGTCGCGGGCAACGCCCCGGTGGCCCGTACGGGCACGGCTGGACGGCGGTTCATCTCGTCCCCGGCGCACCGCGGTCCTCAGTGGTGGGATCCGGCGTGGGCGCCTACCGTGGCCGGGGACCGGGGCGCGGACGACACGCACCGACGGACGCGCGGCCGCCGGCGGGACCGAGGAGAGGGGGTGCGGGCGATGAGCCACGACGAGCAGCTGACGTCGCCGGGCGCCCCGCCGCCCCCCGCCGGCAGCCGGTTCGACGCGGAGCACGCACCCCCGGCCGCCCTGCCGCCCGACGACGCCCTCACCGACCCCGCGCACGGGCGGACCCTGCCCGCCACCCGCCCGCCGGAGACGTACGTGCCGGTGCGCCGCTGGGTGCTGCGCAGCGCCTCGGAGCTGCGGGCCATGCGCGGTGACCTGCGCGAGCAGCTCGCCGCGTCCGCCCCCCCGGCCGGCGGCGACGACACCGGGCCGGACAACGTCGTCCTCGTGGCGTCCGAGCTCGCGACCAACGCCCTCGCGCACGGGCGCCCGCCCGCCCAGGTCAGCCTGGCGATCGACGGGCACGCCGTGCTGATCGTCGTGTCCGACTGCGACACCACGCACGCCCCCTTCCTGGCCCAGGGCCGCGAGCCCGGCGAGGGCGGGTTCGGGCTGCAGATCGCGCGGCGCCTGTCGAGCAGCGTGGGCTGGTGGTCCGACCCGGGCGGCAAGCACGTCTGGGCCACGATCCCGGCCGAGCCGACGACCTGACGGTCCCGGCGCGCGTCCCGACCAGGGGACGGACGCGGCGCCCCCACCGCCCACCGGCGACAATCAGCGCATGACGACGAGCGACGCGGTGCTCCGCCTGCGCGGGACGACCCTGGGCGCGGGCACCCCCAGCGTGTGCGTGCCCCTGGTGGCGGCGACGCCCGACGACGCCGTCGACGCCGCACGCGCCCTGCCGGCCGGTGTCGCGGACGTCGTCGAGCTGCGCCTGGACCACCTGACGGGTGCTGCGGCCGAGCCGGCCCGGGCGGGCGCGGCCGTCGCGGCGGTGCGGGCCGCGCTGCCGACGGAGGTGCCGCTGCTCGCCACGTTCCGCTCCGCCCGGGAGGGCGGGGCCCAGCCCGCGGACGACGCCGCGTACGCCGCCGTCGTCGGTGCCGTGGTCGCCGGCGCCGGGCCGGACGGTGCGGACGCCGTGGACGTCGAGCTCGCCACACCGGGGGTGGCCCGCCTCGTGGCGCGGGCGCAGGCCGCCGGGCTCGCCGTGGTCGTCTCGCACCACGACTTCGTGCGCACACCGCCCGCGGCCGACCTGGTCGCCCTGCTGCGCCGGCAGCGGGACGTCGGCGCCGACGTCTGCAAGGTCGCCGTCCTGCCGCACGACCCCGACGACGTCCTCGCCCTGCTCACCGCCACGCGGGAGTTCGCGCGGGACGCGGACCGGCCCGTCGTGACCGTGGCGATGGGGGCGCTCGGCCTGGTGACGCGCCTGGCCGGCGGGGTGTTCGGGTCGGCGATGACGTTCGGCGCCGTGGGGACCGCGAGCGCACCCGGCCAGGTGGACGCCGGGCGGCTGCGCGCGGTGCTGGACCTGCTGCACGACGCGTCGTAGGCCGCGGGACCGGGCGGCCCGGCCCCGCGGCGCGGCCCGGCCCCGCGGGGCGGCCGGGCCCCGCGGCGTCAGGCGCCGTCGGCGCGGCGCTCGTCGGCCTCGCGTGCCGCGGCCCGTGCCTTGTCCGCGTCACCGCGGCCCCGGCTCGGGTCGTCGTCCCCGCCGGGGTCCCCGCCCGACGCCTCGCCCGGGTCGTGCAGCATGTGCGACTGCACCAGCTCGTGGCGCTGCACGTACGTGTTGGCCACCGCCTGGATGGTCGCCGCGATCGGCAGCGCCAGGAACGCACCCAGTGCCCCGAACACCGCGCCGAACGCCAGCACCACGACGAACGACACCGCCGGGTTCATCTCCAGGGCACGCGCCGACACCTTGGGCGCCAGCCACAGGTTCTCGACCTGCTGGTACGCGAGGATGAACGCCAGCACGCCCAGCGCCTGGGGCACGCCCTGCGACGTCAGCGCGACGGCGACCGGCAGCGCACCGCCGATGTACGTGCCGATGGTGGGCACGAACTGCGAGACGACGCCCGTGAACAGCGCCAGCGGGAGCGAGTACGGGGTGCCCAGGATGGCGAGGAACGCGAACGTCGCGACCGTCGCGATCGCCGCCAGGACGATGCGCGTGTTGATGAAGTCCGAGACCTTGACCTGGGTGACCTCCCAGAGCCGCAGCACCTCCTGCTGGCGGTTCGGGGTGAGCCAGCGGCAGACCGACGCGCGGAACCGCGGTCCGGCAGCCAGCAGGTAGTACGTCACCAGCAGGATCGTCAGCGTCGCGAAGACGCCGCCGAGGATGGTCGAGCCGACCACCAGGGCACCCGACGCGACCTCGGCCCCCCACTCCTCGGCGCCCTGGCGCAGCAGCTCGGCGACGTCCGGCACCTCGATGTCGAACCGGTCCTGCACCAGCTCCTGCGTGGACGTGTACAGGTCCGGGACGTTGCCGACGAGCTGGACGAGCTGCTGCACGAACAGGTTGCCGAACAGCGCGGACACCACGAGCACCACGACGAGGCTGCCGAGCAGCGCGAACGCCGCGGCCCCGCCCCGCTTCCACCCGTGGCGCACCAGCCACACGACGATCGGCTCGAGGGCGAGCGCGACGAAGAACGCGATGAGCAGGTTCACCAGCAGGCTCTGCAGGGCGCCGATCGCGTCCCACGCGAAGATGCCGACGAAGACCGCGACGACCGCCATCGCCAGGCCCTTGCCCCACCAGCGGGGCGGGCGGCGCGCGTCGTGCTGCAGCGGGCGCGTGCCCTCGTCACCCGGGGAGTCGGGTGCCCCGAGCAGGGGTGCACCGGCGGCGGGCGGCGCGCCGCTCGCGGTCGCGTCGGGGGCCGGGGCGTCGGTACCCGGGGAGTACGGCGACGCGGGCGTGCTGTCGGTGGTCACGGGTGGTCCTCCGCGGGGCGTGGCGTCGGGGGCGACGGGCGGGCTGCTGACCTGCTGCTGGATGCCGTGCGAGGTGCCGGCGGTGCCGGCGCCGCGCGTGCGGGGCCCACCCTAGGGCGGGACGCGGCCGCTAGGGTCCGAACATGCCCTCCGGCGCCCCGGCCCCCACCCCGCCCGTGGTCGTCCGCGACGCGACACCTGCCGACGGCGCCGCCTGCGCGGCGGTCTACGCGCCGTACGTGCGTGACACCGTCGTGTCGTTCGAGGACCGCCCGCCGACGCCCGACGAGATGGCGGGGCGTATCGCGGCCGCGCTGGTGTCGCACGCGTGGCTGGTCGCCGTGCTGCCACCCGGCACCGCGGACGCGGGACGGGTGGTCGGGTACGCCTACGCGGTCCCGTTCGCGGCGCGCCCGGCCTACCGGTGGGCGTGCGAGACGAGCGTGTACCTGGAACCCGGCCGGCGGCGCACGGGTGCGGGGCGGGCGCTGTACTCCGCACTCCTCGAGCGGCTGACGGGCCTGGGTCACCGGCAGGCGGTCGCGGGGTACACCGAGCCGAACCCCGCCAGCGCGGCCCTGCACGCGGCGCTCGGCTTCGAGCCCGTCGGCACGTTCCGCGGCATCGGGTTCAAGCACGGCGCGTGGCGGGACGTCACGCGGGTGCAGCGCACGCTCGGCGCGGGCGCGACCACACCGCCGGCGTGAGGGGCGACCTCGGCCTGCGGCGCACGGTGCTCGCCGTCGCGGGGTGAGCCCGACGCCCGTCACGCCTCCGCCGGACGGCCCGGCAGGTCGGCGCCGGCCGTCCGGTCGGGGGACGTCGGGGGTATGAGGTGTCGCCGGGCCGGGTCGCCCACGTAGCGTCGTGACCATGGTCAGCACCGGTCTCCGACGCACCTTCGACGACGCGGTCGACGCGGCGGCACAGGAGGTGGGTGACGGCGGCGAGGACGTCGGCGTCGTCGCGCGGGTGACACGGGTCGCCCCCGGCGCGCTGCCGGGCTCCGGGCCCGTGGACGTCCTGCTCGACGCCGCGGCAGGACTCGCGGACCGCCGGCACGGGGTCGCGCTGACGCCCCGCCACCGGTTCGCCGTCGCGAGCGGCAGCAAGGGGTTCACCGCGGCGGCCGTGCTCGCGCTCGTCGCGGACGGCACGCTGGACCTGAGCACCACGGCCCGGTCCCTGCTGGGCGACGACCTGCCGCTCGTCGACGACGCCGTCACGGTCGAGCACCTGCTGAGCCACCGGTCCGGGATCGGCGACTACCTCGACGACGACGCCGACGTCAGCGAGTACCTCATGCCCGTCCCGGTGCACGCCCTGGTCGACGCGGAGGACTACCTGCCGATCCTCGACGGCCACCCGCAGGCCTTCGCCCCGGGCACCGCGTTCGCCTACTGCAACGGCGGGTTCGTGGTGCTGGCGGCCCTGGCGCAGCGGGCGTCGGGCGTGCCGTTCCACGACCTGGTGCGCACGCGCGTCCTGGAGCCCGCGGGCATGACGTCCACCGGCTACCTGCGCTCCGACGCCCTGCCGGGCGACGCCGCGGTGGGGTACGTGCAGGTCGACGGGCAGTGGCGCAGCAACGTCCACCACCTGCCGGTCGTCGGCGGCGGGGACGGCGGGGCGTACACGACGACGCTCGACATGGAGCGGTTCTGGGGTGCGCTGCTGGGCGGGCAGATCCTCCCGGACGAGCTGGTCGAGCGCATGCGCCGGGTGCCGGCGGACGGCGCGACCGCCGCCGAGGCCGCGGACGGGACCGCCCACGACGACGACGAGGAGGAGCGCTACGGCCTGGGCCTGTGGCTGCCCGGCACGGCGGACGCGGTGGCGCTCGAGGGCCAGGACACGGGCGTGTCGTTCTTCTCGACGCACGACCCGGCCACGGGCCTGACGGTGACGGTCGCCGGGACGACGGCGGACGCGGCGTGGCCGGTGGCGCAGGCGCTGCGCGACGCGGTACCGGACGCGGTGGCCTGAGCGCCGGCTGCGCGCACCCTCAGGCCGACCCCTCGCGTCGCCGCTCGTCCGCCGCGGTGACCCGCCGCTCGCGCCGACCGCGCACGAGCTCCGTCCCCAGCGCGTCGAGCGGCTGCGCGAACGGGTCGAGGAACCCGGTCAGCCAGTCCTCGACGACCGTCAGCGCCTGCGGCTCGACCCGGTAGAGCCGCCGCGACCCCGCGGCGCGCACCGTCACGACGCCGGCCTCGCGCAGCACCCGCAGGTGCTGGGACGTCGCGGGCTGGGAGATGCCGAACTCGTCCGCGGCGGCCGCGACGAGCTCGCCGGCCGCCCGCTCGGCGCGACCGAGGTGCTCGAGCAGCCGCCGGCGCACGGGCTCCGCGAGTGCGGCGAGGACGACGTCGACCGGTGCCACGGGCGGCCGTCCGGGGGTCGCCGACGCGGCACCGGCACGCCCGGCACCCGCCCGCACGGCCCGCGTCCGCGCGCCACCGTCTCCCGCGGTGCCCGTCGCCGTCATGCTCATGTCCCGCTCACACCCGTGCCCGCACCTCCCACGTCCGGCTCGCTCATGCCTCGGGCGCGGTCGTGCCCGTGTAGAACCCGAACGTCCGCCGCCCGGCGGCCTCGGCCGACGCAGCCTCGCGTCCGTCCGCGGCGTCCGCCCGGGCCCACCCGCTGGCCGCGTGGTCGATGAACGCCTGCCCGTCGGGCGTCATGGGCCACTGCTCGCCGTCCTCCTGCGCGACCGCGGCGCCGGTGGCGAGGTGGACCGCGAGCCCCCACAGGGCGAGGTCCCACCCGACGCCGACGGCCCCGGGGCCGAACTGCTCCCAGAACGCCGGGTCGACGTGGGACTCGTGCAGCAGCGTGAGCTCGGTGCCGCCGTCGGCCGGGGCCAGCAGCACCTCGACCCAGCTGACCTGGTCGCCCATCTCCCACGTGAGCCCGAGCCGATCGGGCGCCCGGCACTCCTCGACGACGCCGCCGGCGTTGCCCACCACCTGGTAGCGACCGCCCTCGCGCAGGTCGCCCGTGACGGGCGCGAACCAGCGCGGCAGCCGCTCGGGGTCGGTGAGCGCGTCCCAGACGTCGTCGACGGCGGCCCGGTACGTCCGTCGCGCGACCGCGATCTTCGTGGGCGCGCCGTCCCGCTCGCCGCCGCGCAGCTCACGCGTGACGAGCCCGGCCTGCTCCAGTGCGTCGATGCCGATCATGGTTCCTCCAGAGCGCGGTGAATAAGTCGTGGCTTATACGCTACCGCCGGGGTCCGGCGGCGTCCACCCCTCGGCCCGGACCCCTCGACGCGCCCGGCAGGACCCGGCACGCCGGGCTGGTGCCCCGGTCGCCGCCGGGGTCGCCGCCGGCTCGGTGACGCTCGCCTTCCGACGCCGGCGACGACCGGACGTGCGGGTCGGCGTACGTGGCACGCACCGCTCGCCGCTGACCCTGCGGTGCTCGCGGTGCCCGCGATACTCGTCCCACCCGACGAGAGGCCTCACCCCATGACCGTCCTGCGCTCGATCCTGCTGTTCGTCGCGGCCGCGGGCCTGGAGATCAGCGGTGCGTGGCTGGTCTGGCAGGGCATCCGTGAGCACCGCGGATGGGTCTGGGTCGGGTTCGGCGTGATCGCGCTCGGCCTGTACGGCGCGGTGGCGACGCTGCAGCCGGACGCGAGCTTCGGGCGGATCCTGGCTGCGTACGGCGGGGTGTTCGTGGCCGGGTCGCTGCTGTGGGGCGTGGTCGTCGACGGGTTCCGGCCGGACCGGTGGGACGTGACGGGCGCCCTCGTGTGCCTCGTCGGCGTCGCTCTCATCATGTACGGGCCGCGCACCGCGTGACCCTGCCGGCCGCCGACGCCCGGCGCCCCACCTGGGACGTCACGGGGTGTGCGGCGTCCGCCGCCACGTTGTGCGACCGCGCGACGCCCACGACACTGTCCGGCAGACGGCCGGCCCCCGCCGGTCACGGGCGGCGGAGGCGGCATGACGCGAACCAGGGCGAAGCGGGTCGGGATCCTCACGGCAGGAGGCGACAGCCCTGGGCTGAACGCGGCGATCCGCGGGTTCGGCAAGACCGCGATCGCGCACTACGGCATGGAGCTGTTCGGGTTCCGTGACGGGGTGACGGGCCTGGTCGAGAACCGGTACGTCGAGCTCGACGGCAAGGCCCTGTCCGGGATCCTGACGGTGGGCGGCACGATCCTGGGCACCAGCCGGGACAAGGTGCACCGGTACCTGGTCGACGGCGAGCCGCAGGACATGGTGCCCACCGTCGCCGAGAACTACCGCGAGCTGGGCCTGGACGCCCTGATCATGCTGGGCGGCGGCGGGACCGCGAAGAACGCGATGCGCCTGGTCGAGGCCGGGCTCAACGTCATCCACCTGCCCAAGACGATCGACAACGACATCGCCGAGACCGACACGACGTTCGG
>Ga0233375_1000149_pt1 | contig 41452 bp, 30 predicted proteins | sample ElkDunMinimDraft_10_FD_191539 | JGI IMG/M metagenome (GOLD analysis project Ga0233375, IMG submission 191539) | Fecal eukaryotic communites from dung pellets of Tule Elk in California, USA - Elk Dung E16 | ecosystem: Host-associated > Mammals > Digestive system > Large intestine > Fecal | place...
GTCGCCCGCGGCGCGCGCGCTTTCGCTGACCGTGATCCCGCCCACCACCATCAGCAGGCCGAACGGCAGCAGCAGCGGCAGGTAGGGCACGGTATGCGGCAGGCCGTCGATGAAGCCGGCGCTGGGCCAGGGAACGGTCGGCGCCGGATGCACCGGCTCGGGCAGGGCGAATCCTGGCACGCCCAGACCGACAAGCCCCAGCCCGTAGTACAGCGCCGTGCCCACGAGGAAGGCGAACAGCACCCCGGGCATCCGCAGCGGCGTTGCGCCCCGCGCCACCAGCGCGTACAGCAGCAGGCCGAAGGTGGCCAGGCCGACCACCGGATTGCGCAGCAGTTCGACCAGGGGCAGGAAGCCCAGCAGCGTCAGCGCCGCCCCGCCGATCGCGCCCAGCAGGGCGGCCCGCGGCAGCACGCGCGTGATCCAGTCCCCGGCGAAGGACAGGACGGTCTTGAGCACGCCCATCACCACCAGCGAGGCCATGCCGAGCTGCCAGGTGGCGATCGCCGCGGCCGTTTCGTCCAGGCCGTCGGCCTTGAAGGCCAGGAATGCCGGCCCGAGCACCAGCAGCGCCATGCCGATGCTGGTGGGCGCGTCCAGGCCCAGGGGCATCGCGGTGACGTCCTCGCGCCCGCTGCGCCGCGCCAGTTGCCGCGCCATCCAGGTATAGGCCAGGTTGCCCAGCAGCACCCCCAGCGCGGTGCCGGGGAACATGCGGGTGAACACCACCTCGGCCGGGAAGCCGAAGATCCCCACCAGGGCCATGGCGATGAAGCCCAGGATCGACAGGTTGTCGACCACCAGGCCGAACAGGCCGTTGATGTCGCCGGCCACGAACCAGCGTGGCGCGCGGCGGGACGGAATCCGGGTCATGCCTTGGCAGTCCTCATGGTGTCGTGCTCATGCGGTCGAAGGCGGCGCCGTGGCGCCCCTCCCCCCGACGTCCCCGGCGCGACGCAGTGCGAATCCGTGCTGCGCGCGCCCGATGACAGCGATGGCGCAAGACGCTTGCCCGAAGCCCGGTCGCAAGAGCTTGTGCGTTGACGCCTCACCCGCGAGGGAGAGGCTGCGGGCGGCGCCATCGGTCCGCGCTGGCCGGCCGTCAGAACCTCGCCGTGAATTCCACGCCCAGCGTGCGCGGCTCGTTGAGGAAGCCGGTGAGGTTGTTGAAGTCGATGCCGCCGACGATGCGGGTCTGGTCGGTGATGTTGCGGCCGAACACCGCCACCTCCCGCTCGCCATCGGCCCAGTTGTAGCCCAGGCGCAGCCCGCCCTCCAGGCTCGACTTGCCGGTGAACTCGGGCGACTCGTACAGGAAGAAGTGCACCTGGCTGCGATAGGCCCAGTCGGTGAACACGAAGAACTCGCCGGCGGCCACCGGCACGCCCCAGCGCGCGGTCAGGCTGTGGATCCACTTGGGCGACTGCGGCAGCGGATTGCCGTCGATGTAGTAGCGCCCCGTCGGCTGGCCGGCGCCGTCCAGGACCGGCGGGTCGGTGATCGTGCACTGCGCGCAGCCGGCCACCGACAGGCCCGGATCGCGGATCTCGGTGTCGTTGTAGCTGCTGCCCAGGCTCACCCGCAGCGCGTCGGTCAGCCAGGCCTCCAGGTCCAGCTCCACGCCCTGCCCGCGCGTGCGCGCGGCGTTGAGCAGGGTCGCGATATTGGCATCGCCGCCGACCGCGATCAGCTGCTGGTCGTCGACCTGGTAGCGGAATACGTTGAAGCCCAGGCGCGCGCGGCGGTCCCACAGGTCGGCCTTGATCCCGGCCTCGTAGGAGATCACGTCCTCGGAGCGCGCCGTGGTGACGCCGCCATTGGGCGCGGCCGGATCGGCGAACAGCAGGCGGCCCTGGATCGAGGGCGCACGGAAGCCGGTCGCCACGCGCGCGTAGAAGTTCACCGTGTCGCTGGCCTCGTACACGCCGCTGAGATCCCAGCTGACCTTGCTGTCGTCCAGCGAGACATCGTAGGGACCTCCGGCCGGCGCGCCGAACGGCGCCCCCTCCAGCACGGTGGCGCTGAACTCCTTCTCGTCGCGGGTATAGCGCAGGCCGCCGCGCAGGGTGAGCCGCTCGGCGGCCTCGAACTCGCCGGAGGCGAACACCGCCCAGGCCTTGTTGCGCTGGGTCTGCACGGCGTAGCCGGCGCGCGGGTTGCCGGGTGCGAGCGAGTCGTAGTTGAAGCTGTCGACGGTCAGGTCCTCGTCGAACCAGAACAGGCCGGCCTGCCACTCGAAGCGCTGGCCGTAGTCCGATTCGACGCGGAATTCCTGGGTGATCTGGCGATGGTCGGGCAGGCCGTCGGCCGATTCCGACGCGAACGGGATGATCCCGGGCCCGGTCAGTTCCGGCGGCAGGAACACGGCGCCGTAGCCGCCATCGATGTCGCCGCGGTTGATCGTCTCGACCGTCTCGTAGCCGGTGATCGAATACAGGTTGTGGTCGCCCAGGTCCCAGCGCAGGCGGGCGCTGCCGCCGCGGCTGTCGAGTTCGGAGAAGTTCCGGCCGTCCAGGGCCACGCGGTCGCGATCGAAGCCGGGGACCGTATCGTTGCCGCCGGGCTGGATGATGTTGGCGCGGAACACGCGCGCGGTGCCGTTGAGATGGCGGCCGTGCAGGTTGAACAGTCCTTCGAAGTCCTCGCCCTCGTACAGGAACTGCACGCGCGCGGCCGATTCATCGAAGCCTTCCAGGCCGTCGTTGACCGCGCCGGGGAAGGTGTTCTCCACCGTATCGTCGCGGCGCTGGTACAGCAGCGACACGCGCGCCGACCAGCGCTCGGTCAGGGCGCCGCCATACGCGGTCTCCACGTTCCACAGCCCGTCGTTGCCCACCGCCACGCGCGCATGGCCGCCGGCGTCCTGCGAGGGCCGGACCGACTCGAACTTGACCACGCCCGCGGGGCTGTTGCGGCCGAACAGCGTGCCCTGCGGCCCGCGCAGCACCTCCACCCGCTCCAGGTCGAACATCGGGAAGCCCTTGAGGATCGGGTTCTCCTGGACCACGTCGTCGTACACCAGCGAGACCGGCTGCGAGGCATTGAGGTCGAAGTCGGTATTGCCCAGGCCACGGATGTAGAAGCGCGGGAACGCCCGGCCGAACGAGGACTCGATGTTGAGGCTGGGCACGCGTCCGGACAGCACGCGCACGTCCCCCGCAGCCGCGGTGATCGCCTCCAGCGTCTGCGCCGGCACGATGCTGATCGAGACCGGCACGTCCTGGATGTTCTCGACCCGGCGCTGGGCGGTGACCTCGACCGCGTCCAGCGTCACCGCGGACGGGCTGCCGGCGGTGGCCGCGTCCTGGGCCAGGGCCGCCAGCGGCGAGGCCAGGGCCAGCGCGAGCAACGAATACGGCAGCGACGGACGACACGGTCGGTGGAGGATCATCACGGGTCCTTGCATGGGGAGGGAGGCGACGAGGACCGTCTCGCCAGCGCCCGGCCGTCGCCGACGGCCAGGGCCTGCCGCAGCGGCCCATCACATGCCTCTACTGTCCGATAGCGCCCCGCCGCGTTCGAAATAACGCTTGGGCATAAGCAGATCGCAGGCCGCCCCGGCCCAGGCCCCCGCTCAGGCAGGCTCGATCCAGGCCAGGGTGGCGATGCGGCCGCTGCGACCGTCGCGGCGGTGCGAGAAGAAGCGGGCCGGATCGGAGATCGTGCACAACTCGCCGCCATGGAGGGCGGCCGGGGCCAGGCCGGCCGCGACGAGGCGGCGGCGGGCCAGCGCGGGCAGGTCCGCCAGCCAGTGGCCCGGCCGGGTCGGCGCGAAGGCGGCGGCCGCGCCCGGATCCGGATCGACGAAGGCCTCGAACACGTTGCGCCCGACCTCATAGCGGGCCGGACCCGCGCAGGGGCCGATCCAGGCGACCAGCGCCTCGGGCGAGGTGTGCATCGCGGCCACGGTCGCTTCGAGCATGCCGGCCGACAGCCCCGGCCAGCCGGCGTGGGCCGCGGCGATCTCGCTGCCGTCGCGCGCGGCCAGCACCACCGGCAGGCAGTCGGCGGTCAGGATCGCCAGGACCACGCCAGGCACGCTGGTGACCGCGGCATCGGCTTCGGGCTCATCGCCGGGGGGTGAGCCCGCCGCGGACGGAGGCGAGGCCGGCGCATCCAACCGCAGCGCCCGGGTGCCGTGCACCTGCCGCAGCCAGTGCGGCCAGGACGGCAGGCGCAGGCCGGTGGCCAGCAGCGCGCGGTTGTCGGCCACGGCGGCCGGGTCGTCCCCGTCCGGGGCGCGGAAATTGCCCAGGTTGAAGCTGTCGAACGGGGCCCGCGACACCCCTGCGCCATGGCGCAGCGTGGTGAAGGCGCGCACGTTCGCAGGGAACGGCGCGCTGGCGCGGACGCAGGCGTTCACCACCGGCGCGCGCGCTCGGCCTCGGCGTGCACGCGCGCGTCCTCGCGCAGCGCCGCCATCAGCACCAGCATGTCCTGCGGCACCGGCGCGGTGCAGCGCACCGGCTCGCCGCTGGCCGGGTGGGCGAACTCCAGGGTCTCGGCGTGCAGCGCCTGGCGGCGGAAACCGCGCAGCGCGGCGGCCAGTTCCTCGGACGCGCCCTTGGGCAGCTTCAGCGCACCACCGTAGAGCGGGTCGCCGACGATAGGATGGCGCACATGGGCCATGTGCACGCGGATCTGGTGGGTGCGCCCGGTCTCCAGCCGGCACTCGACCGCGGTATGCGCGCGGAAGCGCTCGCGCAGCCGGTAATGGGTCACCGCCTCGCGCCCGTCCTCGCGCACGGCCATGCGGATCCGGTCGCGGGGGTGGCGGTCGATCGGCGCATCGACCGTGCCGCCTGCTACCAGGGCGCCGGTCACGACCGCCAGGTACTGGCGATGCACGCCCCGCGCGGACAGCTGCTCGACCAGGGCGGTCTGCGCCTGCAGGGTGCGGGCCACCACCATCACCCCGGAGGTGTCCTTGTCCAGGCGATGCACCACCCCCGCCCTCGGCACGGCCGCCAGGTCGGGGTGGCGGTGCAGCAGGGCGTTGACCAGGGTGCCGTCGGGATTGCCCGCGCCCGGGTGCACCACCAGGCCGGCGGGCTTGTCGATCACCAGGACCTCGTCGTCCTCGTACAGCACCTGCAGCGGGATGTCCTGCGGCTCGGCGCGGGTCTCCTGCTCCAGGCGGGCGTGCAGGCTGACCCGCTCGCCGCCGCGTAGCGGATCGCGCGGGCGGACCTCGCGGCCGTCCACCAGCACGTCCCCGGCGCGGATCCAGGCCGTGAGCCGGGAGCGGGAGAATTCGGGGAACAGCTCGGCCAGGACCGCGTCGAAGCGGCGCCCGGCGGCGGTGTCGGGGACGCGGACCTCGCGTACTGGGGGGGAAGCGGAACCGGGATCTGGCATGGAAGGCTGCGATTCAGGCGATGGACCCGGTGGGCCCGGACGGGCTGGTATTATCCGCGCTTCGTGCCTTGCCTGCCCCGGTGCCCATGACCGTCCGCCTGTCCCCGTTCCACCGCACCGTACTGCTGCTGCTCGTGATCGTGATGACCGCGTCCGGCTGCACGCGCCTCAAGGGCATGTTCAAGGACGAGGACGAGAACGAAGGCGTCCCGGTCGAGCAGCTCTACGACAAGGGCCAGGCGCAGATGCGCAACGGCAACTGGTCGGGCGCGAACGTGACCTACCGCCGCCTGCTGGCCCAGTACCCGTACGGGCCGTACACCGAGCAGGCGCTGATGGAAACGGCCTACGCGCAGTACAAGATGGGCAACAACGAGGAGGCGATCTCGACCATCGACCGCTTCCTGCGCACCTACCCCACGCACAAGAACACGCCGTACATGTACTACCTGCGCGGGCTGGTGAACTCCAACCGCGACACGGTGTTCCTGCAGCGGGTGTGGAAGCTCGACGCCAGCCGGCGCGACCTGGCCACCCCCAACCAGGCCTATTCGGACTTCAACACCCTGGTAGACCGCTACCCGAACAGCCGCTACGCCGCCGACGCCCGCCAGCGCATGGTGGCCCTGCGCAACATGTTCGCCCGGCACGAGATCGAGGTGGCGCTGTACTACCTGCGCCGCGGCGCCTGGGTCGCGGCCGCCGACCGCGCCACCTACCTGCTGGAAACCTACCCGCAGAGCGAGTTCCAGAACGACGCCGTGGCGGTGCTGGCCGCCGCCTACACCGAACTGGGCAACGAGACCCTCGCCCGGGACGCGACCCGCGTGCTGGAGCAGAACGATCCGCGCCATCCCTACCTGGCCGGCGACTGGCCCGACTATCCCTGGACCATCCGCAAGCTCAACCCCTTCGCGGGCGAGCGCTCGGCGATCGACAACGACAGCCGCAAGGCCGACTGAGCCGGCCGCGACGGACAAGCGCAAACGCCGCCCCATGGGCGGCGTTTTTCTTTGCCGGCGCCGCAGCCCGCCCCCTGCCTCGTGCGGCGGGAGCGCGCGGGCCGGCGGTCAGGCCGGGTAGCGGTTGCTGATCGGGTAGCGGCGCTCGCGGCCGAACGCCCGCCGCGAGACCTTGGGCCCGGGCGCGGCCTGGTGGCGCTTCCACTCGCTCGCCCGCACCAGCCGCAGCACGCGATCGACCGTCGCGGCATCGAAGCCCGCCCCGACGATCTCGTCGCGCGACTGCTCCAGGTCCACGTAGCGGCGCAGCACCGCATCGAGCATGTCGTAGGGCGGCAGCGAATCCTGGTCGAGCTGGTTGGCGCGCAGTTCGGCCGAGGGCGCACGCGCGATCACCTCCGGCGGGATCACCGGCGCCCCGCCGACGGTGTTGCGCCAGCGCGCCAGGCCGTAGACCTCCGTCTTGTAGAGGTCCTTGATCGGCGCATAGCCGCCGCACATGTCGCCGTAGATGGTCGCGTAGCCCACCGCGTACTCGCTCTTGTTGCCGGTGGTGAGCAGCAGCCCGCCGAACTTGTTGGACAGGGCCATCAGCAGCGCCCCGCGCACGCGCGACTGCAGGTTCTCCTCGGCCACGTCCGGGTCGCGCCCGGCGAAGGCGCCCGACAGCGCGTCGAGGAAACCCTGGAAGGGCTGCTCGATGGGTAGGGTCAGCAGTTCCACTCCCAGCGCATCGCACTGCGCCCGGGCCAGGTCGTTGGACAGGCCGGCGGTGTAGCGCGAGGGCATGCGCACCGCGGTGACGCTGTCGGCCCCCAGCGCGTCGACGGCCATGGCCAGCACGATGGACGAGTCGATCCCGCCCGACAGGCCCAGCCACACCTTCGAGAAACCGTTCTTGCCGCAGTAGTCGCGGATGCCGCGCACCACCGCGCGCCAGGCCAGCGCGTCCATGCTCTCGTCGCCGTCGTCCATCCACCGCACCGGGCTGAAGCGGCGCTGCGCCGGGTCGTAGTCGACCACCAGCCACTGGTCGGTGAAGGCGGCCGCGGCCGGGTGCACGGTGCCGTCGGCGTCGGCCACCAGCGAGGCGCCGTCGAACACCAGCGAGTCCTGGCCGCCGACGACGTTGAGATAGGCCAGGGCCACGCCGTTCTCGCGGGTGCGCTCGGCCAGCATCGCATCGCGGCGCGCGTGCTTGCCGCGCTCGAACGGCGAGGCGTTGGCGATCAGGACGAGTTCGGCCCCGGCGCGCGCGGTATCGGCCAGCGGCTCGGGATACCAGGCGTCCTCGCAGACCAGCACGCCCACCGGCACGCCGCCGACCTCGAACACGCAGCTGCCGCCGTCCGGATCGACGTGGAAATAGCGGCGCTCGTCGAAGACGTCATGGTTGGGCAGCTCGCGCTTGCGATAGGTCGCATCCACCCGGCCATCGCGCAGCACGCTGGCGGCGTTGTAGCAGATGCTGCCCACGCTTTCGGGCCAGCCGACCACCGCGGTGATGCCGGTGGCGGCCTTGGCGACCTCGCCCATCGCCCGCTCGCAGTCGGCCAGGAACGAGGGCCGCATCAGCAGGTCCTCGGGCGGGTAGCCGCTGATGGCCAGCTCGGGGAACAGCACGATGTGCGCGCCGTACTCGTCGCGCGCCTCGGCGATCAGGGTCGCGATGCGCCGCGCGTTGCCCGCAACGTCCCCCACCGGGAAATCGAACTGGGCCATCGCGATGCGGAGGGGTTCGGTCATGGGAATCACTGCGCCATGGGAAGACGCAAGGATCGCATGCCGTCCGTTGCCGCGCAGTCGGCAGGCCGTGCCGCCGCCCATGCCTGCCCGACCGGAAGCGACCTGCGCGCGCGGCCCCAAAAACGCGAAAGGCCGCCCGGAGGCGGCCTTCCACGCACCCTTGCGGCTGGATCAGCCGTTGAGGCGCTTGGCGATGGCCGCGCCGAGGTCGCCGGGCGACTTCACCGTGGTCACGCCGGCCTTTTCCAGGGCCGCGAACTTGCCCTCGGCCGTGCCCGAGCCGCCCGAGGCGATCGCGCCGGCATGGCCCATGCGCTTGCCCTTGGGGGCCGAGGCGCCGGCGATGAAGCCGACCACCGGCTTGGTGACGTACTGGCTGATGTACTCGGCCGCCTCTTCCTCGGCCGAGCCGCCGATCTCGCCGACCAGGATGATGCCCTCGGTCTGCGGATCGTCCTGGAACAGTTTCAGCGCGTCGATGAAGTTCGTGCCGTTGATCGGGTCGCCGCCGATGCCGATGCAGGTCGACTGGCCGAGGCCGGCGTCGGTGGTCTGCTTGACCGCCTCATAGGTCAGCGTGCCCGAGCGCGAGACGATGCCCACCTTGCCCGGCATGTGGATGTGGCCCGGCATGATGCCGATCTTGCACTCGCCGGGGGTGATCACGCCGGGGCAGTTCGGCCCGATCAGCACGGTGTCCGGGTAGCCCTTGAGCGTGTTCTTGACCCGCAGCATGTCCAGCACCGGGATGCCCTCGGTGATGCACACGATCACCCGGATGCCGGCATCGGCCGCCTCGAGGATCGCGTCGGCCGCGAACGGCGGCGGCACGTAGATCACCGACGCGTCGGCGCCGGTTTCGGCGACCGCATCGGCCACGGTGTTGAAGACCGGCAGGCCCAGGTGCTCGGTGCCGCCCTTGCCCGGGGTCACGCCGCCGACGACCTTGGTGCCGTAGTCGAGCATCTGCTGCGCGTGGAAGGTGCCCTGCTGGCCGGTGAAGCCCTGCACGATCACCTTGGTGTTCTTGTTGACCAAAACGGACATTTCTTTGAGTTCCTTCGTATTCGGATGTCGGTCGCTTCGGGCGCACCGGACAAGGCTTGAAGCCTCCTTGTCCGTTCGCGCACTCCTCCACGACCCCCACCCCGCCGCTGCGCGCCGGGGTCGCCCCCTTTCTCAAGGGGGCTGGAAAAGCCCGTGCGTCAGGCGGCCTGCTTCACTGCGGCGACGGCCTTCCTGGCGCCGTCGTTGATGTCGTCGGCCGGCGTGATCGCCAGCCCGCTCTCGCGCAGCAGCTTCTTGCCTTCCTCGACGTTGGTGCCTTCCAGGCGCACGATCACCGGCACCTTGACGTCCACTTCCTTGACCGCGGCGATGATGCCCTCGGCGATCATGTCGCAGCGGACGATGCCGCCGAAGATGTTGACGAAGATCGCCTTCACGTCCTCGTCCGACAGGATCAGCTTGAACGCCTCGGTCACGCGCTCCTTGTTGGCGCCGCCGCCCACGTCCAGGAAGTTGGCCGGCTCGCCGCCTTCCAGCTTGATCACGTCCATGGTCGCCATCGCCAGGCCGGCGCCGTTGACCATGCAGCCGATATTGCCGTCCATGGTCACGTAGTTGAGGTCGTGCTGGCTGGCGGCCACCTCGGTCTCGTCCTCCTGGCGGATGTCGCGCATCGCGACCAGGTCGGCATGGCGGAACGAGGCGTTGTCGTCGGAGTTGACCTTGCCGTCGAGCACGGCCAGGTTGCCGTTGGTGAGGACGGCCAGGGGGTTGAGTTCGACCAGGGCCAGGTCCTTCTCGTTGAACAGCTTGTACAGGCCCATCATGATCTTGGTCAGCTGGGTGACCTGCTTGGCGTTGAGGCCAAGGGCGAAGCCCACGTCGCGGCACTGGTAGGGCTGCAGGCCCTGGACGTAGTTGATGTTGAGCGTCTGGATCTTCTCGGGGGTCTCGGCGGCCACCTGCTCGATGTCCACGCCGCCCTCGCTGGAGGCGATGAAGGTGATCGACTGGGTCGAGCGGTCGACCAGCACCGACAGGTAGAGTTCCTGGGCGATGTCCGTGCCTTCGGAAATCAGCACCGAATCGATCGGCAGGGCGACGCCGGCCGACTGGTAGGTCTCCATCTTCGTGCCGAGCATGCCCTTGGCGTACTCGCGGACCTCGTCGAGGCTGCGGGCGAGCTTGACGCCGCCGGCCTTGCCGCGGCCGCCCGCATGGATCTGCGCCTTGACCACCCAGAGGTTGCCCGGGATGGACTTGGCCGCCTCGACCGCTTCTTCGGGGGAGCGGGCGACGCGCCCGGCCGGCACGGCGATGCCGTAGTCGGCGAACAACTGCTTGGCCTGGTATTCGTGGAAGTTCATGTGGGGTCCGTGCTAGTAAGGATCGCGTCGCACGTCCCGGACCCGGAGGCCAGCAGGGCTGCACGCGGCCGCCTATTCTCGCCCAAGCGCCGCCCGCGGGCAAAACCCCGGTTCCGCGGCCGCCCGGACAGCCGCCTATACTCGCCGACTGGTCCCGCGCCCAGGCCGCCCTTGCCCGCATCCGCTGCTGTCCACAACGCCGCCAGTCCGTCACCCGAGCGCGAGCTGTACCTGTTCGCCCTGTACCGCGTGCTGGCCGCCGCCGTGCTGGCACTGGTGGTCTACAGCCCCGCCGGCTCGCTGACCGGGGACCTACACCTGCCCGGGCTGGCACGCTCGGTCGCGGCCACCTATTTCGTCGCCTCGATCCTGCTGGTGCTGGTGGCCCATCGCATGGAGGGCGGGCTGGGCTGGCAGGTCGGCGCCGGCCTGGCGATCGACATCACCGTGGCGATGCTGGCCACCCACGCCATGCCGGGGGCAGGCCCCGGCATCGGGCTGATGCTGCTGTTCAACGTGGCCGCCTCGGCGCTGTTCGTCTCGCGCGGCTGGGCCCTGCTGTTCGCCACTGCGGCCACCCTGGCCCTGCTGGGCGAGTACATCTGGGACCGGCTGGAGCAGGTGCACGCCTACCGGCCGCTGGCCGAAGTGCTGATGTTCGGGGTCACCTATTTCGCCGTGGTGGTGCTGATGCGGCGGCTGGGGTCGCAGATGGACAGCGCGCGCCAGCTCGCCCAGCAGCGCGGCGTGGAGGCCGCCAACCTGGCGGAGATCAACGAACTGGTGATCCGGCGGATGCGGATCGGCGTGATCCTGGTCGATGGCACCGGACGCGTGCGCATGGCCAACGAGGCGGCCCAGACCCTGCTGCACGACGACCACGGCCAGGACGAGCGCCCACCCATGCACGGCCAGCTGCTGGCCCAGGTCGCGCCGGAACTGGCCATGCGTCTGGCGCACTGGCTGCAGGAGGGCCGCCAGGACGACACTCCGCTGGCCTGCGGCACCGACCAGACCGAGGTGCTGCCGCGGTTCGCGAGGCTGCTGGCCACCAGCGACTCGACGCTGGTGTTCCTGGACGACACCTCCCTGGTCTCTCGCCGGGCCGAGTCGATCAGCCTGGCAGCGATGGGCCGCTTCTCGGCCAGCCTCGCGCACGAGATCCGCAACCCGTTGGCCGCGATCAGCTATGCGACACAGCTGCTGGAGGAGTCCGAGGACCTGTCCAGCGCCGACCGGCGCCTGCTGCAGATCATCCACCAGCAGTGCCTGCGCACCAATGGCATCGTCGAGAGCGTGCTGGGCCTGGCCCGGCGCGAGCGCGCCAAGCCCGAGCACATCGACCTGGTGGGCTTCATCCGCGCCTTCATCGACGACTACCGCCTGGTCGTGCCCGAGGACAACGCCCAGCTGCGCCTGGTGCACGAGGCCGCCCAGCTGCCGGTGATGTTCGACCCCCGGCACCTGCAGCAGATCCTCACCGCCCTGGTGAACAACGCCGTGCGCTACGGCCACATGCCCGGCGAGCCGCCGCGCATCGCACTGCACGTGGAAGGCGACCGCCGAGCGCCGGTGATCAGCGTGCTCGACCGCGGCCCGGGCATTCCCGAGGCCGTGGCCAGCCAGCTGTTCCGGCCCTTCTTCACCACCTCCGAGAGCGGCACGGGGCTGGGCCTGTACATCGCCCACGAACTGTGCCGCGCCAACGAGTCCGCGCTCGAATACATCTCGGTGCCCGGCGGCGGCGCCTGCTTCCGCATCACCCTGCCCGCGCAGCACGCCCTGCTGCAGCGCTGAGTCGGGCCGCGCCGCAGGCGACACTATCCACCGCTACTGCGGCCTGCCTGCATGCTCGCGGAGGCCCGACGGCTCCTTGGCGCCCTTCACCCGGATTCCACCACCGGTTCACAGCTCGCGACACGGGCGTCCTCACGCCCTCGTAACACATGTCAAAAACTGTCAATATTGGTCACCTCTGAGACGGCCGCCTCATTACATGAACGAAGCCCGCAGCGCCCTGATCGTCGATGACGAGCAAGACATCCGCGAACTGCTGGTGCTGACCCTGGGGCGCATGGGCCTGCGGACCGACACCGCCCCCAACCTGCACGCGGCCCGGCAGATGCTGGCCACCGTCTCCTACGACCTGTGTCTGACCGACATGCGCCTGCCCGACGGCTCGGGCCTGGAGCTGGTCAGCGAGATCTCCACCCGCTTCCCCTCCACCCCGGTGGCGGTGATCACCGCCTACGGCAACGTCGAGGCCGCGGTCGAGGCGCTCAAGGCCGGCGCCTTCGACTTCGTCAGCAAGCCGGTGGACATCAACGTGCTGCGCGGCCTGGTCCGCCAGGCACTGGAACTCAACGCCAAACGCCTCGCCCAACCCGAGGACACCGGCCGCCTGCTCGGCTCCTCGCCGCCGATGGTCTCGCTGCGCCAGACCATCGCCAAGGTCGCCCGCAGCCAGGCGCCGGTGCACATCCTCGGCGAGTCGGGCACCGGCAAGGAACTGGTGGCCCGCACCATCCACGCCCAGGGCTCGCGCGCGGGCGGCCCCTTCGTGCCGGTCAACTGTGGCGCGATCCCCTCCGAACTGATGGAAAGCGAGTTCTTCGGCCACAAGAAGGGCAGCTTCACCGGCGCCACCAGCGACAAGCCCGGGCTGTTCCAGGCCGCCGACGGCGGCACCCTGTTCCTGGACGAAGTCGCCGAGTTGCCGCTGCCGATGCAGGTCAAGCTGCTGCGTGCCATCCAGGAAAAGAGCGTGCGCGCGGTGGGCGCGCAGGGCGAGGTGCCGGTGGACGTGCGCATCCTCTCGGCCACCCACAAGGACCTGGCCACCCTGGTGGCCGAAGGCCGCTTCCGCCACGACCTGTACTACCGCATCAACGTCATCGGCCTGACCGTGCCGCCGCTGCGCGAGCGCGAGGGCGACCTGGACCTGCTCTCGGCCGCCATCCTCGAGCGCCTGGCGCGGGCGATGAAACGCCAGCCCCCGACCCTGGCCCCCGACGCCATCGCCGCCCTGGACAGCCACCCGTTCCCGGGCAACGTGCGCGAACTGGAGAACATCCTCGAGCGCGCCCTGGCCCTGGCCGACGGCAACACCATCCATGCCGACGACCTGCAGCTGCCGGGCGGCAGCGGCCTGCCCGGCCTGCGCACGCCCCCCGGGCACGCCCCCCAGCCGCCGCCGCAGGGCGCCACGCCGGCTGATCCGCGCAACCTCAGCCCCTTCGACACCGCTTCCAGCGCCCTGCCCTCCTACATCGAGGAGATCGAGCGCACCGCCATCCAGCAGGCGCTGCAGGAGCACCGCTACAACAAGACCAAGACCGCGGCCGCGCTGGGCATCACCTTCCGCGCCCTGCGCTACAAGCTCAAGAAGCTGGGGATCGACTGAAGCCGCGCAACCCCGGCACCCGGCGCCGGGCATCCGGCGAACCCATATCCCAGGGACGCGCCCGTCGCGGGGACGGTCCCGCGGTGCCGCTGCAGCCCTGCCACCGCCCCACCTCGAACGCTCAAGTCCACCACTCGACGGCCGTTAATGCAGCTTGTCCAATGGCTGCGACCCGAGCCAGCCTTGCGGCACCCGCTCCCGCCTGCACACTGCCGCAGTCCCCGTGGATTCGGAAACGCCCCTCGCGCGGCCGAGTCCTGCCGCCCCGTCACACGGCGCGGCCAATGACGCGGATGGTCACATTGCGACGCAACACGTCACAGTGACGCAGCCCCCCGCTGCGGCGCGGACTGTGATCGACTCCACTTCGGGATCGCTGCAGCCCCCGGAACACCGACTGGCACGCTTCCTGCGTTGATAGCCATGCACGTGCACCGCTGCGCGGCAACCCACTGGATCCGGCGCGACCACACCAGCGGGACACGTGAAATGTCCACTCTCACCACCCTAGGGGATACACCATGAAGAAGATGCAGAAGGGCTTCACGCTCATCGAACTGATGATCGTCGTCGCGATCATCGCCATCCTGGCCGCCATCGCGCTGCCGGCTTATCAGAACTACCGCGTGCGCTCTGCGGAAGGCGCCTGCCAGGCTGAAGCCAAGGCATGGGCTTCCACCACCGCAGCCGCTCTGCAGTCGCAGATGAACGTCGAGGCAGCTCCGAATGTGGCGTGCGCCAGTGCGACCAATGCTGGCGCACAGGCTTATACCGACGAAGCGACGCATCTTGCGTACATGAACGCCGGCCCGGCCGTCTTCACCCCGCAGGATCCGGGTGCGCGCACCACGTCCTGCGAACTGGACAGCGGCACGTGTGAACTGCTGCCGTAACAGATGCCGCTAGCAAGGCGAGGGAATCGCGAAGTTCTCTTGTCCCACGCAATAGAAACAAACCCCGCTCTCGCGGGGTTTGTTTTATCTCCCAGCAATCTCGCCCCTCCGGTCCACGAGCCTCCGCAAATGCCCAAACCCTCTTGGACCAGACCGACGACCCACGAGCGACATCCGGGCGAGCAGGCCCGCTCCTTGCTTGCAGTCGGAGTGCAACTCGACAGTTTGGGGATCGGAATGTCCAGGACTCATCGCGGCTTCACTCTCATCGAACTGATGGTCGTTATTGCGATCATCGCTATTCTTGCGGCCATCGCCTTGCCGACCTACCAGGATTATCGGGTTAGGGCTGCCGAAGGGGCTTGCCAGGCAGAGATGAAGAGCTATGCCAGTTTCGCATTGGCGCTTTTGCAGAACGACGATATTCCCGCACCCGCCCCACGCTCTGCGTGCAGAACGGCCGATGATGCTACTGCGTTGGGAGCAGACATTACTGGCACGCCCCAACTGCCCGGAAGCCGAGTGACAAGCTGCGACATGAACAGCGGCAACTGCAGGTTGCTATGAGTAACGCCATGTCATCTGGCGAACACAGATGCACCGTTGAACGATCACATGCTGAAGTACCGACACGCACAGGGGGCGCGCGAACTCCCCCCCTGCAGCCATGGCGCGCGAACACTCGCGCACGAAAGTCGCTTCTTGCCTACGCGAGAAGCCTGGCCTAGCGCTTCCCTTGCCCCATAGAATGCGCCCATGAACGCAATCGCCTCCGCCAACCTCATAGGCATTACCGGCATCGCACGCCGACTCGTCATGGACGGGGCGCTTGACGAAGCCACCGCGCGCGAGGCATTGGACAAGGCCACCGCCGAACGCAAGCCTGTGGGCGGCTGGCTGCGCGAGCACAAGCTGGTCACGGCCGCGCAGATGGCCGCCGCCAACTCGATCGAGTTCGGCATGCCGGTGTTCGACCCGGCCACCATGGACGGCTCGATGAGCGCGGTGAAGCTGGTCAGCGAGGAACTGCTGAACAAGCACCAGGTGCTGCCGCTGTTCAAGCGCGGCGCCAAGCTGTTCGTCGGCACCTCCGATCCCACCAACAGCCATGCGCTGGACGAACTGAAGTTCCACACCAACATGGTGGTGGAACCCATCCTCGTCGACGAGGACAGCATCCGCCGCACGCTGGAACTCTGGCTGCAGGCGTCGGACGGTTTCGGCGACGCCCTGGACGACGCCGATGGCCTGGAGAACCTCGATGTCGAGGCGGGCTCCGAGGAGGACAATCGCGACGCCGGTGTCGACGGCAAGGACGATGCGCCCATCGTCAAGTTCGTCAACAAGGTGCTGATCGACGCGATCAAGCGCGGCGCCTCGGACATCCACTTCGAGCCCTACGAAACCGATTACCGGGTGCGCCTGCGCGTGGACGGCATCCTCAAGCAGTCGGCCAAGATGCCGGTCAAGCTGCATTCGCGCGTGACCGCGCGCCTGAAGGTGATGGCGCAGCTGGACATCGCCGAGAAGCGCATCCCGCAGGACGGGCGCATCAAGCTCAACCTGAGCAAGACCAAGCAGATCGACTTCCGCGTCAGCACCCTGCCCACGCTGTTCGGCGAGAAGGTGGTGCTGCGTATCCTCGATGCCAGCGCCGCCAAGCTCGGCATCGACAAGCTGGGCTACGAGGAAGACCAGCAGAAGCTGTTCATGGACGCCATCCACAAGCCCTACGGCATGGTGCTGGTCACCGGCCCGACCGGCTCGGGCAAGACCGTGTCGCTGTACACGGCGCTGGGCATCCTCAACAACGAGGAGCGCAACATCTCCACGGTGGAGGACCCGGTGGAAATCCGCCTGCCGGGCGTCAACCAGGTGCAGCAGAACGAGCGCCGCGGCATGACCTTCGCGGCCGCCCTGCGCAGCTTCCTGCGCCAGGATCCGGACATCATCATGGTCGGCGAGATCCGCGACCTGGAAACGGCGGAGATCGCGGTCAAGGCCGCGCAGACCGGCCACATGGTGCTGTCGACCCTGCACACCAACGACGCGCCGCAGACCATCGCGCGCCTGATGAACATGGGCATCGCCCCCTACAACATCATCAGTTCGGTCACCCTGGTGATCGCCCAGCGCCTGGCGCGACGGCTGTGCGAGAAATGCAAGCGCAAGGCCGAGCTGCCCGACCACGCGCTGCTGGCCGAGGGCTTCACCGAGGCCGAGATCGCGGAGGGCTTCGCCGTGTACGAGGCGGTGGGGTGCGACGACTGCACCAACGGCTTCAAGGGCCGCACCGGCCTGTACCAGGTGATGCCGATGACCGACGAGATCGCGAGCATCGTGCTGGAAGGCGGCAACGCCATGCAGATTGCCGCGGCCGCGCAGCGCTCGGGCGTGCGCGACCTGCGCCAGTCTGCCCTCGCGAAGGTGAAGAAGGGCCTGACCAGCCTGGCGGAGATCAATCGGGTGACCAAGGACTAGGCCCGGGCGAATGCAGGGCACGAAGCCCCCCGCCGGCCAGCCGCGTGTCGCGTCCGGCTGCCATTGCCCGGCCGGCTGTTCGGCCACAGTTTTGGCCGGCCTGGCTGACCACGATCCGTGCGGCCTGAGGGCAGTTCGCCGGGCCAAGCCGAACTGGCGCCGACATTCGAAACCCTGCGCACCGTCACAGAGACAAATTTCACTTCCCACCCTAAAGGGTTAACATGCAAGGGATTTCCGGCTGGGGAGGCCGGATACGCCGCTGCAGGGGACAAGCTGATGGCCGTGACACGTTCTGCCGCCAAAGCCGGCTCGAAGACCGCCAAGCCGGTCCGCGAGGGTGTGACCTTGCCGACGTTTGTCTGGGAGGGCATCGACAAGCGCGGCAAGAAGATGAAGGGCGAGCAGCAGGCGCGCAACGCCAACCTGCTGCGGGCGGAACTGCGCAAGCAGGGCATCCAGCCCGGTATGGTCAAGCCCAAATCCAAGCCGCTCTTCGGTGGCGCCGGGCAGGCGGTCACCGCCAAGGACATCGCGGTCTTCAGCCGACAGCTGGCGACCATGATGAAGTCGGGCGTGCCGATCGTGATGGCGCTCGAGATCATCGGCAATGGCCAGAAGAACCCGAAGATGAAGGCGCTGGTCGACGACCTGCGGCTGGAGCTGGAGAGCGGCTCCTCGATCTACGAGGCGATGAGCAAGCATCCGGTGCAGTTCGACGAGCTGTACCGCAACCTCGTCCGCGCCGGCGAGTCCTCCGGCGCGCTGGAGACGGTGCTCGACACGATCGCCACGTACAAGGAAAACATCGAGTCGATCAAGGGCAAGATCAAGAAGGCGCTGTTCTATCCCACCGCCATCATCGGCGTGGCGATCCTGGTCTGCGGCATCCTGATGGTCTACGTGGTGCCGATCTTCAAGGAGCAGTTCGCCAGCTTCGGCGCCGACCTGCCCGCCTTCACTGCGCTGGTCTTCGGGTTCTCAGACTTCCTGGTGACATGGTGGTGGCTGGGCCTCATCGTCGCGCTGGCCGCCTTTACGGCCTTCATGTACGTATACAAGCGCTCGACCAAGCTCCAGCACACCGTCGATCGCCTGATGCTGAAGATCCCGGTCATCGGGCAAGTGCTGCACAACTCGGCGATCGCGCGCTTCTCGCGTACCCTGGCGGTGACCTTCAAGGCCGGCGTACCACTGGTGGAGGCGATGGACAGCGTCGCCGGCGCGACCGGCAGCCGGGTCTATACCGATGCGGTCCTGCAGATGCGCGACGACGTGTCGGTGGGCTATCCGCTCAACGTGGCGATGAAGCAGGTCGGCGTCTTTCCGCACATGGTGGTGCAGATGACCGCTATCGGCGAGGAAGCCGGCGCGCTGGACACGATGTTGTACAAGGTGGCCGAGTTCTACGAGGAGCAGGTCAACAACGCGGTGGATGCGATCAGCAGCCTCATCGAGCCCTTCATCATGGTGATCATCGGTGGCATGGTGGGCTCGATCGTGATCGCGATGTACCTGCCGATCTTCAAGATCGCCATGACCGTGATGAACTGAGCATTCTCCCCCGGGCAGTGCGCGTGGCCGGGCTTTGTGGCGGCCGGCCGACCCACTATGCTGGCGCACCGCGAGGCCCGGCCTCCATCCTGACGACCTCCTGCAGGCAGATTGAATGGCATTCCTCGACCAGAACCCCCAGCTTGGCTACCCGCTCGTGGCCGGGCTCGGGCTGCTCGTGGGGAGCTTCCTCAACGTGGTGATCCTGCGCCTGCCGCGGCGCATGGAATGGGAGTGGAAGCGCGACGCGCGCGAGACCCTGGCCGAGCCGGAGCTCTACGACCCGCCGCCACCGGGAATCGTGGTCGAGCGGTCGCACTGCCCGCACTGCGGCCACCAGCTGTCCTGGTACGAGAACATCCCGGTCTTCAGCTGGCTGGCCTTGCGTGGCCGCTGCCGAAGCTGCAAGGCGCCGATCTCGATCCAGTATCCGGCGGTGGAACTGCTCACCGCCCTGCTGTGCCTGGCCTGCGTGTGGCAGTTCGGCTTCGGCTGGCAGGGGTTCGGGGCCTGCCTGCTGACCTGTTTCCTGATCGCGCTGTCGGGCATCGACCTGCGCACCCAGCTGCTGCCGGACTCGCTCACCCTGCCGCTGATGTGGCTGGGCCTGGTCGCCTCGCTGGACAACCTCTACATGCCGGCCAAGCCGGCGCTGCTGGGCGCGGTGGCCGGCTACATCAGCCTCTGGTCGGTGGTCTGGGTGTTCAAGCAGATCACCGGCAAGCAGGGCATGGGCCATGGCGACTTCAAGTTGCTGGCCGCCCTCGGCGCCTGGGTGGGCCTGGCCGGCGTGCTGCCGATCATCGTGCTGTCCTCCCTGGTCGGCGCCGTGGTGGGTTCGATCTGGCTGGCGGCCAAGGGCCGCGACCGGGCCACGCCCATCCCCTTCGGCCCGTATCTGGCCATGGCCGGCTGGATCGTGTTCATGTGGGGCGACCAGTTGATCGGCGCCTACCGCGACTACGCCGGGTTCTAGGCGTCCGGCCTGCAGCCATCGCGCCTACGGGGGCGCTTCAGGTGAAGCCCCCGCCCGCCGCCCCGACCCTGCACAATCCGCCCATGGCCAAGTACATCGTGGGACTCACTGGCGGCGTGGCCTCCGGCAAGAGCGAGGTGACGCGCCTGTTCGAGGCGCTGGGCGTGACCGTGGCCGATGCCGACCTCGCCGCCCGCGAAGCGGTGGCGATCGGCAGCCCGGGCCTGGCCGAGGTGGTGGACGCGTTCGGATCGAGTGTCCTTGCGGCCGACGGCTCGCTCGACCGCCCCGCCATGCGCCGGCGGGTCTTCGCCGATGAGGCCGCCCGACTGCGGCTTGAGGCGATCGTGCATCCGCGCGTGCGCGGGCTGCTGCGCGCGCATTGCGAGGACGCCCCGGGTCCCTACGCCATCGCCGCGATCCCGCTGCTGGCCGAGGCCGCGCCGGAAGCCGGCCGCGACGCCGGGGGGCGCGCCGCCTATCCGTGGCTGCAGCGGGTACTGGTGATCGATGTGCCGGTGGCCGTCCAGCACGCCCGCCTGCTGGCGCGCGACGGCATCGACGCGGAACTGGCGCACCGGATGATCGCCGCCCAGGCGCTGCGCGAGCACCGCCTGGCGATCGCCGACGACGTGCTGGTCAACGACGGCCACCTGCACGCCCTGCCCGACCATGTCGCCGCCCTGGACGCGCGCTACCGCGTGCTGGCGGCCGAAGCCGCCGCGGTCCCGACGAACTAGCCGGCGCGCGCCCCGCGCGCCCTGCCTCCGATCCTGCGGGCGCCGCCCTGCGCCGAGGCTTGCAAGCGCGCTGGCCCGGCGCCGCCTATCCGGCCCACAGCCCGCGGATCGCGGCGATGCCCTGCGCCCCATGACCTCGGGCGAGGGCGATGTCCGCCGGAGTCAATCCTCCGATCGCATAGATCGGCAGGGCCACGCCAGCGCGCAGCGCCTCGAACTGCCGCCAGCCGATCCCCGGGTGACCCGGGTGCGTGGCGGTGGGCAGTACCGGTCCCAGGTGCACGAAGTCGCAGCCCAGCGCCTGGGCGTGGTCCAGTTCGACGGCATCGTGGCAGGACGCCGACAGCAGCTGCCCGGCCGGCACAGGCCGCTGCGTGCATTGGCGCAGCGCCGCCGAGCTCAGGTGCAGGCCGATGCCGTGCTCCTGCGCCAGCTCCGCTGCACCATTGACCAGCAGCTGCGCGCCCGCGGCACGGCAGCGTGCGACCGCCGCATCCAGCAGTCGCTGGACGCGCTCGGACCCGACCCCCGGCATGCGGAACTGCACGCGGCGCACGCCCCGCGCCAGCGAGGCCTCCAGTCCCGCCAGCCAGGCGGCATCGTCATCGCCCGGCGTGGGCGTCACCAGGCAGCGGTCGGGCTGGAGCAGGGCCGCGACCACAGGCAGGTCGGGCGCTGGCATGTCGTAGCGCGCAAGCTTGTCCGGCTGCACCCAGGCCAGGCCCTGCCCCTCGCAGCCCCGGGGGGTTCCGCGCCAGGCGCGGATCCGGCGCACGTCCAGGCGCAGCAGGCGGCTGGGCGTGCGATGCGGCACCACCATCAGCGGCTCGCCGACCTCCACCTCGATGCCGAGCTCTTCGGCGAGTTCCCGCGCCAGCGCCGCCTCGGGCGTCTCGCCCGGCTCGACCTTGCCGCCGGGAAACTCCCACAGGCCGGCCAGCTCGCGTCCGGCGCCCCGTCGCGCGAGCAGGATCCGCCCGCGGGTGTCGATGATCACACCCGCCATGACGTGGACCGCAGGTGCGGGCGCGTCGACCGGCTCGGACTGGGTCAGCTGGGCGGAAGGCACGGAGCGTCGGGCAGGGGTACTGGCGGAAAGCGTAGCAAAGCCGGGGCGGCGGACACCGTGACCGGGACCCGCCTCCGGGGGGCGGCATGGGGCCGCCGGGGCTGGCGCCGGCCTGCCCTCCCCCGTCACGGGGACGGGGACGGGCGCGGTCGTCCGCGCTGGCTCAGGCCAGCTGGCCGTGGCAGTGCTTGTACTTCTTGCCGCTGCCGCAGGGACAGGGATCGTTGCGGCCGATCTTCGCGCCATCGCGCACGATCGGGCCCTGCGCGCCGTGCTGGTAGTCCGGCTCCGCGGCCTCCTCGTCGGCGCCATAGCCGCCGGCATCGGCGTGCTGGAACTGCGCCTGGCGCAGGCGCGCCTCGGTCTGCGCCCGCTCCTGCGCCTCGATCGCGGCCACCTCGTCCTCGCTGCGCACGCGCACGCGCGCCAGCAGGGTCACGACCTCGCGCTTGACCTTGTCCAGCATCTCGCTGAACAGCTGGAAGGCTTCCTTCTTGTACTCCTGCTTGGGCTGCTTCTGCGCGTAGCCGCGCAGGTGGATGCCCTGGCGCAGGTAGTCCATGCGGCCGAGGTGCTGCTTCCAGTTTTCGTCGAGCACGTTGAGCATGATGTGCTTCTCGAGCGCGCGCATGGTCTCCGGGCCGATCTGCGCCTCCTTCTCCGAGAACACGCGGTCCAGCGCCTCGCGCACATGCGACTGGACGCCTTCCGCGTCGAGCTCGCTGCTGTCGCGGGCCAGGCCCTGCAGGTCCAGACGCAGGCCGAAGTCCTGTTCCAGCGTGGCTTCCAGGCCCGGCAGGTCCCACTGGTCGTCGATCGACTCGGGCGGCACGAAGCGCTCCACCGTGTCGGCCACGACATCGCCGCGGATGCCGTCGACGTTCTCCTTCACGCTCTCGGCGTCCAGCAGCTCGTCGCGCTGGCCGTAGATCACCTTGCGCTGGTCGTTGTTGACGTCGTCGAAGTCCAGCAGGTTCTTGCGGATGTCGAAGTTGTGCGCCTCGACCTTGCGCTGCGCGTTGGCGATCTGCTTGGACACCAGCGGCGACTCGATGATGTCGTCTTCCTTCAGCCCCATCCGCGCCATCACCTTCTGCACCCAGTCGGCGGCGAAGATGCGCATCAGGTTGTCTTCGAGCGACAGGTAGAAGCGGCTCGAACCCGGGTCGCCCTGGCGACCGGAACGGCCGCGCAGCTGGTTGTCGATGCGGCGCGACTCGTGGCGTTCGGTGCCCAGGATGTGCAGGCCGCCGAGCGCGACCACCTCGTCGTGGCGCTTCTGCCATTCGGCGCGCACGCGGGCCTTGTCGGCGTCGCTGGCGTCCTCGCCCAGGGCCTGCAGCTCGGCCTCCAGCGAGCCGCCCAGCACGATGTCGGTGCCGCGGCCGGCCATGTTGGTGGCGATGGTCACCGCCTTGGGCCGGCCGGCGTTGGCGATGATCTGCGCCTCGCGCTCGTGCTGCTTGGCGTTGAGCACCTCGTGCGGGATCTTCTCGTTGCGCAGGAATTGCGACAGCAGTTCGGAGACCTCGATCGAGGTCGTGCCCACCAGCACCGGCTGGCCGCGATCAAAGCAGTCCTTGATCTCGTTGCACACCGCCCGGTACTTGCCATTGCGGTTGAGGAATACCGCGTCGGGATGATCGACGCGGATCATCGGGCGGTGGGTGGGAATCACCACCACCTCGAGGTTGTAGATGCTGCTGAACTCGAAGGCTTCCGTGTCCGCGGTGCCGGTCATGCCCGACAGCTTGTTGTACATGCGGAACAGGTTCTGGAACGTGATGCTGGCCAGCGTCTGGTTCTCGCGCTGCACCGGCACGCCTTCCTTGGCCTCCACCGCCTGGTGCAGGCCGTCGGACCAGCGGCGCCCGGTCAGGGTGCGGCCGGTGAACTCGTCGACGATCACCACCTCGCCGTCGCGCACGATGTAGTCCACGTCGCGCTGGTACAGCGCATGCGCGCGCAGCGCGGCGTTGAGGTGGTGCACCACGTGGATGTTGTGCGGCGCGTAGAGGTCGTCGCCCTCCTCGAGGATGCCGGCCTTGTGCAGCAGGTCCTCGGCATGCTCCTGGCCGGCCTCGGACAGGTGCACCTGCTTGCCCTTCTCGTCGACCCAGTAGTCGCCCACGCCGTCCTCGACCTCCTGGCGCTTGAGCGCGGGGACGATGCGGTTGACCTTGATGTACAGCTCGGGCGATTCGTCGGCCGGGCCGGAGATGATCAGCGGCGTGCGGGCCTCGTCGATCAGGATCGAGTCGACCTCGTCGACGATGGCGTAGTTCAGGCCGCGCTGGAAGCGGTCGCCCTTCGACATCGCCATGTTGTCGCGCAGGTAGTCGAAGCCGAACTCGTTGTTGGTGCCGTAGGTGATGTCGGCGCGGTAGGCGGCGTGCTTGTCGGCATGGTTCATGCCCGGGTAGACCACGCCCACGCTCATGCCCAGCCAGTTGTACAGCCGGCCCATCTGCGCGGCGTCGCGGCGCGCCAGGTAGTCGTTGACCGTGACCACGTGCACGCCCTTGCCCTCCAGGGCATTGAGGTAGCACGGCAGGGTGGCGACCAGGGTCTTGCCTTCGCCGGTGCGCATCTCGGCGATCTTGCCCATGTGCAGCACCATGCCGCCGATCAGCTGGACGTCGTAGTGGCGCATGCCCAGCACGCGGACGCTGGCCTCGCGGCAGACCGCGAACGCCTCGGGCAGCACCTTGTCGAGCGACTCCCCCTGGGCCACGCGATCGCGCAGTTCGGGGGTCTTGGCCTGGAGCTCGGCGTCGGACAGCGCCTGCATCTGCGGTTCGAGTGCGTTGATCTTCTTGACGATGCCGCCGAGCTGCTTGATGAGGCGGTCGTTGCGGCTGCCGAAGACGCTGGTGAGCAGGCGATTGAGCATGGGTTTACCGGAAGCTGTGACGGGACCGGCTATTGCGCCGGGGTGGGCGCGCCGGCAATGAAAAAGGGCGCAGTGGCGCCCTTTTCGATGGCAACGCGGATTGTACCGTGGGGACGCGCCGCTGCGATTGCAAGGACGGGGCTTCCGCCCGGGCGCGCCGCGGGGCCGGCGGCGGGGCCGGTCAGGAGCGCTTGGATTCGACCTCGCCCAGGAACTTGCGCGGGTTGTGCACGCGCCCGTTCTCCCAGACCTCGAAATGCACGTGCGCACCGGTGGAGCGGCCGGTCGAGCCGGCCTTGGCGATCTCCTGGCCGACGCGGACCAGGTCGCCCACCCGCACCGTGTTGCGCGAGTTGTGCGCGTAGCGGGTGACGAAGCCGTTGCCGTGATCGACCTCGACCACGTTGCCGTAGCCGCTGCGCACGCCGGAGAAGCTGACCACGCCATCGGCCACGGTCATCACCGTGTCCCCGGTCCGGGCGTCGAAGTCGATGCCCTTGTGGAACTGGCTGCCGCCGCCGAAGGGATCGGCGCGGCCGCCGTAGCCGGAGGTGATGTAGCTGCCGGCCACGGGCGCGCGCGAGGGCATCGCGTCGCGCTCGAGCTTCTGGTCGAACAGCAGCGCCTCGAGCACCGACAGCTGGCGACCGGCATTGGTGAATTCCGCATCCACCGCGGCCAGGCCGTCGAGCAGCTGCCGCGCCGGCATGTCCTGGCTGGGCTCGGCGCCGCCGATGCCCACCGGCCGGTCGAAATCGAACTCGCCGTCGCCGAGCTTGGCGATGCGGGTCAGCCGGTCGCCCAGGGCGTTGAGCCGGTTGGCCTGGGCCTGCAGCTCGCCCAGGCGGGCGGCCAGGGCGTTGATCTCGCGCTGGGCCTCGCGGCGGGTGTCTTCGAGAACCTGCGCCTGCTGCGCGGACTGCCGCTGCAGGTGGGCCATGCCCGCGGCGTTGAGGCTGCCGCCGGCGACGGCACCGGCGCCGAGCAGGACCAGGGCCGCCAGGAGGGGCCGCTGGTGCAGTTGCCGGCGGGCGCGATCCCCCACTTTGCGGAAAATCGACGCCGCCTGCACTGGAAAGGTGTGTAAAGTCATAAGCCTATGTCTGAATTCCACTCAAGGCGGTCCAATTCGCCGAAGGTGTCGCCGGCGTCGGACCGTTCGGCGACCATGCAGTCGGCACTCGATGCCCTGCTGTCCGGTACCGCCCGCGATCCGGTGCGCCATGCCCTCGGGCTCGACGTGCTGGACCATCAACTCCGCCCCTTCCTGCCACCTGGCCTGGCCGGCCATGTGCGGCTGGCCAACGTGGCCGAAGGCAGGCTGGTCTTCCTCGTCGATTCCCCCGTGTGGCATGCCAGGCTGCGCCTGGCGTCCAACGAACTGCTCGACGCCGCCCGCTCCGTCGGGCTGGATGTACGGGAAGTCGCCATCCGGACGACCTCGCAACCGATCGATCCAGCGCCGCGGCGCGCGCCCCAGGCACCCGTGCGGACGCCCGGTCCGGCGGCCCAGGAGGCCTTCAGGGCCGCGCTGGAAGCCCTGGACGAACCGGACCCCGCCGCTGGCGGACGCTGAAAGCCACTCGCGTCCCCAAGGTGGTTGCCCGGCTTCCTGCCGACCCGAGGGACAGGGCATCCTAACGACGGTCTCCGGCGAGGTCGTTAAACGATCAGTTCACGAAAGATAAGATTTCGTTAACTTTCGGGGCCGATCTCCCCATTTTCGGCGTGACTACGGGGTCTGCGGGGCGTGAAGAGGCCGCCACACCGCGTTCATCGGCGGGCACGCCTTGTGAAGGCAACGGGGATATCCGGCGGGCAGGCGCGCGACATCGCCGCCTTGGCCTGGCCGGGCGGTGGCGGGCCTTAAGGAAGAACCGGCTCAGGCGGCGACGGGCTCGCCGTAGACGACCGGAGGCCTGGCGGTGCGCGGGAAGGTCACCTCTTCCCAGGCGTCGCGCTGGGCGAGCAAGGCGCGCACCAGCTTGTTGTTCAGCGCATGCCCGGACTTGTAGCCCTCGAACGCGCCGAGGATGGGGTGGCCGGCCAGGTACAGGTCGCCGACCGCATCCAGGATCTTGTGGCGCACGAACTCGTTGGCGTAGCGCAGGCCATCGTCGTTGAGCACGCGGAACTCGTCGAGCACGATCGCGTTGTCCATCGAGCCGCCCAGGCCCAGGTTGCGCTCGCGCATGTACTCCAGGTCGCGCATGAAGCCGAAGGTGCGTGCGCGGCTGACCTCGCGGATGTAGTTGCCGGTCGAGAATTCCACCTCGGCCCGCGACTGCGACTGCGGGATGGCCGGATGGTCGAACTGCACGGTGAAGCCCAGCCGGAAGCCGTCGTAGGGCTCGAAGCGCGCGATCTTGTCGCCCTCGCGCACCTCGATCGGCCGCTTGATGCGGATGAAGCGCTTGGGCGCGTCCTGCTCGACCACCCCGGCCGACTGCAGCAGGAACACGAACGGGCCCGACGAGCCGTCCATGATCGGCACCTCGGGCGCGGACAGTTCCACCAGCAGGTTGTCGATCCCGAGTCCGGCCAGGGCCGACATCAGGTGTTCGACGGTCTGGACCTTGGCCCCATCGCGGGCCAGCCCGGTGCATAGCGTGGTCTCGCACACCAGCTCGCCGGAGGCAGGAACCTCGATCACCGGGTCGAGGTCGACGCGCCGGAACACGATGCCGGTGTCCGGGGCCGCCGGCCGCATCGTCAGGAAGACCTTGTCGCCGCTGTGCAGACCCACGCCGGTGGCGCGGATCACGTTCTTGATGGTGCGTTGCTGCGGCATCTGTAAGCCTGTAACGGTGCGTGACATCCCGGAAGTAGGGACAACGCTGCGAATTATCACCCGAACCGCTGAACCGGTGGCGAGCGGCCGCGCCGCAGCGCTTGCCGGGTGGGTCCCCGGGGCGACACCTAGGCAGCCGCCCGGCGTCGTCCCGGGGGGCGGCCTCCGGTCCCGTCCGCCCCGCCAACGGGAAGCCGGCGCAGGCGCGGACTTGCGCCACGGGGAACCCGCGCCCGACGCCGGGCGGGGTGCGCCCCGGCCCCGGCGCCGGCGTCGCGGCGTCAGTCGGCCTGGCGCCGCAGGAACGCCGGGATGTCCAGGTAGTCGCTGAAATCCGCGGCAGCCGGGGTGGCGGCAGCGGCCGGAGCGGCCTCGGAGGCGCCGCTGCGGCCGCGCAGGCCCGCGGCGATGCTGTTGCCGCTGGCCATCGCCGGCGCGCCTTCCTCGACGAACATCCCGGTGGTGCCATCGCGCTTGCCGGTGTTGATCAGCTGCACGTGCGGGCGGCGCGCCGTCTCGAACGAGGCGTGGTCGTTGCGGCCGGAGCTGCGCGCGACGCCGCGGTTGAGGCCGGTGGCCACGACCGTGACACGCACGTCGTCCTGCATGTCCGGGTCGAGCACGGTGCCGATGACGATGGTCGCGTCCTCGCTGGCGAAGTTCTCCACGGTGCGGCCGACTTCGTCGAACTCGCTCATGGTGAAGTCCGGACCGGCGGTGATGTTGACCAGGATGCCGTTGGCGCCGGCCAGGTTGACGTCGTCCAGCAGCGGGTTCTGGATCGCCGACTCGGCGGCGGCCTGGGCCCGGTCGTCGCCGCGGGCATGGCCGGTGCCCATCATCGCCAGGCCCATTTCGGACATGACGGTGCGCACGTCGGCGAAGTCGACGTTGATCAGGCCCGGGCGCACGATGAGATCCGCGATGCCCTGCACGGCGCCCAGCAGCACGTCGTTGGCGGCGCGGAAGGCCTGCACCATGGTGGCGTTGCGGCCGAGCACGGTGATCAGCTTCTCGTTGGGGATGGTGATCAGCGAGTCGCAGTGCGAGGACAGGTCCTCGATGCCCTTGAGCGCGACCTGCATGCGGCGGCGGCCCTCGAAGGGGAACGGCTTGGTGACCACGGCCACGGTCAGGATGCCCATCTCCTTGGCCAGCTGCGCGACCACGGGCGCGGCGCCGGTGCCGGTGCCGCCGCCCATGCCGGCGGTGATGAACACCATGTCCGCGCCCTGAAGCGCGTCCATGATGATCTCGCGGTCCTCGAGCGCGGCCTGGCGGCCGACCTCGGGGTTGGCGCCTGCGCCCAGGCCCTTGGTGACGTTGCCGCCCAGCTGCAGCTGCAGCTTGGCGCCGCAGTTGCGGATGGCCTGCGAGTCGGTGTTGGCGGTGATGAACTCGACGCCGTCCACGCTGCTATTGACCATGTGCGCGACCGCGTTGCCGCCGCCGCCGCCCACGCCGATGACCTTGATCACCGCGTTGGGAGCCATCTTCTCGACCAGTTCGAAATGTGCCATGTCCTTGTCCTCTCTCTTTTTTTGGTTGTTATTCCGTTACCGGATTGCCACACGTGCCGCAAAGCTTCGCCGTCGTCGTCGTCTTGTCCTGAGCCTATTCGCGCCCCGGGCCTGCATCAGAATTCCCCCCGGAACCAGGTGCTGACCTTCTTCAGCAGGCTGCCCGCCTTGCCGGTGGGCAGCGAGGGGCGGCGCGGGTGTTCGATCTGGCTGCCCATCAGCAGCAGGCCCACGCCGGTGGCGTGGACCGGGTTGTTGACCACTTCGCCCAGGCCGGTGACGTGCTGCGGGATACCCACGCGCACCGGCATCTGCAGCATCTCCTCGGCCAGCTCGACCACGCCTTCCATCTTGGCGGCGCCGCCAGTGAGCACCATGCCGGCGCGCACGTGCTGCTCGAAGCCCGAGCGGCGCAGTTCGGCCTGCACCATCTCGAAGATTTCCTCGTAACGCGCCTGCACCGCCTGCGCCAACGACTGGCGCGGCAGCCGCCGCGGCGGCCGGTCGCCCACGCTCGGCACCTGGATCGATTCCTCGCTGGTGGCCAGCTGGGCCAGCGCGCAGGCGTAGCGCACCTTGATCTGCTCGGCTTCGGGCGTCGGCGTGCGCAGCATGTGCGCGATGTCCTCGGTGACCTTGTCGCCGGCGATCGGCAGCGAGGCCGTGTGGCAGATCGCGCCCTGCACGAATACCGCGAGGTCGGTCGTGCCGGCACCCATGTCCACCAGCACCACGCCCAGTTCGCGTTCGTCGCCGGTCAGCACGGCGGTGCTGGAGGCCAGCGAGGACAGCACGAGATCGTCGATCGACAGCCCGCAGCGCTGCACGCACTTGCTGACGTTGGCGGCGGCCGACTGCGCGCACACCACCAGGTGCGCATGCACCTCCAGGCGCACGCCGGTCATGCCGACCGGGTTGCGGATGCCTTCCTGCGAATCGTCGAGCACGTACTCGCGCGGGATGGCGTGCAGGATCTTCTGGTCGGCGGGGATGGCCACGGCCTTGGCCGCGTCGAGCACGCGGTCCAGGTCGGCCCAGGTCACCTCGCCGTCGCGGATCGGCACGATGCCGTTGGAGTTGCGGCACTGCACGTGGTTGCCGGAGATCGAGGCGTAGACGCTGCGGATCTCGCAGCCGGCCATCAGTTCGGCCTCCTCGATGGCGCGCTGGATCGACTGCACGGTCGATTCGATGTCCACGACCACGCCGCGCTTGAGGCCGCGCGACTCGTGCGAGCCGATGCCGATCACCTCGATCGGGTTGCCGGGCGAGTACTCGCCCACCAGGGCCACGACCTTGGAGGTGCCGATATCGAGGCCGACGATAAGTGCCTTGTCGCCTTTGCGGTTCATGATGCGGAGCCGGAATGTGGGGAAGGGAATTCGGGACGGGCGGCGGACCGGGCCGCGCGCGTGGCATCGCGGCGCAGGACCGCGACCGCGGCGGGCGCCTGCTCCAGCGCGGCCTCGCCTGCCGGCGCCGGCGTCTCGCCCCAGACCAGGGCGAAGCCGTTGGTGTAGCGCAGGTCGGCGCGGCGAAGCGGCAGCGGATTGCGCGCCAGCAGCTGCGGCAGCACGCGCGCGAAGCGCTTCAGGCGCAGCCGCGCTTCCTGGCTGCCGACCACCACCTCGACGCCGTTGTCCAGGCTCAGCGACCAGCTGTCGCGGCTGTCCAAGGCCAGGCGCACCACCGAATAGCCACCGGGCGCGAACATCTCGCGCGATTCGTTGTAGAGCGCGACCACCTCGGGCACCCGCCCGTCGGCGGCTGACAGCTGCGGCAGCCCGTCCGGCACCTCGATGCCGGCGACGGGGAACAGGCGCCCCTGCTCCGACAGCAGCCGGTCCTCGCCCCAGCGCGCGAACGGCCGGTGTTCGACGATGCGCACTTCCAGCACGTCCGGCCAGCGCTTGCGCACTTCGGCGTGCTCGACCCAGGGCAGGCGCGCGACCGCGGCGCGCGCCGGATCCAGGCGCACCGCGAAGAAGCCGGCGGTGGCATAGGGCAGCAGCGTCTGGCGCAGGCGCGCGGCATCCACGCGCTCCAGGCCCTCGTTCACCCGCAGCGTGCGCAGCGGCCAGCGCTCCGACCCGATCCAGCCGTTGAGCACGGCCACCACCGGCAGCGCCACCAGCGCGAGCGCCAGCGCCCAGGTCAGCACCTGCAGGCCGCGGCGGATCATCGGCCCGCTCCCGCGCGCACGCACGCGCGCCGCGACCCGCAGGCCACGCCCGTGCCCGGCAGCCGGCGATGGCCGCCCGCGGCGCTCACACCGTCTGCTCCAGGACGCGCCAGCACAGGCTGGCGTAGTCGATGCCCAGCTGCGCGGCGGCCTTGGGCACCAGCGAATGACTGGTCATGCCGGGGGCGGTGTTGACCTCCAGCAGGTAGGGCGCGCCGGCGGCCCGCGAGCGCATCACGTCCACCCGGCCCCAGCCGCTGCAACCGGCGGCGCGGAACGCCGCCAGGGCCAGCTCGCGCACGCGCAACTCGTCCCCGCCTTCCAGGCCTGGGCACAGGTACTGGGTATCCTCGGCGATGTACTTGGCGTTGTAGTCGTACCACTCGCCCTTGGGCACGATGCGGATCGACGGCAGGGCCACATCGCCGAGGATGCCGACGGTCAGCTCGTCGCCGACCACCATCTGCTCCATCAGCAGCTCGCCCGGATAGCGCGCGGCGAGGGCCACCGCCTGGTCCAGGTCGGCCTCGTCCACCACCCGCGACACGCCCACGCTGGAACCCTCGCAGGAAGGCTTCACGATCACCGGCAGGCCGAGGCTGCGTGCGGCTGCGTGCACGGTGGCCGCGTCCGCACCGCGATCCAGGCGCACATAGCGCGGGGTCGGCAGGTTCAGCGCCAGCCACACCTGCTTGGTGCGGATCTTGTCCAGGGTCAGCGCCGAGCCCAGCACGCCGGCGCCGGTGTAGGGCACGCCCATTGCCTGCAGCAGGCCCTGGACCACGCCGTTCTCGCCATCGCCGCCGTGCAGGATGTTGAACACGCGATCCACGCGACCGGACGCGATCTCCTCGACCAGGGCCGGGATGCCGTCGACCGCATGCGCGTCCACGCCGCGCGAGCGCAGCGCCGCGAGCACGCCGCGGCCGGAATCGAGCGACACCTCGCGCTCGCTGCTGGCCCCGCCCATCAGCACCGCGACGCGGCCGAAGACGGCCGGATCGGCGATCCGTTCGGCAGGCACGCGGGCGCTCATCGGGCCCCCTCCGCGAAGCCTTCGCGGGCCAGCTGCTGGGCCGCGTGGCCGATGTCCCCGGCCCCCATCATCAGCAGCAGGTCGCCGTCCTGGAGCATGTCCGGCAGCACGCCGGCCAGTTCCTGCGCGCCATTGACCACCACCGGGTCGATGCGGCCGCGCGCGCGGATGGCGCGCGCCAGGGCCTTGGCGTCGGCGCCGGCGATCGGCGGTTCGCCGGCCGGATACACCTCGGTCAGCACCAGCGCGTCAACCTGCGACAACACAGCGGCGAAATCGTCGAACTGGTCGCGGGTGCGCGTATAGCGATGCGGCTGGAACGCCACCACCAGGCGGCGTTCGGGCCAGCCGCCGCGCGCGGCGTCGAACACCGCGGCCAGCTCCTTGGGATGGTGGCCGTAGTCGTCGACCAGCTGTACCTGCGCGCCCTGCGTGGTGCGCAGTTCGGCCAGCAGGTTGAAGCGCCGGCCGATGCCCTGGAACTTCTCCAGCGCCGAGGCGATCGCCTCGGGCGCCACGCCCAGCTGCCAGCCGATCGAGGCGGCCGCGAGCGCATTGAGCACGTTGTGGCGGCCCGGCAGGGCCAGCGTCACCGGCGTGCGCGTTCCGTCGGGCAGGCACAGGGTGAAGCGCATCGCGCCGCCGTGCTGCACCACGTCCTCGGCGCGCACGTCGGCGCCGGCGGAGATGCCGTAGGTCATCGCATGGCGCGGCACCGACTCGGCCAGGCGCGCCACTTCCGGATCGTCGACGCACAGCACGGCCAGGCCGTAGAACGGCAGGCGGTGCAGGAACTCGGAGAAGGCGGCCTGCACGCGGGCGAAGTCGCCGCCGTAGTTTTCCAGGTGATCGGCGTCGATGTTGGTGACCACCGCGATCAGCGGGTTCAGGCGCAGGAAGCTGCCGTCGCTCTCGTCGGCCTCGGCCACCAGCCACTGGCCGCTGCCCAGGCGCGCATTCGCACCCGCGGCCAGCAGCTGCCCGCCGATCACGAAGGTCGGGTCGAGCCCGCCCTCGCCCAGCACGCTGGCGGTCAGCGAGGTGGTGGTGGTCTTGCCATGCGTGCCGGCGACGGCGATGCCGCGGCGGAAGCGCATCAGCTCGGCCAGCATCTCCGCGCGCGGCACGATCGGGATGCGCTGCGAGCGCGCCTCCATCAGTTCGGGGTTGTCGGGCCGGATCGCGCTGGAGACCACCACGCAATCGGTGCCCAGCACATTGGCGGCCGAATGCCCGCGATGCACGGTCACGCCCATGCGCGCGAGCCGCTGGGTGGTGGCGTTGTCGGCGGTATCCGAGCCCGACACCTGGTAGCCGAGCGTGCACAGCACCTCGGCGATTCCGCTCATGCCGGCACCGCCGATGCCAACGAAGTGCACGCGCGAGAACGAGCGCGCGATGCTCTCCTTGGACAGGTCGCTGGCGGCAAGCAGGCGGCGGATCATGCGTTTCTCCCGAAGCCGCCAAAGGTCGGCTCGATGCGTGGACGCAGGCGGCTGGTGCCGCGTGCGGCGGCGACCGCCGAGGGCGGCGCCTGGGTGGTGGGGGGCGGCGCGGGTGCGACCGGCGGACGGGCGCCTTCGCCGCGCAGTCGGGCGACCTGGCGCTGGGCGCGGTCGAGTTCGTAGGACACGCGCAGCAGCAGGCCGATCGCCACGCAGGTCATCATCACGCTCGAACCGCCCGAGGAGATCAGCGGCAGGGTCAGGCCCTTGGTCGGCAGCAGGCCCAGGTTCACGCCCATCGAGACCAGGCTCTGAAGCCCGATCATCAGCGCCACGCCAAAAGCGATATAGCCGGCGAAATGGCGACGCATCTCCACGCAGCGGTAGCCGATCCACAGCGCGCGCCCGACCAGCGCCGCGAACAGCACGATCACCGTCAGCAGGCCGAGGAAACCCAGTTCTTCGCCGATCACGCTGAAGATGAAGTCGGTGTGCGCCTCGGGCAGGTAGGACAGCTTCTGGATCGAGGCGCCCAGGCCCACGCCGGTCAGCTCGCCGCGACCGATCGCCATCAGCGCGTTGCTCAGCTGGTAGCCGGCGCCCAGCTGGTCTTCCCAGGGGTTCCAGAACGAGGTGATGCGGCGCAGGCGGTACGGTTCGATCACCGCCACCGCCACCAGCGCCGGCAGCAGCAGGAGCACCGGCAGCATCATGCGCTTGAGGTGGCCGCCGCCCAGGACCAGCATGCCCGCGGTCACCGCCAGCAGCATCGTGGCCGAGCCGAAGTCCGGCTGCGCCAGCAGCAGCGCGACCAGGACGATGGCCACGCCGATCGGCTTGAGCATCGCGCCCCAGCCGGCGTTGACCTCGTCGCGGAAACGCACCAGGTAGCTGGCCAGCCACACCAGGTAGAGGATCTTCACCGCTTCCACGATCTGGAAGTTGGACACGCCCAGGTTGATCCAGCGGCGCGCGCCGTTGACCGTGTGGCCCAGGCCCGGGACGAACACCAGCACCAGCATCAGCGCGCAAAGCGCCAGCAGCGCCTGCGGGTACTTCTCCACCAGTTTCAGGTCCAGGCGCATCGTCCCGATGCAAAGCGCGATGCCGACGCCCAGGAACACCACGTGGCGCACCAGGAAGTAGAACGGCCCCTGGCCGAAGTTCTCCGACACCGCGATCGAACTGGAGGCGACCATGACCACGCCGAACGCGGCGATGGCCGCGGCGATCGCCAGCAGCCAGCCGTCGTAGCGGCCCTCGATCGACTCCAGGCGGGTGGCCTGCGATTCGAGCATGCGCGGATCGATCGTGGCGGCCATCAGCGCACCTTCAACGTGGCCAGGCCGACCAGCACGAGGATCACCGAGATGATCCAGAAGCGCACGATCACGCGCGGTTCCGGCCAGCCCTTGAGTTCGAAGTGGTGGTGGATGGGCGCCATCCGGAACACGCGCTTGCCGGTGAGCTTGAAGCTGGCGACCTGGATCATCACCGACAGCGTCTCAATGACGAAGATGCCGCCCATGATCACCAGCACCAGTTCCTGGCGCACGATCACGGCCATGGTGCCGAGCACCGCGCCCAGGGCCAGCGCGCCGATGTCGCCCATGAACACCATCGCCGGATAGGTGTTGAACCACAGGAAGCCGAGCCCGGCGCCGGCGATCGCCGCGCAGATGATGATCAGTTCGCCCGCGCCCGGCACCGGCGGGATCTGCAGGTAGCGCGAGAACTCGGCGTGGCCGGAGGCGTAGGCGAACACCGCGATGCCGCCGGCGACCAGCACGGTGGGCATGATCGCCAGGCCGTCCAGGCCATCGGTGAGGTTGACCGCGTTGGAGAAGCCGACGATCCAGAAGTAGGCGATCGCCACGAAGCTGAAGCCCGCCAGCGGCAGCGCCACCGACTTGAACAGCGGCACGTAGAACGTGGTCGCCGCCGGCACGTCGGCGTACAGGTACAGGTAGAGGCCGGCGAGCAGGCCGAAGATCGACTGCAGCAGGTACTTCCAGCGCGACTTCAGCCCGTTGGGATCGCGCTTGACGATCTTGATCCAGTCGTCGTACCAGCCGATCGCGCCGAAGGCCAGCATCACCAGCAGCACCACCCACACGTACTTGTTGCGCAGGTCGCCCCACAGCAGCACCGAGGCGGTGATGGTGAACAGGATCAGCGCCCCGCCCATCGTCGGCGTGCCGGCCTTGGAGAAGTGCGACTGCGGCCCGTCCTGGCGGATGGGCTGGCCGCCCTTGAACTGGGCCAGCCTGCGGATCACCGCCGGCCCCCACCACAGCGACAGGAACAGCGCGGTCAGCGCCGCCAGGATGCCGCGGAAGGTGAGATAGCCGAACAGGCCGAACAGACCCTCGACCTGCTGCAGCCAGCGGGCGAGTTCAAGCAGCATCGTAATCCCCTGTTGCGCGCGCCAGCAGCGCGTCGACGATGCGGTCCATGGCGCTGCCGCGCGAGCCCTTGACCAGCACGCGCGCGTCCGGATTCAGGTCCGCCAGCAGCCTCGCGGCCAGCGCATCGTGGTTGTCGAAATGATGGCCGCCCTCGCCGAACGCCTCGGCGGCGGCGGCGCTCAGCGGGCCGAGCGCGTACAGCCGGGCCACGCCGGCGCGGCGCGCACGGCGGCCGGCCTCGGCATGCAGGTCGACCGCGTCGGCGCCCAGCTCGCGCATGTCGCCCAGTACCAGCCAGGACTGTCCGCCGCCGGCGGCCAGCGTGTCGATCGCGGCGTTGAGCGAACCGGGGTTGGCGTTGTAGCTGTCGTCGATGAGGGTGGCGCCGCCGGCCAGCCGGTGGCGGACCAGCCGGCCCTTGACCGGCTCGGCCACGGCCAGGGCCTCGGCGATCGCCTCCACGCCGATGTCCAGGGCGAGCGCGATGCAGGCCGCGGCGAGCGCATTGGCGACGTTGTGCCGGCCCGGCAGCGGCAGGTCCACCGGCGCCTGCCCCATCGGCGTGTCGAGCACGAAGCGCGAGGACTGGGCGCCGGCGACGATGCCGCGCGCGGTCACGTCGGCACTGGCCTCCAGGCCGAACCGCAGCAGCCGGTGCCCGTGCGCGCGCTCGGCGAAGTACGGCGCGAAGGCGTCATCGGCATTGATCACGGCCACGCCGTCGTGCGGCAGGGCGTCGTAGATGGCGGCCTTGGTGTCGGCGATGCCGAGCAGGCTGCCCATGCGCTCCAGGTGCGCCGGCGCCACGTTGTTGACCAGGGCGATATCCGGCCGCGCGATCGCGGTCAGGTAGGCGATGTCGCCGGGCTTGCCCGCGCCCATCTCGTAGATCGACACCGCCGCATCCTCGGGCGCGTCGATCACCGCCAGCGGCAGGCCGATCTCGTTGTTGCGGTTGCCGGGATTGGCATAGGCCCGCATCGAGCGCGCGGCGATGCCGTGCACGAGCTGCTTGACGCTGGTCTTGCCGTTGCTGCCGGTGATGCCCACGACCTTGCCTGCGCGCCCGCGCTGCAGGGCCGCGGCCAGGGCGGCCAGCGCGCGCTCGGTGTCGGCCACGCGCACCTGCGGCAGCGTCGACGCCACGTCGGCCGAGACCAGGGCGGCGCGCGCGCCGCCGGCGGCGGCCTGGGCCAGGTGCGCATGGCCGTCGAAGTTGGCGCCCTTGAGCGCGACGAACAGCACCGCCCGACCATCGGCCGGATCGAGCACGCGGGTATCGGTGGCAACCGCGTCCACGACCAGGTCCGCGCCGTCCAGCCGGCCCTGCGTCCACTGCGCGATGCGCGAAAGCGACAGCGACAGCGCGATCATGCCCTGCCCTCCAGCGCCGCGCGCGCCACCACGCCGTCGTCGAACGGATGCTGGACGCCTTTGACTTCCTGGTAGGTCTCGTGGCCCTTGCCGGCGATCAGCACGATGTCGCCGGCCTGCGCGCGCGCGATCGCCCCGCTGATCGCGGCGCGGCGGTCGCGCTCCACCACCACCCGTCCGGGCTCGGCGAAGCCGGCCATGATCGCGGCGACGATCGTGTCGCCGTCCTCGCCGCGCGGATTGTCGTCGGTGACCACCACCTCGTCGGCCAGGCGCTCGGCGATGGCGGCCATCTGCGCGCGCTTGCCGGTGTCGCGCTCGCCGCCGCAGCCGAACACGCAGACCAGGCGCCCGCGCACGTGCCCGCGCAGCGATTCGAGCGCCTGTTCCAGCGGGTCGGGCTTGTGCGAATAGTCCACGACCACCAGCGGCCGGGCTCCGCCGCCCAGCCGGTTCATGCGCCCGGCGATGGGCTGCAACCGGCCCAGCACCTGCACGATCCGCTCGGCGTCGTGGCCCAGCGCATGCAGCACGCCGGCCACGGCCAGCAGGTTGTCGATGTTGAAGCGGCCCAGCAGCGGCGATTGCACGCGGTGCACGCGCCCGTCCAGGTGCAGGTCGAAGGCGATGCCATCGGCGTCCAGGGCGATGCCGACCGCGCGCACCTGCGCATCGGCCGAGCCGCGTGCGCTGGTGGCGACCACCTGCAGCGTGCCCGGGAGCGAGGCGGCCAGGCGCCGGCCGTAGGCGTCGTCCAGGTTGACCACCGCCGCGCGCAGGCCGTCGACGGCGAACAGCCTGGCCTTGGCCGCGCCGTAGCGCTCCATGTCGCCGTGGTAGTCGAGATGGTCGCGGCTGAGGTTGGTGAATACGCCCACCGCGAAGCGCACCGCGTCCACGCGGCCCTGGTCGAGCGCATGCGAGCTGACCTCCATCGCGACCGCCTGCGCCCCCTGCTCTCGCAGTTGCGCCAGCAGGGCGTGGGTCTGCAGCACCAGCGGCGTGGTGAAGCCGGTCGGCGTCACGTTCCCGTGCAGGCCGGCCCCGAGCGTGCCGATGGTGCCGGTGCGGGTGCCGCACAGCTCCAGCGCCTGCGCGAGCAGCTGCACGGTCGAGGTCTTGCCGCTGGTGCCGGTGACGCCGATGGTCGCCATCTGCGCCGACGGGTGCCCATGGAAGGTGTCGGCCATCGCGCCCATGCGCGCGCGCAGGCCCGGCACCGCGATCGCGTCGGCCGGCGCCGCAGGCACGTCGCCGGGCACCGGCGGCTCGAACAGCACGGCGGCGGCGCCCGCCCGCTTCGCCTGCCCGGCGAAGTGCAGGCCATGGGTGCCGAAGCCGCCGATCGCGACGAAGCCGTCGCCCGGACGCACGTCGCGGCTGTCGAGCACCAGGCCCGAGACCTGCAGCGAGTCGGGCACGGCCGGCACGTCCGGCAGCAGTTCGCGAAGCAGCATGCTGCGGCTCATGGCGCCGCCCCCCGCGGGCTGGCGGGCGCGGCGGCGGCCACGGCCGGAGCCGGCACGCCGGCGGCGCGGGCGCGCCTGGCTTCCTCGGCGGCCTGCGCGGCCAGCCAGGTCTGGATGTCGTCCGGCGGCACGTCCATCAGGCGCAGCGCGCCCTCCATGATCCGGGCGAACAGCGGCGCGGAGATCCAGCCGCCGCCATAGGTCGAGCCGCCCCCCGAGGTATCGGGATCGTTGACCACCACGGTCACCGAGAAGCGCGGCCGGTCCACCGGCACCAGGCCGGCGAAGTAGGCGATGTAGCGGCGCGCGTAGCCGCCGCCGGAAGACTTGCGCGCGGTGCCGGTCTTGCCGGCGACGTGGTAGCCCAGGATCGCCGCGCGCGTGGCGGTGCCGCCGGGCTCGGTGACGGTCTGCATCATCTGCATCACCTGGGCCGCGATCTCCGGATCCAGCGCCTGCTGCGCGGTGCCGGTACCACCGCCCTTGACGAAGGTCGGGGTGACCAGGCGCCCGCCGTTGCCCAGCGCGGCATAGGCGCGCGCGATCTGCAGCGGTGTCACCGACAGGCCGTAGCCGTAGGACAGGGTCTGCTTGGTGGTGCCGCTCCAGCGCCCGGGCGAAGGGAACGTGCCCGGCGCCTCGCCCGGGAAGCCGCTGCCGGTGCTGGAGCCGAAGCCGAAACGGCGCAGGAAGGCGTCGAACTGGGTATCCGGCAGCAGGCGCACGATCTTAGACACGCCCACGTTGGAGCTCTTGGTGATCACCCCGGTGGTGTCGAGCAGGCCGTAGTTCTTGAAGTCGCTGGTGCGATAGCGGCCGTTGGGCATCCAGCCGGGATTGGTGTCGATGCGGGTGGTGGGCGTGATCACGCCCGCCTCCAGGCCCGCGGCCACGGTGAGCGGCTTCATCGTCGAGCCGGGCTCGAGCAGGTCGGTGACCGCGCGGTTGCGGTAGGCGTCGCGGTTCTCGCCGCTGACGCGGTTGTTGTTGTACGACGGCAGGTTGGCCATCGCCAGCACTTCGCCGGTGGCCACGTCCAGGATCACCACCGAGCCGCTGGCCGCGCCGGTCTCCAGCAGGGTGCGCTTGAGTTCGCGATAGGCCAGGAACTGGATGCGCCGGTCGATGCTCAGCACCAGGTCCTTGCCCGGCTCGGCCGGGCGGATCAGGTCCACGTGCTCGACGATGCGCCCGTGGCGGTCGCGGATCACTTTCTGCGCGCCCGGGGTGCCGCGCAGCCACTCGTCGAACGCCAGTTCCACGCCCTCCTGGCCCTGGTCGTCGATGTTGGTGAAGCCCAGCACGTGCGAGACCGCCTCGCCCTGCGGGTAGAAGCGGCGGAACTCGCGCTGCGAGAACACGCCCGGGATGCGCAGGGCCATGATCTTCTGCGCCACCGCGGGGTTCACCCGCCGGTGCCGCGGCACGTACATGAACTCCTTGTCCTTGCGCTGCGAGACGTAGCGGGTCAGGTAGTCCAGCGGCAGGCCGGTGGCCTCGGCCAGGCGCTCGATCGCGGCCGGGTTGTCGGCCAGCTCCTGCGGATTGGCATACAGCGACTCGACCGGCGAGGACACCGCCAGCGGCTCGCCGTTGCGGTCGGTGATCATCCCGCGGGAGGTCGGGATCGGCACTTCGCGCAGGAAGCGCGCATCGGCCTTCTGCTGGTAGAAGGCGTTGTCCACCAGCTGCAGGTCGACCGCGCGCACCACCAGCGCCACGCCGCACAGCGCCATCGCGCCGCCCACCAGCATCAGCCGGGCACGCAGGTTGAACTGGGCGCGCGCGCGCGGCTTCTTGGCCGACCCGCCCGGGGTGCGGACGAACCTCATGGCTGCACCACCACGATCTCGCCGGCGGTGGGGAACTTCATGCCCAGCCGGGTGCGCGCCACCTGGTCGATGCGGTTGCTCTCGGCCCAGGTGGCCTGTTCGAGCTGGAGCCGGCCGAACTCGATGTTGAGCTCGTCGCGTTCACGCTCCAGGCGGGTCAGCTGCACGTACAGCTCGCGGTGCTGGTGGCGCGCGTAGACGACGCCGATCGCGGAGATCACGCAGGCCACCGCCAGTACGGCGACGATCAGCCGGGTCATGCCCCTGCCTCCGCCGCGGGGGCGAGCTTCTCGGCCACGCGCAGCACGGCGCTGCGCGCGCGGGGATTGGCGGCCAGCTCGTCCGGGAGCGCCTTGGCCGCGCCGCCCAGGGCGCGCAGTGTCGGCGTGAAGCCGGTGGCCTCGGGCAGGCGGCGGTTGCCGGGAGGCGCCTTGGCATGGACGCCGATGAAGCGCTTGGCGATGCGGTCCTCCAGCGAGTGGAAGCTGATCACCGCCAGCCGGCCCCCCGGCCTGAGCGCATCGTGCGCGGCGGCGAGGCCGCGCTCGAGGTCCTCGAGTTCGCGGTTGACGTGGATGCGGATGGCCTGGAACGAGCGGGTGGCCGGGTTGATGTCGTGGCGCCCGCGCGGCACCACCGTGGCGATGAGGTCGGCCAGTTCGGTGGTGCGGGTCAGCGGGCGCGTGGCACGGCGCTCGACGATGGCCTTGGCGATGCGCCGGCTCATGCGCTCCTCGCCGTAGGTCCACAGCACGTCGGCGATCTCGCGCTCGTCGGCCTGCGCCAGCCAGTCGGCCGCGCTCTGGCCGCTGTCGGGGTCCATGCGCATGTCCAGCGGCCCGTCCTTGCCGAAGCTGAAGCCGCGGCCGGCCACGTCGAGCTGGGGCGAGGACACGCCCAGGTCCAGGAGCACGCCGTCCAGCCCCGCGCGCACCGCGTCCCAGG